>CERR01120289.1_pt1 | contig 12172 bp, 10 predicted proteins | sample 530841 | NCBI WGS metagenome assembly CERR01 (sample SAMEA2621021, study PRJEB7988) | marine metagenome | biome: marine biome (ENVO:00000447); feature: surface water layer (ENVO:00002042); material: "saline water (ENVO:00002010), including plankton (ENVO:xxxxxxxx)" | depth 5 m | reverse complement strand
TTCAGGTTCTGGTTCAGGTTCAGGTTCTGGTTCAGGCTCTGGTTCTGGTTCAGGCTCTGGCTCGGGTTCTGGCTCTGGCTCGGGTTCTGGCTCAGGCTCTGGTTCAGGTTCAAGCACTTCTAATTCATCTTCCTTTTTTAATTCTTCTTGACCTGATTCATCATCTTTAGATTTTTTTTTCCTTTTAAAAACTGAAAATAATTTCTTGAAAAATCCCATGTTTAAGGTATTTTAGTTGTTGTTATAAGTAAATATATAACAAATGCCGCTTTGGTTTAAGGAGCAATTATAAAAGATATGAGAAAAAATTGTTTATTTCTTTCCTAGAAAATCATTAACCTTTTCAGCAGGTAGAATTGATTCAACAAAGAGATAGGCACCAGATTTAGGAGACTTAACCATTTTTATAGCTTTTGTAAGTCTTTTTGATCCTGTTTGTAATGTTGCTACTGCCTTTTTTGCCATGATTAATAAAATTTACTTTATTTCTTTATGCATTGTCATTTTCTTTAGAATTGGGTTAAATTTCTTTAATTCAATTCTATCAGGAGAATTCTTTTTGTTTTTAGTAGTAATATATCTAGAAGTCCCAGGCATACCGCTATCCTTATGCTCTGTACATTCTAAAATTACTTGAACTCTATTCCCTTTTTTTGCCATAATTAATAATTATTTAATAAAGCCTTTAAGTTTAGCATCTTTTAAAGCTGCCTGAATGCCAATTTTATTGATAGTTTTTAAAGCAGATGTTGAAATTTTCAAAGTAACCCATCTATCCTCTTCAGGAATATAAAAACGTTTTTTTATCAGATTTGCGTTAAATCTACGTTTAGTCCTATTAAGAGAATGGGAAACATTATTGCCTACCATGCTTTTTTTACCTGTAATCTGACAAATTTTAGACATAATATTAAACTTATTATAATAAATAAATTATCAGCCGCGAATTTACAATTTTTTTATAACCCACAAACTAAATTTATCAATTTTTTATATGGTATCGTTTAGTAATTCAAATGCTTTTAAAACCGCATTATTTATTATATTTTCTCTATCACCGTCAAAATCTAACTCATATGTTTTGATTTCATTATCAGATGATACAGATATAAATACCTTCCCTATTGCTGCATTTGACTCACCTTTTTCAGGTCCTGCGTTTCCTGTTGTAGCAATAGAATAATCAGAATTGTAAAGATTTTTAACAGAAATGGCCATCAATTCACAAACTTCTTTACTTACAACTGAGTGTTTATTAATTATTTTAGGATCCAAACCAAGAATATTTATCTTAGATTCCGTTGAATAGCAAACAACTCCTCCTTGAAAAAAAACAGATGCTCCTTGGGTTGAAACAATGCTGCTACATATTGATCCTCCTGTACAGCTTTCTGCAACTGAAAGAGTTTTATTTAATGCTTTCAATTTAGATGCTATTAATTTTTCTAATGAAGTCATGTTTTATTTTACATTTATGGATAACAATTCTTTATCGTTCATATAACCTTTTAAGTTGTCATTTAAATTAACTTTTCCCACTCCAGATGGTGTTCCAGTAAAAATCACATCACCAATTTTTAATGTAAAAAATTTAGATATATATTCTATTAATTCATCTATTTTCCATAGCATCAAACTAGTATTTGAATTCTGAACAATTTCTTCGTTTTTTGTCAATTTAAAATTTATATCGTCAACATTATTAAAATCACTCTTTTTTATCCAATCACCTATAAGACATGAGCCATCAAAAGCTTTTGCCTTTTCCCATGGCAAACCATTTTTCTTTAGTTCTAACTGCATATCTCTAGCTGTAAAATCTATACCTAAGCCAATCTCATCATAATATTTGTGACTAAATTTTCTTTGAATAAATTTACCTAGTCTATTAATTTTTATAATAACCTCTAATTCATAATGTATTTCATTAGAAAAGCTTGGTATAAAAAAAGGTTGTCTCTTATTAATAATAGCCGTTTGAGGTTTTAGAAATAATACAGGCTCTTTAGGCTTATTATTATCTAGCTCCTTTATATGATCAACATAATTTCTTCCAACACAGATAATCTTCATTAGTGTTAAATTTCTCTATTAACATCCCAAGACTCCAAATAATCTTTAACTCCTTTTATAAACTGACTACCCAAAGCACCATTAACAACACGATGATCATAGGAGTGTGAAATAAACATTTTATGTCTAATACCAATAAAATCACCTTGATCAGTTTCTATTACAGCAGGAACCTTTCTAATAGCTCCTAGAGCAAGGATCCCTACCTGTGGTTGATTTATAATTGGTGTTCCCATCACACTTCCGAATACGCCTACATTAGTAACAGTGTATGTTCCTCCATATACATCATCTGGATTTAAATTATTGTTTCTTGCTCTAAATGATAAATCATTTACAACTTTTGTCATTCCTACCAGATTAAGTTGATCAGCTTTTTTAATTACTGGAACAATCAAATTCCCATCTGACAGTGCTGTTGCCATTCCAATATTAATATCCTTTTTAACTATAATTTTCTCACCATCAACAGATATATTTAACATAGGAAATGATCTTAAATTAATAGCAACTGCTTCGATAAATATTGGGGTAAAAGTTAACTTTTCACCTTCTCTTTTTTGAAAACTATCCTTTACTCTATTTCTCCAATTCCAAACTTTAGTAACATCTACTTCAATAAAGGATTGAACATGAGCAGAAATTTTAATTGAATCTGACATATGTTTAGAAATTATCTTTCCCATTTTTGTCATTTCAATAATTTGATCATTTTCAATTTTATCAACATTTATTTCTGAACCTATATGAATATCTGATATGCTTGGATCAGCTTGTTGAAGTCTAGATTTTAAATAATTTAAAATATCTGATTTAGTTATTCTACTCTTTTTTCCAGTTCCTTTTATTGAATTAAGTTCAGCTTCAGAAATATTTTCTTTTTTAATAATATTTTTTACCAATGGAGAGTAAAATCTATTTTCAGAACTATCATTTTTTGAAGTATTAGTTTCTTTAATTAGAATAGATTCTTCTACTTTAACCGGCTCTCTATCAGTTTTTTCGTTGCCAACAGCTTTATCTACTTCAATTACTGTATTTGAGATTTGAATTTCAGCATCAGTTTCTATTATAGCTATTGTTTCACCTACCTTAATTACCTCATTGACCTTAAAGCATTTTTCAATTAAAACGCCTTTGTATTCAGAAGGTACTTCAGAATCAACTTTATCAGTAGCAATTTCTACAACAGCCTCATCCATATCTATACTGTCCCCTATATCTTTTAACCATGAAGTTAAGGTAGCTTCAGCTACACTTTCTCCCATCTTAGGTAATTTCAATTCAAACTTGCCCACAGTAAAATATTATTGATTAAAATGATGAACTAAATTAATGAAAAAACACGTAATAAATTACTTATTTAAATCAAATAAAATTACTTGACCATGTTCTTTAGAATTATCACTTCCAATTATAAAGCTAGCTGTCTTTGGTATAATTTTAAATATAACAGAATTATTGTTTGAAAATTTTTCCATTGTACAAATAATGTTTTTATAACTAAGATGATTTGAATCAAAAATAATCTCACAGTTTTCTAACTTGTCAGAAAGTTTTTGAATTGAATTAATTTGTTTAGAAACTCTATTTTTTAAGCCATCATAAATTATATCTGAAATTAAATAACAATCCTTATGCTTTTTTTCAAAATTCAATCTAGAAGCGATTGTAAATGATTTAAAAAATATGATTAATTCAATTGTGATATAAGACAATAACTTATTCAAAATATTATTAGCTAAGTACTTCCTATAATAAATACCCATTGCACCATAAAAACTCTTATAATATTTATGGTTTTTATTAGTACTTTCCCCTTTGTAATGAATTATAGATAAATCTCCTAAATAATAATTTTTTAAACCTTGTTTAAGTAACTTATGTGAAAGATCAATATCTTCTCCAAACATGAAATATTTTTCGTCAAATCCGTCTACTTTTTGGAAATCCTTTTTTTCAAAAAACATTACAGCTCCACATAAAACATCTACCCCACCAATTTCATCTTTAGAAAGATTATCAAAGTAATACTCATTTTTTAAACCAATGAATCGCTTAAGCACCATCGATGTATAAGGAAGATTTCTTTTGCTTTCTGGCAAGAAATTACCCTTACCGTCAATCATTTTACATCCTACAATACCTATACTATTTTTAGATTCTTTAAATTTTATTATTCTACTAAAAAAATCTTCTGGAACAACGGTATCAGGATTTAATAAACAAATATATTTTCCTTTAGCTTTTTTGACACCTAAATTATTTGCATAAGAAAAACCTAAATTGACTTTGTTTTCTGTTAATAATACATCAGGAAATAAAGATTTAATCATATTAATAGAATCATCATTAGAATTGTTATCAACTACGATTATTTCCGATTTTATATTTTTTGTTGATTCCTTAAGGCTTCTTAAACATAGCTCTAAGAAAAACCTAGAATCATAGCTAACTATAATGACTGATAAATCCAAAATCTAATTTTTTATAGAAGTTTCAAAAGGAATCCTATTGGTTATACTTCTAGCTAGTGTAATTTCATCTGTATATTCTAAATCATCCCCTATAGATATTCCTCTAGCAATTGTTGATGTAATAATATTATATTGTTTAATAAGCTTGTAGATATAAAAATTAGTGGTATCTCCCTCCATTGTAGAGCTTAACGCAAAAATAATTTCATTAATCCCACCCTTATCTATTTTGTCTATTAAACTAGTTATATTTAATTCATTAGGGCCTATACCATCTAAAGGAGAAATCTTTCCACCTAAAACATGATATAATCCCTTATAAGAACTAGTATTTTCAATCGCCATAACATCTCTTATATCCTCTACAATACAGATAACAGATTTCTCTCTATTGGGGTTTGAACAAATATCACATAAATCTGTATCACATATATTATGACAATTATTGCAAAAATTTACATTTGATCGCATTTCAGAAATAGCCTTAGAAAGATCATTTGATTGATCACTAGGCTGTCTTAATAAAAATAAAACAAGTCTTAATGCAGTTCTCTTGCCTATTCCAGGCAATTTTGATATTTCATTAACTGCAGTCTCAATTAGTTTTGATGAAAATTCCATTTAGCAAACTTACAAATTTTACAGATTGAAAAATAAAACGTTTCTAATAAAGAATTATTTGGTAAATCATACAAATAATATGTAATTTGAATAATTATCTGCCTGTATGAATGCTACAAATATATTACTGCTAATTGTTGGTTATTTTATCCTATTATTTGCAATTTCTTATATAACAGGAAAAAATGATAGTAATTCTATTTTTTTTAATGCAGGAAAAAATGCTCCATGGTATGTGGTAGCATTTGGAATGGTAGGCGCATCTTTGTCAGGAGTTACATTTATTTCAGTACCAGGATGGATTGAATCTTCACAGTTTAGCTATTTACAGGTTGTTTTTGGATATTTCTTTGGATATATAATTGTAAGTCAAGTGCTTCTACCCGTATATTATAAACTTAATTTAACTTCTATTTACGAATATTTAAATTTTAGATTTGGAAGTGTTGCACATAAAACTGGTGCTTTTTACTTTTTTATTTCTAGACTGTTAGGAGCTTCATTTAGACTGTTCTTAGTAGCAATTGTTTTACAGCAATTTGTGTTTGATCAATGGAATATCCCTTTTCCTGTAACAGTTACTATTTCAGTTATCTTAATTTGGATTTACACCTATAGAGGTGGAATAAAAACTATTGTTTGGACCGATACATTACAAACATTTTTTATGATTCTAGCGGTATTTATATCAATTTATGGAATCCTAAATAGTCTAAACTGGACTTTCATTGATTTTATAAAATCTGATGAGTTTAGCAACTATAATACTGTTTTTTTTACAGATAATATTTTAGAAAGGCATCATTTCTTGAAATCATTTATCGGAGGAATGTTTGTCACTATTTGTATGACTGGTTTAGATCAGGATATGATGCAAAAGAATCTAACTTGTAAATCATTAAAAGATGCTCAAAAAAATATGATTGTATTTAGTGTTGTACTTGTACTAGTTACTTACTTTTTTATGATCCTTGGCAGTCTTTTATACATATTTAAAAATAAAAACGACATATTAATCCCATTAATGGATGGTCAGCCAAAAACTGATTTACTATTTCCTGAAATTGCTTTAAATGGGGAATTAGGTATATTATTATCCGTGACTTTTATTCTTGGACTTATTGCTGCTGCTTATAGTAGTGCAGATAGCGCCTTAACTTCTCTAACCACTTCTTTTTGTATAGATTTTATTGATATAAAAAACAAAAATGCTACAATTCAAAAAAGTATTAGAAAAAGAGTCCATGTACTTATGAGTCTAACGCTAATTTTTATTATAATAATTTTTAAATATGTTCTCAGCAGTAATGTAATTGATAGTCTGCTTACTGTAGCATCCTATACATATGGTCCTTTATTAGGTCTATTTGCTTTTGGACTATATACTAAATTCAAATTAAAAGAAAAATATATTTATTTAATAGTTTTAGCTGCTCCAATTTTAACATATCTGCTAAGTTTATCTCCTACAATATATGCGTACTACTTTGACTTAAATTTAATTGAATGTAACCAAGGAAAATGGTTATGCGCTAAAAGTTATGCTTTATCTAATTTATATCAGTTTGGATACGAACTACTTCCTATAAATGGTTTAATAACATTTATAGGGCTTTATTTATCTAGAATTAGGCTCAATTAGTTATGTCACTTTGTCAGGATATTAATTTTGGCATCTTTATTGAAAGTAAAATTAATGTTAATTAAAAATAGTGAAAAATGAAAAAAGGTAATATTAATGTTTCAGTTGAAAATATTTTTCCGCTAATCAAGAAATTTCTATATAGCGATCATGAAATTTTTCTTAGAGAACTTATTAGTAATGCAACAGATGCTACTATAAAATTAAAACATATAGCTAGTACTGGAAAAGAAAAAATAGAGCTAAATGATCCTAAAATTGAGATAAAAATTGATAAAAAAGGAAAGAAACTACATATAATCGATGAAGGGATTGGCATGACTGGTGAAGAAGTTGAGAAGTATATTAATGAAGTCGCATTTTCTGGAGCTGAAGAATTTTTAGAAAAATACAAAGACTCAGCTAAAGATACCGGAATTATTGGCCATTTTGGTCTAGGCTTTTATTCAGCATTTATGGTATCATCAAAAGTAGAGATAATTTCTAAATCTTATAAGAAGAAACCTGGAGCACATTGGACATGTGATGGTTCTCCAAATTATACTCTAGACAAATCTGATAAAAAGAATAGAGGAACTGAAATAATATTACATATTGATAAAGATTCCAAAGAATTTCTTGAAGAAAGTAGAATAACAGAGCTATTAACAAAGTATAATAAATTCATGCCTGTGCCAATTAAGTTTGGAACAAAAGAAGAAAATATTCCACTCCCAAAAGATGCTAAAGAAGATGAAAAGCCTAAAACGATAACTGTAGACAATATTATTAATAATCCTCAACCTGCTTGGACAAAACAACCAAAAGACTTAAAAGATGAAGATTATAAGAATTTTTACAGGGAATTATATCCTATGCAATTTGAAGAACCATTGTTTAATATTCATCTAAATGTAGACTATCCATTTAATCTAACTGGTATACTCTACTTCCCTAAAATCAGTAATGATTTAAATATGCAGAAAGACAAAATTCAACTTTATCAAAATCAAGTTTTTGTCACAGATAATGTTGAAGGTATTGTTCCTGAGTTTTTGACTCTATTAAGGGGTGTTATTGATTCACCTGACATACCGCTAAATGTGTCAAGATCATATCTGCAAGCAGATGGTGCTGTCAAAAAAATATCAGCTTACATTACAAGAAAGGTTGCCGATAAATTAACCTCATTATTTAAGAAGAATAGAGAAGATTATGAAAAAAAATGGAATGATATAAAAATTGTGATAGAATATGGGATGTTAAGTGAAGATAAATTCTTTGATAAATCTGAAAAATTCGCACTTTATCCTTCTGTAGATGGGAAATTCTATACATATGAAGAATTATATAATAAAATTAAAGCAAAACAGACTGATAAAGATGATAAACTTATTATCCTTTATGCATCCGATAAAGAAGCACAACATAGCTATATTGAAAACGCAAAAGCTAAAGGATATGAAATATTACTATTAGATTCACCTATTGTGAGTCATCTAATTCAGAAACTTGAAAGTTCAAAAGAAAAAATATCATTTGCTAGAGTTGATTCTGATCATATTGACAGTCTAATTAATAAAGATGATTCAAAAGTTTCAAAATTAAATGAAGAACAAAAAACTAATCTAGAAAGTGTGTTAAAAGAAGTAATCCCTGATGAAAAATATACTATAAAATTAGAATCATTGGATGGTAAAGATGATCCGTTTACTATAACAACACCTGAGTTTATGAGAAGAATGAAAGAAATGCAACAAACAGGTGGTGGCGGAATGTTTGGAGCTGGCAATATGCCAGAGATATATAATTTAGTCGTAAATACTAACTCTGATTTAGTTGTTCAAATTTTAAAGACCAAAACTAGAAAGAAACAAGAGAGGCTAATCAATCAAAGTTTAGATTTAGCAAGACTATCTCATGGGTTATTAAAAGGTGAAGAATTGACTAATTTTATCAAAAGAAGTTATGATATAATCAAGTAATTTTATAATAACAATCAATAAAAAAGCCCTAATTCAGGGCTTTTTTTATTTTGTATTAATAACAAAAGGATTATTATTATCTTTATCTCCCAATAATTCAATAGGAATAAATGAAAGGATTTAGTGGATATTTAAGATTTCTATTATTTATAATATTATGTTTTGTTTTTCAAGACATAAATGCTCAGTTTAGTAAAACTCATTACATACCTCCAATTGGAACTACTGGATCAGGTGCTGCAAGTCCTCAGATCCAATACCTATATATATCTACTCCTAACGAAATACCATTTAATGTTACAATTAATCCTATAGGTGGAACACCAGAAACAGTTCAAGTTTCAAATGCAAACCCGTATGAGTATTATGTTGGAACTGGAACTGATACAAATTTTATTGCCCAAACCAATCTTTCTGGACAAAATCTATCAGATAAAGGTTTTATAATTGAAGCAGAAGATTTAGTTTACGTCTCTGTCAGATTATTTACAAGTCAGCAGTATTATCAAGCAGGTGGTATTGTAAGTAAAGGACTGGCAGCACTTGGGGAAGAATTTAGAGTAGGAACTTTTAGAAATTTAGGGAACCTAACAGGACAACAATCTCAATATTTAAATTTCATAAGCGTATTAGCCAGTCAAGATAATACTACCGTAAATTTTTCAAATTTTGGAAACGGCGTTACAATTATTAATGACGCGGCAACAAGTAATATTCAATTAAATGCAGGTGAAAGTTATGTTATAGCAGCTTCACCTTCTTCAAATTCAGATAATGCAGAGGGTTTTATTGGAGTATTAGTGGAATCAGATAAACCAATTGCGGTAAATAGTGGATCTCTTACTGGAAGTAATGCTAATCTGGATGATGGTGATTATGGGCAAGATGTTGGAATTGATCAAGTTGCTCCAGTAGAGAGAATTGGATCAGAATATATTTTTGTAAGAGGAGTTGGGCCAGATGAAATAGAAAGACCTTTAATAATTGCTCATGAAGATAATACTGTAGTAAATGTAAATGGAATGTTGTTTGCTAACCTTGCAAATGCTGGAGATTTTGTTTCAATTGATGCTTCTTATTATGGTGTTTCTTATCCTAGTGATGGAAGTGCAGGCCCTCCTTTAGGACAATCAAGTAATATGTATGTTAGCACAGACAAACCTGTATTCGCTTTTCAAGTAATTGGAGGTGTAAGGCCTGGAGATGGTGGTGGTGGGTTTAGTGGAATTCCAAATCAAGGACTATTTTTTGTTCCACCTATCAACTGTCAAACCCCAAAAATTGTTGATAACATACCATATTTAAATCAAATTGGTTCCGAATCATTTTCTGGGGTTATAACTTTAGTTACTGAGACTGGATCAACTCTTTTAATCAATGATTTAGATATTTCAAATTATACTACAACAGCACAATCTGTGAATGGGAATAGTGATTTTGTAACATATACAATTGAAGGTTTAACAGGAAATGTTTCAGTAGAGTCTACATCTCAAGTATATGTAGCATCATTTGGTGCATATACTTATGCTACATTTGGTGGGTATTATTCTGGATTTGCCTTTAAACCAGAGATTTTACTACAGTCATTATCAATTGATAATGACTCATGTATCCCAAACTTGACTTTAAGTTTAAATAGCATCTCTACTTATGATCAATATCAATGGTATTATAATGGAGATCCGATAGATGGGGCAAACAGTATTGATTTTACACCTAGTGAGCCAGGTTATTATCAATTATCTGGGGCAGTTGAAAATTGTCCAGGAGCTATTCTATCAGAAAATATACCTGTTAGTGCATGCCCTAATGATTTTGATGGGGATGGAATAAATGATAATATTGATATTGACAATGATAATGATGGTATTTTAAATTGTTTTGAATCACTGGGCAACAAACTAATTGACTTAACAGGTGATGCAGGAGGTAGTATAGAAGGTTTGTATAATTATACATTTGGACTTGAAAGCTCAGATGTTAGTTCTGCAAATTGGATAGGAGATAACATAGGGAATTGGGAAACTTTTTCTCCAACGCCATATCTAGATAGTGATAATATTGAGCAGGATGGGTATATCTCCAGTTCAATAACATTCGATAATGAAATCAGTTTAGCAATCAGCTATGATTGTATTACTGATATAAATACTGGCTTACCTATAGACTGTAATACTATGGATAATGAAGAATGGTTTAGTCTTAAAGTTCCTTATGATAAAACCATTACTCTTCTTGATCCAGATGATCAAATTTTAATTGATACTAATTTTGATAAAATATTTGAAAGTGGAATAACTAATTTTTCAAATTTTGAAATCCGTTTTAAAATAAATGGAACAAGTCTTGATAGTGCTGATTCAACATTTAAATTCTATACCCACTTAACAGACTTTTTTGAAATGGTTCATTATAATTCATCTGATGCAGTTAATAAAGCTGTGTTTAATGTTACAGCGACATGTGTTCCAATAGATTCTGATGGTGATTCAATAGTGGACGCAGAAGATAGCGATAGTGATAATGATGGTATTCTAGATATCATAGAATCATCTGGATCTAATTATCAACCACTTTCAAGTATTGATGCTAATGGTGATGGGTATGATGATATGTTTAGTTTTGAATCAACACCAATAGATTCTGATGAAGATGGAGTTCTAGACTATTTAGATTTAGATTCAGATAATGATGGTATTTATGATTCACAAGAATCTGGAGCAACAATAATTGACACTGATCTAGACGGAGTTATAGATAATTCTTCTGGTAGTGTTGGAGATAATGGTTTATTTGACAGTATAGAAACTAGTGCAGATTCAGGTACAACTAATTTTACTGTTTCAGACACTGATGGTGATGGTTTATACAATTATATTGATTTAGAATCTGATGAAGATGACTGTAGTGATGTTGTTGAGGCTGGTTATTCAGATGTTAATCAAGATGGATTATTAGGAGACAATACAGTTACTGTAGATTCAAATGGTTTAGTAAATAATGCAAATGATGGATACAATATTCCTGGTACTGACTATATAATTGACGGAACAATTATAATTGATGAGCAACCTCAAGAATCAGTTTTGGTTTGTGAAAATTCGAGTTTTCAACTTTCAATTGCGTCATCTACTATAGATTCCTACCAGTGGGAATCATCTAGTGATGGAATAAATTGGAACACTCTAGTAGATAATGAATATTATAGTGGAGTAAATAATTCCACATTAGAAATTCTTACAACACCTATTAGCTTTAATAATATAGTATTTAGAGCTTTAGTTGATAGAGAAGGTAATGGATGTATAATATATTCCACTGAATGTAATATAGCAGTTGATCCTGTTCCCGAGGTAATAGTACCTACGCCGTTAGAGGAGTGTGATGATGAT
>CERR01125661.1_pt1 | contig 12219 bp, 15 predicted proteins | sample 530841 | NCBI WGS metagenome assembly CERR01 (sample SAMEA2621021, study PRJEB7988) | marine metagenome | biome: marine biome (ENVO:00000447); feature: surface water layer (ENVO:00002042); material: "saline water (ENVO:00002010), including plankton (ENVO:xxxxxxxx)" | depth 5 m | reverse complement strand
GGAAAACATTGTGTAAAAATGGATGCTATGGGACAAGGAGGTGTTCGTCCAGAAAAAGTATTTAAAAGAGAAATAAAACAAAAAGCACAATATGGAGGAAAAGCTTGTGTAGGTCCTATGGAAAAAAAAGAAGATTATTTAAAAGGTTCTGATGGTTCATATGAAGAAAATGCTTGTCCACAAGACCAACAATTTATACCTGGTACATGGTCAGCTATAGAATGGAATGAAAAAAATTGTAAAGATAAATATAATGAAAAAGAAATTAAAGAAGAAAGTGAAAGAACATTTGAAATTAATGATCAATGGCCATCAATGTCTCAAGTAAAAGGACCAGGGAATAAAATTTTTTATGAATTTAAATCAAGAATACCTTTACAAGACACTTTCTTTAAAGGAGACTATGGTGGATTTGAAAGTGGAGATTGGCATCCATTACCTGATAAAACTATAGCAGAAGAAAAGTATCCACCTTTAACTGATTATAGACTAAAAAAATACAGGTTGTGTAAGAATTTATCTGAAATAAATTATCCTAATCCTGGTTGGGAATTACATAAAAACGTAGTAAAAAAAGATTGTGACCCAGTATACATAAAAGAGAACAAAGTTTTCAAAAATAAAAAAATAGTTTTTTCTAATAATACTAACTCTATTATTATGAAACCAAAAGCAGAAGGAGATTTTATTTATCAAACAGCAGAAAATACTCCTAAATTTCCTCATAATTATTTATCAAGAGGTAACTTCATAACTAGTGAACATGAAGGAGAACCTATTGATTTTGACCCTTCACTAGAAGGTTCTAAAGATTGGTCTTGTCCTGGGGATGGTCATTGGTTACAATTTGAAACAGTAAGTGGAAATATTGAAATGATACAAGCTATTGTTTATACTGTAACCGGGACAGATAGAGAATTTAAAGTACGATATAGTAGAAATAAAAGTAGTTGGAGTGATGATATCCCGCTCCAGAATAGTACTGGGACAGTAGATGATAAAAAAATTAAAAATTTTTCTGAACCAGTAGAAGCAAGGTATATAAGAATTTATCCTTCAGGTAAAATGAAATTATCTGTAGGTTATCTAAAAAAGAATGATGGTGCTGTAGATTGTAAAGAAGGTTATAGTGGAAGAAAAACTGTATGGTCTAAACTGGTTTTTGATGAAAAATTAACTAAGGAACATGGTAGCTTGCACGAAGGTGATGCTGATAAAAAGTGTCCAACAGATGGAACTAAATTTGCTGTATGTATAGGTTCAGATGATGATTGTAAAAATGAACTAAGACCTTCAGATTTTGCTGGTAACAAATATTCTACAGGTGAAAATCTTACTGGTACTTTATCAGGTGATAATTTTATCCCACCTAGAAATTGTGGTGAAGATTGTCTTTATGGTGGATGGTATAGTAGTAAAAATGAAGCTTCAGCTAATAAATGGGGACCATGTAACCAAGAAGGTTATGAATACCAGTATAAGTTTGTTAGAGAAGAACCAACTTTATTGAGTAATACTGTAAAACCAGGATTAAAATGTTTTGAAGACTTTAAAGAAAAAGTTGCAGATGATTTTAAGAGTCTTGAAGCAGAAAGAAGTCATCGTGTAAGAAGAATTTGTCAATATGACGGACCATTATAGTATAAATAATTTTCGATAGTCTCTTAGGAGAACATTAAAAATTATTTTAGAAATTAAGCTTCTGGTTTAGTGACATTAACTACTACTTCACCAGTGCCACCTGCTCCTGCTAATAATAATGCCATATTAGAAGAATTGTATTCGTATAGATCACCACTTAAATAAATAATACTAGAAACTGCCCATCCAGTCATAACCGATGTTAAGAAAATCTTCATGAAAAGATCTCTACTCAATACAGGACATTTTGTGTCTTTCTGTACAGCAGGGTCTATAAATTCAATTGGATGATTATGAGTTAATAAATCTGAACCACTAACAGGTACTTCTGGTGTACCACCTAATTCAGGCGCATCATGTTTTAAAGTAAGAGATGCAAATTTAACAGGTTTTTGTGTAGTTAAAATAGGAACTGTAAATTTTATGAAAATATTTTCTGGAATATCACCTCCGTCTATATTTTTTTTAATAATTTTAAATTGTTTAAATGCATTAGGAGTTGAATTATCAAAACGATTTATTACTGTACCAGATACTCCTACTGATTGTACTTCATAATTTGAAAACTCTTGTCCTTTTGTTACTTTTCCGCTAGAGTCTGAAGAATGTCCATTGTCACCAGAAATTTGTATTGGTTGTAATTCTTTAAGTTCTGGGAACCATAAACTATCTTTTCCTTCTGGAAGTGTTATAACTAATCCACCGCCATCTTTTTTCAATTTGTCTGAAAAAGGTTTTGTAACTTTCATCCTTACACTCATTGTAGTTACCTTTGTAATATTAAGACTGTCAAAAGTTACGAAGGTATCATCTTTTAAATCAAAATAATTATTGTAAGAAACTTGTTCTACTGTTGCGTCATCTATGTTATCATCTGGGACAGAAAGTATTTCTAGTTTAATAGGTTCAGTAAACCCTAAAGTATTAGGAAGAATTACCTTAGTAATACCAAGGGTAAAATAATCATCATCTTTTTTTAAAGTATAATCTTCATCTTTTGGAAATTTGAAAGTTATAGAATTATCTTTTTGTTCAGTAGTAACACTTAGAGTAGGTATAGGTTCAATACCTCCAATTGTGGTAACTAAACCACTTTCAGTTGATGGGTATTTGAACCCACTTGGGAAAATAATCTTAATAGCATTATTTTTTAATTTTTGTTCTTGTTGGAAAGCAATTTTGATAGTTTGTTCAGAACCTGGTTCATAACTTTCACTTTCCGTAGTAATTATTGGTTTACCTGTAATTACTGTCTTACCAGCGTTAAGGTCTTTGTATGTTTTGTCTCCAGAAAGTTGTAATCTGTCAGGTAAGATACCCCCTAATATGTTATTGGCTGGTCCAATACTAACGTCAACTTTAGATAGCTCTTCGTTTAAAGCTACGCATTCATTCTTAATGTTTAATTCTTTTTTGAATATATTGATTAAAGCATCTCCTCCTATAATAGAGAAGACAAGAAGAATACACACGACCGTAGTAATAATTATACTCATACTAGATGGCATATTAAAACTGATGAGGTTATTTATTCCTAATGAAAGATAGTTACCTATAATCACACCTATACTTCCTATACATGCTTCAATAAGAATTTTTAATTCTCTCATTTTCACTTCATCTATTGAATTATTACATTGTTTATTTCTAAGTTTAAGAATATTTTGAGCATGACTTACTCCGAAAACTACTATTAAACATGCAGCTAATTTTAAAACAATTGTAACAATAGAACAAACAGTTTTACCATCTCTTGGTACTATAGCTTTTCCTATTAACATAGTTAGTATAATTGCACCAGCTATTCCTAGATGTATCATTTTTATATCATTAAAATATTTAGTTGATTTATCAATACTTGCTTTTAAATTTGCATCTGCTTGGTTTTCAGGGCATGGGTCGAAACTAGTGGCGATCATCGACATATAAAAATGTACGAATCCCATACCTAATACTAGGACAACTGCCCACACAAGATGTAACATTGAACTAAATGCATACTTTTCACCCATATATAATATACTTAGATAATAGTTTTAAAAAATTAACTTTCTCCAAAAATTAATTCCCAAATATAACTTGTATAACTTTGATTAGCTTTTGCAAAGTGAGGATGTTCTTGAATCAATTTATAAATAATTCTTTCTCTTCTCAATTTAGCATCATCAACGGCATCTTGTAATATTCTAATTTCTTCATCAACTTCAAAGAGTTTTGGATGTGCTGGTTGATTTCCCATTAATATTATACAAGTTAATATTTTTCATAATTTTCATAAACAAATTCCTTTAATTTTTTCTTTTTCTTTTTTCTTTTCTTTTTAATTTTCTTTTTCTTTTTAATTTTAAGTTCTGGCATTGGTTCTGGTTCTGGTTCTGGTTCAGAATGTATTGAAATTATTTCTTCTTCTTCTGAATCTATAATTTCCTGATTAATATTATCAATAATTTCTTCATCTATGATACTCATTAATTATAAATCATTATTTTTCTTATATCTGTTAAAATATATCTTTAACGTTTTTCTAATAGCTTTAGAAAGATGAATTTCAAAAATTTTACTCAATTCTTTCCATCCAAAAGTAGTAATTTCCACATCATCTTCAGGAAATGTATTTATTTCGTAATCCGAATTAACGTAAAGAATATAAAAAGTATATTTTATGTCTCTAACCCTAGTTACTATTTTTAACTCATCTGACAATTGTTCTTGTGTAATTACACTTCCTGTTTCTTCTTTGAACTCTCTAACACATGTTTCTTTATCAGTCTCTCCTTCTTCTTTTTCTCCTTTAGGAAATCCAAAACATTTATTATAAGATTGAGTAACCCATATCTTATCTCCTTTTATTATCATTATTCCTACTTTTTCTCTTTTAGCTTTTTTTATCCATTTTCTTTTCCAAAACTCTGGAGGAATAGAACGATTACTATGTACGAGACCACACTTACACTTCTTCCAAGTTACCTTTTCCCATTTAAAATGATTTTTAATTTTTTTACCTGAAGCTTTATGCGTAAAGTGAACATCACACATTCTAATAATAATAGAATCATTTTTTTATATTACTCGGATAATTATAAAAATAAATATAAGTACTTTTTGTATAAAAGATGTCTAGTGATGAATTTATGATCCCTTCAAATGAAAACAATATTGTAAAATATGGTATTGTAGGAATAGTGGCTGTAGTAGTTTTAGGAACTATATATTGTTTTATGACTAAAAAACTTATGTTTAAAAATAAAAAACCAATAAAAAAAGTTGAAAAATTTCAACCTGTAATAATAGATTACAATAGTAAAGTAGAAAGAATTATACAAGATCTTATGAAAGATCAAGGATTGTATACAAAAAACAATAAATTTGTTATACAAAATATAATAAAAATGAATTCTCCATGTTCACCTGAAATTCTTTACAAAAGTTATGAAAATTTACATCCTTTTACAAGAGATGAATTAATTCGAAAAATAAGAGGTTTGTTATCTAGTCAAGGATTAATTGAAAAACTAAAAGGTAAAGTAAGTGAAATTTTTGCAAACAATGAAAAACAAATTAATGATAAACAATTGAACACTATAGCTTTAAGAATTTCTCATGAAAAAGACGGTGGAGAAGATTTTCTCCAAACGTGCGCCAAGATTTCAAATGAAGGACCTGTCCCAATAGGAGCAGACAGACCTGCTGACAAAATCATTGGTAAATTAATGGAATATGGTGAGATGGATTAATCAGATTAATAATATTTCTTCTATACAAAAAAAGTATAGGAAAAATAGTATTATAAAATACAACTATTAGTATTCTTTTCCTTTAGATTAACCCACCATTTACCCTTAACTATATTATCTTGTACTATATCTATAGTTAATCCAAATTTATTGTAATAAATATCACAAGATGCTAAGAAATTATTATTTTGAAAAAATCTACTACATCTAAAATATATTGGTCTAATTTTTTTTTTGATTTTACAAAAAGTTTGAGGAATTTCTGTATCTTTATTTAAAATTACTATATCATCTCTTTCATGTTTTAAATCATGAAACCAATTTATAGTTCTATCTTCTTTGTTTTCATTCCATAATTTTTTTAACGTTTCTACAGGAAGACAAACAGCTTCTTTTACTTTTTTAAAAGCTTCATCCATTGCTTTTTGAAATACTTCTTGTCTTTTCTTTTTTATTTCATCATTTATCATTTAATCTAAATCAATTTTTAAATAAAAATAAAAATACGAATAATAAAATATTGTAACTTAATAATGGACTACGGTGAAATTAATAAATACTTAAAACAAGCTATAGATAAAAAAATAAAACAATCAACTTCTCCTGATAAAGAAATGTTTAAAGAATTCAAAAATAAAATAGAAAGTCATACAATACACGATTATAAATTTTTACATTATTTAGACAATATTCCTATAGATGAGGAAATGTGTGATATGGAAGATAATTTCTTAGTATCTTGTTACTATGAATATATGTATCAATACAGAAACAACATGCTTAAATCCAGTAGAACTATTTCTAAAACCATTAAAAATAGTATTAATTCTTTTATTCAAATTCCATTTAAAAAATATCAAGTTCCAGTAGCAGCATTTGGAAAGAAATCATAGATTATTCTTAATTAATTTTAAGACTTTATTTAAAGTAGGATTACAAATCTGAATCACTTCAGTAATTTTCTTTTTTGAAGGAATTTTAAGTTTTTGTTCAACTTTAATAACATGTGTAATTACACCTGCTATACCTGATTTAGGAGCTACTTCTTCTAATTCTTCTTCTAATTCTTTGTGAATTTCTCTACATCTTTTAGAGAATTTCAGAGGTAATCCTAGAAGACTTAAGTATCTAGTGAATAATATAGCTGTATTATCTTCTTCTTCTAATAAATTTTTATACTTAGTTTCTTTAATAAGATCTCTAAAGATAGGTTCTCCTTTAGTTATATCGCTAACAGGGATACCCATAATTTTAGCTACTTCTTCACGGCTTCTGGGGGCATTACAAACTTTAAATGCAGACAACAAACAACAAGATATTATTCCTTTTCTAACTCCTCCTCTATTTGTTTTTTTAGATTTCATCAACTCTCCCCAAATTCTTTTTGTATTATTTACAACACTGTCAGTAATACCATGTGTTTGTGCTTTATCCATTAACATTTTGCTTACATTCCAAAAAGCTCTTTGTTTACTGTTAAAATTTGTTTTATGTATTATTTTATTTTTTCCACTTTTTAATTTAATTATTATAGCATTTGAACCTGATTCATCAAATGGGTTATTTGGATCAGTCCACCCAACTCTTGAATTATCTTTAAACACACCTTGATCATCTGAATAATTATTCCAGTCTTTATCGACGGCCATTCTCAATATTTGAATTTCTCCACAAATAGAACAAACAAGACTACCATTAGTAGTCTTGTGGATAAAATCTTCATAAGTTCCATCACAATATTCGTCTTTACAATTTTGTATAAATTCCATCTTGTCCATGTAGAGTCTATTCATCTTATACTATATTAATTTGAAAATAATGAGAAAAATTTTACGCTTTCTTCATTTTTGAACATTAGGATCCCACCAAATTGTTCTATTATGAGGACCAAGTTCTGCTACAATATTAGGGTTATCTTTTTGACCATAAGCTAATAATTCGAAAGTATATTCTCCTTCATCTTCGTAAATTCCTTTGTAAGTTCTTATTGAAACTCCATTTGAAAGATAGCTTGACATTGCTATCCGACATGCATTCTCATAAATCTTGATAATTTCAGAATTAGACACTTCTCTAAGGGTTACCCAAGGATTTATTTTTGATGCGTATAAAATTTCCGAAAGTAAGTAATTTCCTATACCTGAAGTGTATCTTTGATTCATAAGAAATTTACATACATTCATTTTTTGACTTTTTTTTCTAAATATGTGAAAAAAATCTTCTACTTCTAAATTTTCTAACCAACTAGGTCCAATTTTGTCTAATTTTTTTTTTAATTCTTCATTTGAAAAACAAAACTTTAAAGTTCCAAAACACCTAGTGTCAGTAAAGAAAAAATTTCTACCTCCCTTAATAATAAATTCTTGATGACTGTGTTTCTCTTTAATAAATCCCCATTGACCTGACATACCTAATGTATTCCACATTGTAAAATTATCAAATTGAAACCAGATAAATTTTCCTTTACAGTGTACACTTTTAAGTAAACATGGGAATTTAATTTTATCAAATCCTTCTGGTGGTCCGTGCCTTAGATATCTTCCACCATTAATTTTAATACCTTCTATAATACATACGTTATCTGTAACATATTTGTTGAGTTGATCAACTACGTGTTTAACTTCTGGTCCTTCAGGCATACTAATTTTAATAGAAAACATTCTTTAAATATTTTTTATTAAAATTATTTACTATACTATTCTAGTCTTCTGTTTTAGGAGCAAGGCAAAATTTCAATGACCCTAGATTAGCTACTGAATAAAGTAGAATAAGAGGATAATTTTGTCTGATGAAAATTTCAATGGTACTACAAAGGTTGGTAGACTTTGTAAAGAGATTTATATACTTTAAATCAAATTCTCCCTCTACTACTTTATTTTCTTCCATTTGTTTAGAAAAAGTTAAACCATTAACAGTTTCACCAATTTTAATACTTTGTTCTGCAAAGTCTCCCTTAACAGATAAGACAAATTCTCCATTAGTACTTGTTATTTTTAGAATATTATGTAATGGTAACATATCTCTACATAATTTTTGAAAATCATTACTTTGCATAGTAATGACACTATCAAATTCCACGTCAGGGATTTGAATAACATCTTCATTGATGTCTAACAGATTAAGATAAGAAACTATTTGCATTCCTTTATCTTTATTATCAATTTGGATACCTAAACGGTTAGGATCAGATTTTTTAATGAACATACAAAGTGTATCGTTGGTTCCTATAGTTTTTAATAATTTAAAAAGACTTAACATGTTTACTCCAACTTGTTGAGTTCTTTCACAAACCCACTCTTCAAAACTTGAAGCAACTAATTTAAGATGCACTAATGCTACTTTAGTTCCATCCATTGCCATAATTTTAATTCCATTTTCATGAAATGTCATATTAACATCATTTAATACTTCCTTTAATGCTTCTACTAATGTCCTTATAGCAGAACTTTGAACTGTTTTAAAATATACATTATACTCACTCATTGAGTTATTAAATGATAAGTATTTATTTTTTTAAACGATTTACTTAGTGTTAAACACTAAACTGGATAATGAAAAAGATGTATTCCATATTATTTTTTCATTTTCTTTATATTTAATAATGTGTTCTTTATCGAATTGATCAATAATAACAAGGTCTGTGTATTTTTCTTTTGGGTAATCAACAAATACATCTTTAATTAAAGTATCTTTGATATTTTCTTTATCTGAGTAGAAATTATGTTTAGGACCACTGTAACTCATAATAATATCTTTACAGTCTTCTTGTTTTTCTTTCTTTTCTTTTAATTTTAAATAACTTGTTTTAATTTTTTTTTCAGTTGCTGGGTGTTTTTCGATTTCTTCTGGTGTATAAATTGGGAATACAATTTTGTCAGTGTACATCACTGAATAAATTTCATTATTCATCCAATAATTAAATTGAACATAATCTCCTTCTTTATCTAATTTTTTAACATTAACATTTTCTTCTCCTAAATACTCTTTAATGTTATTGTATTTGTTGGTAATATTAAATGAATCATTTTTTTTGATAAGGAAAACATTTTCAATTTCATTGTTTTCTGGTTTTCTAATTTCTAATTGTTTTTCTTCTACTGGGAGATGAAAAGTATCGGATATAAATTGTTTTATACAATCCTTGTATGACTTAGATAACATTTGATAAATAAAAAAAGTACTTACTGCTGCGAAAATATACATGATAATAATACTGGATATATTTTTTTAAGTAATAAACTTTATTTAAAGAAATATCCATAAAATACATAATGACTGAACCAGTCAAAAAAAAGAGAGGTCGTAAACCGAAACCAAAACCGGAGAATGAAGTACCTAAAGTTAAGAAAAAAAGAGGAAGAAAGCCAAAACCTAAAACTGAACCTGAAGTTCCTAAAGTTAAAAAAAAAAGGGGTCGTAAAAAAAAATGTGACATAGATGCTTTAAATAAGATAACAGGTTATTCAAATATCGGAGAAAGTATTGATATGATAGATAATAAAATAAATTTTTCAGAATGCGATAATAATTTAGATGAGAATCTTCCATCTCAAAAAATATCATTTGGTAATCTTTCTATTATAGTTCAAAATGCAAAAAAAGATGACCCTAAAGAAATACAAAAAAAATTTTATACTTCTGATACCAATAATCATTCACATATTGTTCAAGAAAAGAAACAAATTTGTTCTTTAAATTTTTCGGATTCAGAAGAAGAATCTGATTCTGAAGATGAATATGAAAAAAAGAAAAAAAAAATTCGTCTTCCTAAGAGAATAAACAAAGACATTAAATTTATAGGTATTATGAAACATTATGAAAATATTAATGATTCAAAAGGAAAAGACGTACCAAAAAAAACTAATTTATTATGTTGGTATTGTAGTCATTCTTTCAAAACTCAACCTTTATTTTTACCTGTACAAAAAGATAAAGACAAATATAAAATATGTGGAAATTTCTGTAGTTGGGGTTGTGTTAAAGCTTATTCAACTAGGAATTGTCAAGGTAAATATAATAATTTAGTACAAACATATTTTAAAGATCTTACAGGTGAAAATTTTATAATTAAATCTAATCCTCCTTTCTCTATGTTAAAAGCATTCGGTGGAAATATGACTATCACTGAATATAGAAATATTGCACCCGAAAAATTTTATATAATTATGGAACCTAATATTTATTATACTAGGAATACAGTTGTAAGATTAGAAAGCTATTAACATTATTAATAAAAGAATTATCATACAAATTGCAAATGTTATAACATAACAAAGACATTCTTGTATTGTTTTAAGATTGTTTAATATAAAATTTCCTTTTCCAAAATATTCCCTTCTATTTAAAAAAAAAGGTCTATTCGTTGCTACGTTATTTTGTCTAATATAATGATTTTTACATGCAACTGGCCAAGGATATCTTGGAGTACTTGTAGTAATAGCATTTGAATTATTCATCATATTAATCATATTTTGTTTATACTGTCTACTATTTTTTACTTGATTAGAATAGGTTGGGACATTGACAGCTTTATTTTCATATACGTCATTATAATGGTTATGAAAAGCAACATCTAACGGAGCTGGCATTATCTAAATAACTAAAATATTTTTTTTTTCGTAATTTTATTTAAATAATTAAATATTTAATAATTAAATGTCTTCTAAAAAGAAAAAAGGTACAAAGAGAATAAAAGTTATCGAATACAGAACCCTAGAAAATAGAAAGAATGAAGTAAAAGAACTTATCAAAGAACTTTCTAAATTTGAACTAAATATGAAATATGAACCTGTACAAAAATTATACAAAGAATTTAAAAAATACATTGATACTGGTGAAAGAATAATAATTAACATTCCTTTTCCCATGATTAACAGGAGGATTAAAGGAGTTTTAGCTAATACTGTAAATGAGAATGTTACAATTGCATTAAAACATGAGAAATTTTAAGATTTTTTATATTTACTAGCTGTTTTTTTAAGATCTTCAAATACTAATGATTGTTTATCTTGTTGTGTCTTAGCTAAATTTTTATATTGTTCATTTAATTCCTCATCATCTTCAATTTCTTCACTTTCACTACTACTACTTTCTTGTTGTTCTTGTCTCCAATCAATAAAAATTACACCATGACTAATAAGATTTGCTTTAAAACCTTTTTTTATCAATATTCTACAGATTTTCATTCCTAATTTATTTGCATCATAAAGTGGAAATCCAAACATTATATTAGGAATTTCAAAAGTACAATATTCTTTATCTTGAACTGCATAAAATTCTATTTTTTTCTTAATTTTTTTCATTATTTGTTTGATTATTTCTTTTTTTCTTTCATTCTTATGTTTTTTTATTTTTACGATACTGTTAACGTTAAAGTCACTCATCTTAAAAATAACAAAACATTTTTTTAAACGATTATTCTCGCACTATAAAAACATTTTTATCCTTAGGGGTTGGTAGTTTAATACCTATACAACCCTTTCCAGGATTTTCAACATCCCACCACTGGTCTCCAATAGTCATAATAATCTTACACTGTTTACTTAATTTTTCTCTGAGTTGTTGTTTAAATTTAATATTAGTACCTTTATATTTGTCACAATATACTAAATCATAAGGAATATTGTACGCATTAAGATTAGCTATTGTAGCTTTTTCACTAGTAGGTGGTCTAGCTGTTATTATAATTATGACGTACCCATTTTTTTTAGCTAATCTAGCTACATTACACATTTGTTCTATCGGTGGTAAATAAAAAATAGGTTCTCGATTCTTTGTATATTCTACCACATTTATTTCAAATGGTTTATATGGTCTAGTGTAAACTAAAGTATCATCAAAATCA
>CERR01125204.1_pt1 | contig 12327 bp, 9 predicted proteins | sample 530841 | NCBI WGS metagenome assembly CERR01 (sample SAMEA2621021, study PRJEB7988) | marine metagenome | biome: marine biome (ENVO:00000447); feature: surface water layer (ENVO:00002042); material: "saline water (ENVO:00002010), including plankton (ENVO:xxxxxxxx)" | depth 5 m | reverse complement strand
AGGGCTTGGGTATAACAGATCATATTTACCAGCAGTTATACAAAGAAATATTTTAGAAAATCCTGGATGGTATACAGCATATACTCCTTACCAAGCAGAAATATCACAAGGCAGAATGGAAGCACTACTTAACTTCCAAACAATGATCACTGATTTGACTGGAATGGAAATCTCTAATGCATCTCTGTTGGATGAAAGCACTGCTGCCGCTGAAGCTATGACTCTACTATATGCCATAAGAGATCGAGATCAGAAAAAAAATAATGTATCAAGGTTTTTTGTTTCTAAAGATGTTTTTCCTCAAACTTTATCGGTATTAAATACAAGATCAAAGCCAATTGGAATTGAATTAGTAGTTGGCAATATTGAAGATTTTAAATTTGATTCTACATTTTTTGGTGCACTAATTCAATACCCTGGCGCATCTGGAGAAATAAAGAATATCGATTCTTTTATTTCAAAATGTATTTCAAATAATATTAAAACTGCTGTTGCTGCTGATATTTTAAGCTTAGTATTATTAGAATCTCCGGGTAAACTAGGTGCAGATGTTGTAGTTGGAACAACTCAGAGATTTGGAATACCATTGGGATATGGTGGGCCACATGCTGGTTATTTTGCAACCAAAGAGGCTTATAAAAGGAATATCCCTGGCAGAATTATTGGTGTATCAATTGATTGCGATGGTGATAAGGCTCTTAGAATGGCTCTTCAGACAAGAGAACAGCATATTAAAAGAGATAGAGCTACATCAAATATTTGTACAGCACAAGTTTTACTGGCGGTTATGGCTGGAATGTATGCAGTCTACCATGGACCGGAAGGCCTAAGAGAAATTGCTAATAAAGTTCATCATACTACTAGAGCATTATCAAAAAACCTGGAATCATTTGGGTTAAAGCAGTTAAATTCATCTTTTTTTGATACTATAAGAATTGAAGCAAATAGAGATCAAATAAAAAAAGAAGCTGAAAAAAAAGAGATAAATTTTCATTATCCATCAGAAGATATTGTTTCAATTACTATTAATGAAACCACCACTATTGATGATCTAAATGATATTATATCAGTTTTTTCTATAATCACAGATAAACCATTTACAAAATTAGATAAGATAGAAGAAAATATAGATAACAAATTGTTTTATAGAAAAACTGAATTTTTAACAAATTCTGTATTTAATTCCTATCATTCAGAAACTGAATTAATGAGATATATAAAATCTCTAGAAAATAAAGATTTAGCTCTTAATAGGTCTATGATTTCATTAGGATCATGTACTATGAAATTAAATGCTGCTGCAGAGATGCTTCCTCTTAGCTGGAATAGATGGGGAAACATACATCCATTTGCTCCAAATTCTCAAACCAAAGGTTATGATTATGTCTTAAAAAAACTTGAAAATCAACTTAAAGAGATTACTGGATTTTCAGCAACATCATTACAGCCTAATTCTGGTGCACAAGGTGAATACGCAGGCCTTATGGTAATTAAAGCATTTCATGAAAGCAATGGTAATTTTAATAGAAATATATGTTTAATTCCTTCTTCAGCTCATGGAACTAACCCAGCAAGTGCAGTAATGGCTGGAATGAAAGTTGTAGTGGTAAAAGCAAATGAAAAAGGGAATATTGATATTGATGATTTACGTGCAAAGGCTATTGAGCATAAAGAAAATTTAGCAGCACTAATGATAACTTACCCATCTACTCATGGGGTTTTTGAGACAAACATAATTGAAATAACAAATCTTATTCACAATAATGGCGGTCAAGTATATATGGATGGGGCAAATATGAATGCTCAAGTTGGGATAACAAATCCCAAAATAATTGGTGCTGATGTATGCCATCTTAATCTTCATAAAACTTTTGCAATTCCCCATGGCGGAGGTGGACCTGGAGTTGGGCCCATTTGTGTAGCTGAACACTTATCTTCATTCTTGCCTTCAAACCCAATAATTAATGTAGGAGGATCTAATGCAATTGATGCTATATCATCAGCTCCATATGGTTCAGCATTAGCTTGCTTAATATCATATGGATATATATCTATGCTAGGAACAAAAGGGCTTACTACAGCAACAAAGATTGCTATTTTAAATGCCAATTATATAAAAGAAAGATTATCAAAAAAATATAAAATCCTATACTCTGGAGAGTTTGGAAGAGCTGCACATGAAATGATAATTGACTGTAGACCATTTAAAGATAATGGAATAGAGGTTAGTGATATTGCTAAAAGATTAATTGACTATGGGTTTCATGCGCCTACCGTTTCCTTCCCAGTAGCAGGTACTCTTATGATTGAACCAACAGAAAGTGAAAGTAAGAAGGAATTAGATAGATTTTGCGATGCTATGTTATCAATCTGGGAAGAAATATCAAAATGTGCAGAAAATGATAAAAATAATATTCTAAAAAATGCCCCTCATACTCTTTCAATGGTTACATCAGATAAATGGAGTCATAATTATTCAAGAGAAGAAGCTGCATTTCCTATTGAATACTTAAGAAAGAATAAGTTTTGGCCATCAGTTAGAAGAGTAGATGATGCTCATGGTGATAGAAATTTAATATGTAATTGTATATCGATTGAAGAATATAGTAGTTAATATTTTAATTAATTATTAATATTTAATAAGTTTAACATAGAAAGTATTATAAAACTAAAATGGGAATAAAAATTATAGGTAGTGGAAGTTGTATTCCAGAAGCTATTCAAGAAAATTCTAAATTTATTAATAATTCATTTTACAACCCTGATGGAAGTGAAATTGATACACCTAATACTGAAATCATTGAAAAATTTGAGAAAATTACCGGAATTAAGCAAAGGAGGTATGCAGACAATGATTTAAATACTTCTGATCTTGGATATATAGCTGCAAAGAATGCAATTGAAGATGCCTGTATTGATCCTGAAACTATTGATTACATTATTGTTGCTCACAATTTTGGAGACGTTAAATATAATACAGATGAAATTGATGTTTTTCCAGGATTAGCAGTAAGAATTAAAAATTTATTAAAAATTAAAAACCCACAATGTGTAGCATATGATATTCTATTTGGATGTCCAGGTTGGCTAGAAGCAGTTATTCAAGCAAATAGTTTTATAAAATCTGGAATGGCAAAACGCTGTTTAGCCATAGGTGCAGATACTCTATCACGAGTTACTGATGAATATGATAGAGATTCGATGATTTTTGCAGATGGTGCTGGAGCAAGTATTATAGAAGATTCTGATAAAGAAGGTGGAATTTTATCTCATAAAACTGAATCATATACAGAAGATCAGCTATATTATTTATTTTATGGAAAATCAAATAAAGAAATATCAAATAATACTAGATATATAAAAATGAATGGCAGAAAAGTCTACGAATTTGCCCTAACAAATGTTCCAAAAGCAATAAAAATGTGTATTGATGAAGCTGGAGTTAAAATATCAGATGTAAAGAAAATATTACTCCATCAAGCCAATGCAAAAATGGATACAGCTATGGGTAATAGATTATATAAATTATATGACATGGAATTTGATGAAGATATTATGCCATTAACTGTTAAATATTTTGGAAATAGTTCTGTTGCAACCATTCCCACAATGTTTGATTTAATTAGAAGAAAAAAATTAGACAACCATGTCTTTAATTCTGGTGATATTATAATTTTTGCTAGTGTTGGAGCTGGAATGCATATTAATGCAATGGTTTATCAATATTAAAATTGATAAATGTATAATGATAACTTTCCATATAAGAGATTTAAAATAACACTTGAGTTTTTACAAAAACATATAGAAAAAGATGAATTAATTTTAGATCTAGGAATAGAAAACCCGCTATCATCATTAATAAAAAAAAATGGGTATAATATAAATAGCACCTCTGGAGAAGATCTTGATATTGACAGATCTACTATAAAAAATTCAAACGCTGAAGTGATCACTGCATTTGAGATTTTTGAACATCTACTAAATCCTTATGGTGTTCTTAAAGATATTAAAGCAAAAAAACTTGTGGCAAGTATTCCTCTAAGATTATGGTTTGCAAGTGCCTATAAAAACAATCATGATAAAAGAGATAGACATTTTCATGAATTTGAAGATTGGCAATTTGATTGGTTACTAAATAATACAGGATGGAAAATTGTAGATTACAAAAAGTTTACAAATCCTGTTAAAAAGATAGGTCTAAGGCCATTACTTAGACTATTTACTGATAGATATTATTTAGTCTACGCAGAAAAAATCTGATTAAATCTATGAATATTAATATTATAATTCCTGTATTCAATGAAGAACAATATCTTGAGAGATGTATAAATTCTATAATAAAACAGACTTTACTTCCAACTAAACTTTTGCTAGTAAATGATAATTCAAATGATAATTCTGAAAATATTTTAAAAAAATATTCTAAAGAATTTTTATGGATTGAATACATAAACATAAAATCAAATCAAGCACATATTCCAGGAGAGAAAGTAATTAGGACTTTTTATAAAGGGATAGAAATAATTAATTCAAATTATGATATAATATGCAAATTTGATTCTGATATTATATTGCCTGAAAATTATCTAGAATCAATTATAAGCATATTCAATAGTGACCCAAAAGTAGGAATAGCTGGAGGGAATCTATATGTAAAGAAAAAAAACAAATGGGTATATGAAAAAATATCATCAAAAGACCATGTTAGAGGGCCTATAAAATCCTATAGAAAAAAATGCTTTGAAGATATTCAAGGGTTAAGAAAATCGATAGGCTGGGATACAGTAGACGTGTTAATTGCACAATATCATGGCTGGAAAATAAAAACAGATAAATCGCTGGCAGTTAAACATCTAAAACCTACAGGAGCAAACTATAGTTATAATTCTAAATTTCTTCAAGGAGAAGCGTTATATAAGATGAGGTTTGGTTTGGTTTTAAGTATAATTTCTGTATTAAAAACCTCTATTAATACTGGTAGGATTTTAATGATATTCTTTGCTTTTTTCGGATATACTAGAGCTCTTATTAAAAGAAAAGAAAGAATTGTTACAAAAGAGCAAGGTCAATTTATCAGAAAACACAGATGGCAAAAAGCGTTCTCTAATCTATTAAATATTTAGAGCTTCTAAATCTACATTTCCGCCAGAAATAACTACACCTACTTTTTTATTTTTATAATATTCTTTTTTATTAATTAGTCCAGCTAATGCTACAGCGCTTGAAGGCTCAATAATAACATCTAATCTCTCAATAAAAATTTTCAATGCATCTATAATCTCATCTTCACTAACACAAATAATGTCTTTTATTAATTTCTTAATTATCGGAAAATTAATATCTCCTAAATTAGTTCTTAATCCATCTGCAATGGTATTTGTGTTTGTATTGTATTGAATAACTCCAGACTTTAAAGATCTGTAAGCATCATCTACTAGTTTCGGTTCAACCCCTACCACCTTACATTTATTAGAAAAAATATTTGAAGCAATAGCAATTCCTGAAATTAGTCCTCCACCGCCAATTGGAGATAGAATGAAATCCAAATCTGGAATTTCTTCTAATAATTCAGTGCCTATTGTTGAATTTCCTAATATTACATTAAGATCATTAGACGGATGTATAAAATGTAAATCATTTTCTGTTAAAAGTTTTGAAGTAGTTTTTTCTCTAGCTTCAATAGTTGATTTACATTCAATCAAATTTATATCATATTTTAGTACAGAATGTTTTTTAAATTTAGGGGCATTTTCAGGCATAACTATATAAGCATTTATATCCTGAAGATTAGAGGCGCATGCTAAGCCTTGAGCAAAATTCCCTGATGAATGAGTTATAACTCCCTTTTCTTTAGACTCTTTAGGCAAACATCTTAATGCATTTGAAGCTGCTCTAATTTTAAAAGATCCTGTCTTTTGAAAATTTTCACATTTAAAATAGACATTACAATTACATAGCTCATTAATAAAATCAAATTCCAATACAGGAGTTTTATTAATAAAGGGTTTAATATTATCGTGAATTTCTAACAGTAAATCCTTAGAAAATTCCATAAAATTAGTTATTAAATATTTTTATGATAATTTGAAGATTCTTTAGAAAGCTTATCGATTCCCTTTAAGTAATCTCCTCCAGCAGTAGCATAAAATGCTTGTCCTCCGCCATTCGCCTTTACATGTATAGATAACTCATTAATGACTTCACGAGCATCATAGTTTTTGCTTTCTGAAAGTTCTTTTGAAATATAACAACTTATGTATACTTTAGAATTATACTCAGAAATTAGAATAGCAAATAAATTATCTAATTCATTGCCTAGACTAAAAATTAAATCTTTCATTGCTGAAGGATCTAAGGAAACATTTTTTGAAATAAATTTAATCCCCTTTTTTTCCTTTATCTCAGATTTAATTTCATCTTTTATAAAATTTGTTTTCTCTTTTATAAACTTATCTCTTTCTTTTCTTAATTTATTATTTTCATCAATTAAATCTGAAATGGATTTAACAATATCCCCTGAATTATTTAATAATTTTTTAGTCTTATTATAATCAGTTTCTTTATCAGCATAATATTCTTTAACTGAATCAAAAGTAATGGCTTCAATTCTTCTTATACCTGAAGCAATTGCTCCCTCAGATTTTATTTTAAATTGCCATATATCTGAAGTGTTTCTTACATGTGTTCCACCACAAAGTTCATAAGAATTTCCAAATTTAACAGTTCTTACAGTATCACCATATTTTTCATCAAATAAGGCAATAGCTCCATTAGAAATAGCTTTATCAATTGGGACATTTCTCTGTTCTTCCAAATCAAGTTTACCATCAATTCTTGAATTCACAAAATTTTCAATCTCACTTAATTGATCTATGTTAACTTTAGAAAAATGTGAAAAATCAAAACGCAAATGATCAGAGCTTACCCTACTACCCTTTTGTTGCACATGTTCTCCAAGAACTTCTATCAAAGCTTGATGAAGTAGATGGGTTGCAGTATGGTTACATTGTGTTCTAAATCTTTGCTTTTTATCAACTACAGCATTAAATGTCTCTGACATGTTTTTGGGAAGGTTTTTTACAATATGTACAGATAAATTCCCTTCTTTGATAGTGTCAGTTATATATATAATATCGCCATTAGGAGACTCTAAATAGCCTTTGTCTCCAACTTGACCTCCAGATTCAGCATAGAAAGGTGTTAAATTAAAAACTAATTGATACAATTCTCCATCCTTCGAAGAAACTACTTTTCTATATTTTACTAATTTAACTTTAGAATCTAATGAATCATATCCTATAAATTCTTGAACTGGATCATCAATTAAAACTACCCAATCATCAACAGATTTTTCGCTAGCAGCTCTTGATCTATTTTTTTGGTTTTCTAATTCCTTCTCAAACCCTTTTATATCAAGTTTAAATCCTTTTTCATTTAATATTAAAGAAGTCAAGTCAACAGGAAACCCAAATGTGTCATATAATTCAAATGCTTTTCCGCCAGAAATCGTCTTTTTCTTACTTGAATTAATTATTTCATCTAAAAGCACCAATCCTTGGTCTAATGTCTTTAAGAACGAGCTCTCCTCCTCTTTAATTACATTCTCTATTAATTTCCTTTGAGATTTAATTTCTGGATATGAATCTCCCATTTTTTTAACTAAAACTCCGACTAACCTGTATATAAAAGGTTCTTTTTTCTCTAAAAAAGTAAAGGCATATCTAATAGCTCTTCTTAAAATACGTCTTATAACATAACCAGCTCCAGTATTACTTGGAAGCTGACCATCAGAAATTGAGAAAGAGACTGCTCTTAAATGGTCAGATATTACTCTCATAGCTATATCTATATTTTTATCTTTCTCATAATCAAATCCGGTAATTGTCTCGATTTCTCTTATTATAGGAGTAAAAACATCAGTTGAATAATTTGAATCCACCTCTTGAACAACCATACATAATCTCTCAAATCCCATTCCTGTGTCTATATGTTTTTTAGGCAAATCTTCTAATTTACCGTTAGCTTTTCTGTTGTATTGAATGAAGACTAAATTCCAAAGCTCAACAACCTTGGGATGATCCTTATTGACTAAATCTCTTCCAGACACTTTTTTCTTTTCTTTTTCACTCCTTAAATCAATATGAATTTCACTACATGGGCCACAAGGACCTTGTTCTCCCATTTCCCAAAAATTATCCTTCTTTCCAAAATTTAGTATTCTATCTACTGGGATTATCTTTTTCCATATTTCAAATGCTTCAGTATCTAATGGCACATCATCTTTATTGGATCCAGAAAAGATTGTCACATATAGATTTTCAGGGTTAATCTCATATACTTTTGTTAAGAGCTCCCAAGACCATTCAATTGCTTCTTGCTTAAAATAGTCTCCAAAACTCCAATTACCTAGCATCTCAAAAAATGTATGATGATACGTGTCTATTCCTACTTCTTCTAAGTCATTATGTTTACCAGATACTCTAAGGCATTTTTGGCTATTAGCAATTCTACTATTTTTAGATATAGATTCCCCTAAAAAGAACTCCTTAAACGGAGCCATTCCTGAATTAACAAACATTAAACTAGGATCATTCTTTGAAATAATGGGAGCAGAAGGGTGTATTTTGTGATTTTTACTGATAAAAAAATCTAAAAACTTATTTCTTATTGTTTGAGAATTCATTTTTAAGATATGCGTTGGGTTAAATTACACATAATTTAAAACTATTATTATATTTGCATTAAATATTTTTGCAATCATAAGGATATACAAAAGTACAATTTTAAATTATGCCTAAAGTTAAATATTATTACGATTCTGAAACACTTTCGTATAAAAAAATTAAAACAACAAAAACAACTGTTTTAAAATACGTTTCAGTATACCTTTTGGGATCTGCATTATTTGGGTTTTTATTTATTCTCATTGGAAGTCAATATTTTGAATCTCCAAAAGAAAAATCTCTATCAAGGGAACTTCAAAATTTACAAGTGCAATTTGAAGTATTAAATAAAACAATGGAAAATGCAGAAAACGTATTATCAAATATTGAAGAAAGGGATAATACTATCTACAGAATATATTTTGAAGCTAATCCAATTAGCGAGGATAAAAGAAAAGCTGGTATAGGTGGTGTGAATAGGTATAAAAAATTTGATGGGTATGATTACTCTGATCTAATCAAAGAAAGTACTAAAAGAATTGATATTCTTCAAAAAAGAATGATTATTCAATCTAAATCCCTAGATGAAATAACTAATCTTGCATCTAAAAAGGAAAAATTATTAAAGTCAATTCCAGCAATACAGCCTATCAATAATGATGATTTGACTAGAATAGCTTCAGGATATGGAAGAAGAACAGATCCATTTACTAAAGTTCTAAAATTTCATTATGGAATGGATTTTACAGCCCCTAGAGGAACACCTGTTTATGCAACTGGGGATGGTATTGTTAGAAGGGTAGATAGTAGGTCTTCTGGATATGGGAAACATATTAGAATTGATCATGGTTATGGATACACCAGTTTGTATGCACATTTATATAAATACAACGTAAAAAGATATCAAAAAGTAAAGAGAGGTGATTTGATAGGTTATGTTGGAAGCTCAGGTAGATCTAATGCTCCTCATCTTCATTATGAGATTTTTAAAGATAAAGTAAGGATTAATCCTGTTAATTTCTATTATGGTAATTTAACTGCTAGAGAATTTGACGAGCTTTTAAAGCAAACTTCTGTTGTAAATCAATCTCTTGACTAATGAAAGTTGATCTACCAGAAAAAAGATATTATTCGATTGGAGAAGTTGCAAATGCATTTGAGGTAAACCCTTCATTAATTAGATTCTGGGAAACAGAATTTTCCATTTTAAATCCAAAAAAAAATTCGAAGGGTAATAGAAAATTTACAACACAAGACATTGAGAATTTAAAGCATGTCTATTTTTTAGTTAAGGAAAGAGGATATACTATTGAAGGTGCAAAGACTTATATAAAGGAGCATAAAAAGAAGTCATTAGACACATTAGGAATTATAAATAAATTAAAAGAGATCAGATCCAGATTAATTAAGATCAAAGAACAACTTTAGTCTATTTCTTTCTCATATATATATCAATCTGAGCTCCATTCAAATCAAAGTTTTCTCTTATCTTATTTTCTAAAAACCTTTTATAGGGATCCTTTATATACTGAGGCAGATTGCAAAAAAACGCAAATTGAGGATGTGAAGTTGGCAATTGAGTAATATATTTTATTTTAACATATTTTCCTTTATTAGATGGAGGGGGATATTTTGCAATTATTGGTAATAGAACATCATTTAATTCCTTAGTCTTTATTTTTTTTGATCTATTGTTATATACTGTAACAGCTGCTTCAATTGCCTTAAATATTCTTTGCTTATTAATTATTGAAGTGAAAATAATTGGAACGTCAACGAATGGTTCAATTTCCTTTCTAATTTGAGATTCATAATTTTTTGTTGACTTGTCATCCTTTTCAACTAAATCCCACTTGTTGGCAATGATAACAATTCCTTTTTTATTTCTTTCACAAAGCCAAAAAATATTTTTTACTTGCGAATCAAATCCTCTACTTACATCATAAATTATCAAACAAACATCAGAATACTCTATTGCCCTAACACTACGCATTACAGAGTAAAATTCAAGATTTTCTTTTACCTTTGATTTTCTTCTAATTCCTGCTGTATCTATTAAATTAAATTCAAATCCAAACCTGTTATATCTTGTATGAATTGAATCTCTAGTAGTACCAGGAATTTCAGTTACAATATTTCTATCTTCTCCTATTAAAGCATTAATAAATGACGATTTTCCAGCATTAGGCCTTCCAACAACTGCAAATTTTGGCAAATTGTCAGAAAGATCAACATCTTCTGAAAAATCTTTTACAACTGCATCAAGCAAATCACCTGATCCAAAACCATTAATACTAGCAATAGGATAATATTTATCAAAACCTAATTCAAAAAATTCACTTGCATCATTAATTCTACTAGAATTATCTACCTTATTAATTACTAAATAAACTGGTTTATCTATCTTTCTCAGCATATTAGCAATATCTGTATCCATAGATGTTACGCCAGTTTCCACATCAACCATAAATAAGATAAGATCAGCTTCGTCTATTGCTAATTCTACCTGCTTATCTATTTCCAGCTCAAATATATCATCACTCCCTACAACATAGCCTCCTGTATCAATTAATGAAAATTCCTTTCCATTCCAATCCCCTTTTCCATAGTGTCTATCTCTAGTAACTCCACTAACGGAATCAACAATAGCCTCCCTTTGCTTAACAATTCTGTTAAACAAAGTTGATTTTCCTACATTAGGCCTTCCTACTATTGCTATTATATTACTCATAATATTAAAATGTGTGCAAATGTAATGGTAAAATTATATTAAAAAAAAAGAGCAGCTTAATTTTAAGCTGCTCTTTTTAAGTGATATATGAATAAAATTATTGAGTTGAAGTAGACATTTCAGGTCTAAACATTAAAGTTTCAATAATTTCTCCGCCATAATCTCTTATAGCTTCATCTCTTTTCTTTCTATCATGTTCTAATGCTCTCCATCCATTTATTTCATTATATGCATCTCTATAATCAAAATCCTCAGCAGGATATTTTCCTCTAGGTTCAGCATGAGAATTATAAGGTTCTACAATATGAACTTCCCATTGACCTCCTGATTCAAGAAGAAAAACACCTCTAATACCAGTGAATCCGTGCTCCATTTTGACTTTAGCATCATTAGCTAAAAAATGAAAGAAATCACGTCCAAGTCCAGGTTTTAATCTAACTGTAGTGAATCTAACATAATTCATAGGTGGTTGATCATTATCCCAATTATACCCTAATCCTGTGACTCTCCATGTGCGTTTATTTCCGTTACTATCAGCAACATATGGCATTACATTTTTCTGCCAATATGAATACTCATCAGAAAATCCTTCATCAAAAAAAGCAGATTCTTTTGGCCCAACAACTCTCATGTACTTTCCTTGATCAGGACCTGTAATAATTTGAAATGTTATAATACCATTTTCTGCAGTATTATTATATTTTTTTGTCTTTTTTGCAACAGCAGATTCAAACTCTGCTGTCATTCCTGTTTTTGCATCCCATCTATTGATTTGCCAATATTCTCTATTTGGATTATTCTGAGAAAAAACAAATAATGGTAAAACAAAAACTAATAAAATTATTTTTTTCATTGTCTATATATTTTTAAATTAAGTTGCGAATCTAACTATTTAGAATGAATCTAAAAAAGAAATTAAAATTTATTTGATAT
>CERR01042227.1_pt1 | contig 12352 bp, 10 predicted proteins | sample 530841 | NCBI WGS metagenome assembly CERR01 (sample SAMEA2621021, study PRJEB7988) | marine metagenome | biome: marine biome (ENVO:00000447); feature: surface water layer (ENVO:00002042); material: "saline water (ENVO:00002010), including plankton (ENVO:xxxxxxxx)" | depth 5 m | reverse complement strand
CGTTCTCTCATTGTTGTGGAACCGGACGTATCTGGAGCAATGGAAGGAATGCCTGGAGGAGGTGGTGATGTTGGACTGCCTAGGACATTCTCAAGCAACCAAACCCCTCGATGAACAGGATGAGTGTCCACCCCATTTGCCGTTGACATCATAATTGATGCAAGACCAAGCAATCCACCACTTCGCCCTCCCTTATCAAAAGTGATTCGTTGCATCTCAGTACCGCTAAGATTACCACCGTATATATTGTTAAGGTTCTTATTCCTATAGCTAAAACCTGGATCAATGAATTTATCTAAAGTGTGATTCTCTGTTATCATCTCTTCAAAAAACATTTCAGTTTCATCTATCATTGCTTCACGATGAATATTGTAAAATTTAAGCAAACGTGGGTCGGGCATAATATCTTTAAGCCTTCGTGTTCCAAGCCATTGACCAGTAAAGTGTTTAATAAGATTATTTCTTTGAGGCTTTTTTAGTAATCTTCGTGTTTCAGATTCCAGAACAATTGGATCTGATAACTTACCCGTTTTAGCAAAATTTATAAGCTTGGCATCAGGCGGGGAGCTGTTGAGGAAGTAACTCAAACGACTTGCTAACCCCCAATCATCTAGAAAGCCAGATTTCAAACCTCTAAAAAGAAAATGTGGGGATATTATCGCCCTCCTTACTGCTAGATGAAGAGAATCTTCAATCCGTTTATCAGGATTATCTAAGCGATGTTTTTCAACTATACCTAGATACTCTTTTATTTTATTTTCCGATACAGGCTTTCGAAATGCTTTAAATAGAAAATCACGCAAGAAATTCTCAGCAAACGAAATGTCTAATATAGCTCCTGGGCTACGACCTAGAAATATATCTGATCTGGCTAATCTGGATTGAGTTAATTGATCAGGAATAATTTTATCCGGCCCGCTAATTTCAATGTTTAAAATATCTAATGCAGGTCCGAAACGGTGCATTTCTTCGTAAGCATAAGCCTTGCACCAGTTATGAGGTCCATTAAATAAGCCTCCACCATAAACTTTTGGAGGGCTCTTTAATTTTGGGTTTTCTAAGTCTAAGCCTCCAGATTTGATTAACTCTCGAATACTTTCGTAAAACTCAATCTGGGAGGACCCTCTTTTACCGCCATCAAGTTTTATTGCCGCTGCATAAAATTGACTATCATTTAACAATCGATCATCAATAAAAGAATGAGAAATATCACGTTTACCTGGATCAGAGTATACCGGACCATCCGCCCATCTGAACCCAATAACTTCACCTTCGAATAGCTTCGATTCTAATTGATAATTTTTTGATAAACCTTCTTTTGTCGTAACATTAAATCCACCTAATGCTCTTAATTCTCCAAACGGTTCATATTGCTGCTCACCGTTTTGCCGAGCATACAGCTCCAAGCGAAATGGTTTAATTCTTTTATCGTAGAACATCTTGTCAGTTTGAAATGTACGTGCTTGGACTTTGATTTTATAAACTCCACTTACGGGAACTTCAAAAGGGGAAGTCCATCCTGCCGCACTTGCCATATTTCTAGATGAAACAAGTCGGTAAGTATTATTAGTTAGAGCCGCACCATCACCTTCATTAGTTTTTAACTGAAAAGGTTTAATCCTGAAATCCCTTGAATCAAAACTCTTTAGCGGGACTGGTTCCGGAAGAACTTCGTCTGCAATTGAGGTAGCTATATCAAGATATTGAGATAACAAAGTTGGAGAAAGAACTAATCCAGAAGCTATATTATCAAAACCATTTGTTGTGTCATCTTCAGGGAACGAAGGAGGAACTTTAAAATCAGAATAATTAAATAAATTTCGAATAGTGTTTTCATATTCAACACGATTAAGGCGACGAGGAAGGGTCCCTCCTGGTGGGGCATAATTCGTCAGGCTCTTGTTGAGCCATGTCAACATACTCAAACGTTCGGCTGTTGCTGGAAAAGATGATGCGTCTTTCGGAGGCATTTCATTTGAATGGATAACTTCATAAATGCGAGTCCAAAATACCGTAGATTCTTTCTTAGACCAATCAATCGATTTCGCTTCAAGATTCACGTTTCCTTCAATTGAGTCTTCAGAGCCTTGGTGGCATTCAAAACAGTGATTCTCAAAAAAAGACAACGCTGACTGAGGCAAGAAATCGTCAGCTACAAGAACACAGGAAAAAAATGTAATGTTAATCCAAAGCAGAAATCTCATTGCTAATTATGAAAAACATTCGTTAAGGTTATTTTTAGCTCCAGCGAAACTGTCTATATTTAATCCGAATTTTTGCATCAGAGTAAGATAAAGATCTCCCAAAAGCCGCTGATTACCAGAACCCCTCTGGTGAGACCAATGGTTTCCATGTTTAAAGCCTCCTCCAGCAACAAGAGTCGGTAAATTACTGTTGTCATGGGTATTCGCATCACCCATACCACTTCCGTATAGAATAGCTGTTGAATCCAGGAGAGATAACCCTTCTGTGTCTTTACTAGATTTCAGTTTTTGGAGAAAATTTGCAAAGCGTTTGACGTGTTCTCTGCCTACTAAATTGTATTCAGCAATTTTTTTATCCTCATTTCCGTGATGTGAAAGACCATGATAACCAGCACTTAAGCGTCGACCGTTAATTTCAAATACTTGGCTCCATCCAGGGACTAAGAATGTTAAAACCCTAGTCGAATCAGTCTTTAAAGCCAAAGCCATAAGATCATACATAATTGTCTCACAGTGTAATGCTTGATCTGGCGAGATTGGATCATATGAAGGCAAGGTGTAGTCGGTCTTTGGGAAAGGGATATCCAACCAAGATTTCTGCTTTTGAAGCTTTTTTTCAACATCCCTGACAGAGGAGAGATATTCATTGATCTTACGTTGGTCTTGCCAAGATGCCTTTTTCTTTATAGCACGAGCTTCCTCGAGAACATCATCCAGTACACTTCCATTGCCATCAAGTATGTACTGAATTCTTGCCTTGTCACTATCAGAGCGGAAAAGCGTGTTATATAGAACACTGGGCCTCCCTATCATTGGTAAAGCAACACCATCTCTGGTGAAGCTGATACGCGCGTCATTTGGGGGCCTACCGCAGGTAACTTGTAAAGATGCATATCGAGCATTGTCTCCTACTTTATTAGCAACAATCTGATCTATCGAAATTGAACCTGTTGCCGAACCGCTCAGCCAGGCTTTCCATCCTTCATGTCCATTACGCCCCCGATGATCCAATCCAGAGAGAATAGAGAACTCGCTCCTGTTACCAGCAAGTGGTTCAAGTACATAAGGCAATTTGTACCCCTTCCCTTTTTTATCTGGAAAAAAGTCAGTCTGATGAAAACCAAGGTAGGTACCAATGGCGACTAGTCGTTTAACTGAATTACTACCTGAAGAAGCATGCATTAATGGGGACTGGAAAGACTCCAACATGGGTAAAGCCAGACTTATACCTAAGCCTCTGAGGAATTGCCTGCGATCCACCCTATTCTGCATGGGCAAATTAGAGTACTTTAAAATGATTCAAGCAACATCATTAATACATGTCATTATATCCTTACCTTTTTCTCGCTAATCTATGTTTAGATAGCCATTTTTGTTGCTGTTATATAAATGATGAAGCAACTCCAACTCATATCAATCACAGCAGTTGTGCTGGCTTTACATGTTAATCTTGTAGCACAAGCTGATAATTTACCCAGAAGCACACCTGAATCACAGGGAGTTTATTCATCCAAGATTATTGATTTTATCAAAACTACTGATGAAAAAGTAGATTCAATGCACAGCTTCATGCTCTTACGGAATGGACATGTCGTTGCTGAAGCATGGTGGAAACCCGAATCTAGGAGCAAGCAGCATGTTTTGTGGTCACTAAGCAAAAGCTTCGCTTCAACAGCTGTTGGGCTTGCCGTGGCAGAAAAGAAACTAAACATTGACGACAAAGTTATACAATTCTTCCCAGATGACCTCCCTTCTGAGCCTTCTAAAAACCTTAAGAATATGAGTGTTCGAGACTTACTTACAATGACCTGCGGCCATAAGAATGAAGTGAAATTGAGGAGTAAAAAAAATTGGGTCAAATCTTTCCTTGCTCACCCCGTTCCTCACGAGCCGGGAACTCATTTCAAGTACAACACTCCAGGAACCTACATGCTCTCAGCAATCGTTCAAGAAGTTACAGGAAAAACAGTTTTAGATTATTTGAAGCCCTCGTTGTTTAATCCACTCGGGATTCGTAACCCCAAATGGGATTCTAGCCCTCAGGGCATTTCAATTGGTGGTTACGGACTATTTCTACGAACTGAAGATATTGCAAAGTTTGGTCAACTTTATTTGCAGGAAGGAAAGTGGCACGGGAGACAATTAATCGACTCTTCATGGGTTAAGCAATCCACTTCCAAGCAAGTCTCAAACGGAAAGAACTCACTCAGCGATTGGCAACAGGGATACGGATATCAGTTCTGGCGCTGTCGGCATGGAGCCTTCCGTGGGGACGGTAAAGACGGGCAGTTTTGTATTGTTCTCCCAGAGAAAAACGTTGTAATCGCAATCACTGCAAACTCAAAAGATATGCGTGGCGAATTGAATCTGGTTTGGGAAAAACTGCTCCCCGCTTTTACAGATAAGCCAATAGAAGAAAACCCTAAAGATTACAGAAGATTAAAATCAGTTATCAGTAAGCTTGAAGCTTCAAGATAAAAAACTCATCCAATTTATAATTTGAACAAATACAGGTAATTGTTTTGTTAAATTGCTGAGTTTTTTCTAATCTCCCAAGATGACGATGCCTTGTAAACTCGTAGCTGAAAAACAAATCCCTGTTCAATTTTATGATTTTGGTGTCAGCGCAGGTTTCCCTTCCCCTGCCGACGACTATAAAGAGAAAAAACTCGACCTAAATGACCTACTGATCCGACAACCTGAAGCCACGTTCTTCGCCAAAGCTTCTGGAGACTCCATGATAGGTGCAGGTATCCATGACGGTGATATGCTGATCGTTGACCGAAGTATTACTCCCTCCGACGGGAAAATCGTCATCGCTGTGGTCAATGGCGAACTTACTGTAAAGCGATTTAAAGTTTCCGGTCGAAATGCACAGCTACACTCTGAGAACCCTAAATATTCGCCAATAAACCTTTCAGAGGGTGACAGCATCAGTGTTTGGGGCGTGGTGACAAATGTGGTGCACTCACTGAGCTGATGATTGCTCTCGTTGATTGTAATAACTTCTATGCCTCGTGTGAGAGGGTTTTTTCTCCAAAACTTGATCGCATACCTATTGTAGTCCTATCCAATAACGATGGTTGTGTTGTTGCTCGATCTAATGAGGCAAAAGCACTTGGCATCGCAATGGGGGTTCCTTTGTTCAAAATCAAAGCACTCATTAAAGAAGAAGGAGTCCGGGTGTTTTCATCAAATTATGAACTCTACGGAGATATGTCTTCAAGGGTTGTATCTGTGCTCAGGCGTTTTGTGCCAGAAATTGAAATTTACTCGATCGACGAATCCTTTATCAACTTTGATGGGGTTCCAAATCTAAATGAACTGTCTTCGGAAATGCGTTCAACAGTTAAAAAGTGGACAGGGATTCCTGTCTCTGTCGGTCTTGGAGATACCAAAACACTAGCCAAGATTGCGAACCACAAGGCAAAAAAGAAGCCCAGCGGTGTTCACCGCACTTCAGCTGACTCAATTGAAGACTTGGAACATTTGCCTGTCGATGAGATTTGGGGCATAGGAGCAAAGCTTGCCCGTCGACTGCGGTCGATTGGCATCACTACCGCTCTTCAATTCAAGAACACATCAGCTGCCTTGGTCAGAAAAGTTGGAGGTGTTGTGATGGAGCGAACACACCAAGAACTTAACGGCTTCCGATGCTTTGAGTTTGAGCAACCACAACCTCGGCAGAACATCTGTTGTTCTAGGTCATTTGGCAGAAGAGTTGAAAAGCTACAAGATGTTGAATCCGCCCTTTCAAGCTACGTTTCAAAAGCGGTTAGAAAAATGAGAGCAGAAGGAAGTGTTGCAAACGGAATTCAGGTCTTTCTCAATACAGATCGATTCAATACCAGCTCACCTCAATACAATAATTCGTCTTCAGGTAGATTGCCTTACCCTAGCAGCGACCTTCTTACTGTCGCTAACGAAGCCAACCGTCATTTGAAAAGAATTTTCAGGAAAGGATACTCCTATAAAAAGGTTGGAGTATTACTTCTTGGCCTGGCTCCTGAAGGCCAACAACAACTTCCACTTTTTGCAAATTCAATTGGTCGAAAGAAAAATGGAAGGATCCAGATTAAGGTCCGAAGAGAGCGGCTGAACGAGGCAATTGAAGAAATAATTTCAAAGCTGGGCAAGGAGGCAATATCTCTCGGCCGAGCCTCTCTTAAAAGAAACGGTGGCCATCGGGCTCCCTGGTCCCTTAAGAGCGAAAACCTTTCTCCTAAATATACAACTCGCTGGGAAGATTTGTTGATTGTTAAATAGCTAAAAGCACTATTCCATCGACCTAAGAGCATTGGCAAAAGATTCACCTATTTGATTAATGATCTTAGCTGAACCTAAATAGTGATAGGCAGCATTTGAAATGCCTGTTCGTAGAATCTTCAGTTCATGACTAGTGAAAAGTTGAGCAGTATAATCAGCAACAACCTTATCTCGTTCATTTTGGTTAAGGTTTTTGTTTTTAGATAATTCGCGGCGCTTAGCCTTAACTTTTTCATTTCGATTGACTAATTCGGAGAGTTGAAGGTCCCAGTAATTTTCAGTTAAGACAGCCGTAACGTTACCCTTAAATTTCTTCAAACTAGCTGGGGCCAACATGGCTTTACGAAATTCCCCATGGATACCAGCGTAGCGCTTTTGAGAAGGCCCATATTTAGAAATAGGTCCACCAGCGCCCATTACTCCTATAACAAAAGGCATCTTAGGCGAATTAAGATCACGTCGAACATCTTCAATAAAATATTCAAGATTTTTACTGTAAGAATCGTAACTCCCCTCCTTACCACGATCAGGATAAGTGGAACCATCAACCATGTCATTCCATCCCTGAAACCACACAAATCCAGAAAGTTCATATCCCTCTTCAGTTTTGTAAGTCGGATATACACGCTCTATATCTGATAACACTTTGTTTATATGCTTTAACATTAATCGATAATAAACCCCCGTGAGCTTTGCTTTATCAGCAACTGCTTCTCTTAAAACTTTCCCGCGTTTTTTTAGGTTTTCTAATTGCTTCTGGTTGAATTCATACGGACCAGCGGTTGGCGGACGAAAATCAGTATTCAAAGATTTACCGCCCCATGAAGTCTTAATTAAAAGAATAGGTTCACCTACATAGTTTTGCATCGTAATCCCAAACATAAGCTCTGGACCGATCTTCGGTTCTCGACCTGCAGCTCCATATCCGACAGTAAGCCGACCATGCTTTTCCCCTGTTTCGAGAGAGGTGTCTATTGATGAAATCCAAATATTTTCATGTATCCTCACTGTCCCATCAGGATTAATAATTTTATTTAGAAGTGGAGCAGTCTTCGGGTCCATGGCTAAATGCTCGAGTGTCCGCTCAGATGCATGGCCCTGCATATTGGATTGTCCAGCGAGGATATAAATCTTCAGCGGCTTTGCAAAAATACCAATTGATGCAAAAGCGAAAATAAAAAATAAATTAATTAATTTCATTACTGCGGGTTAAGAATCTCGCCCCAATTAATCATGAAGTCCACCAAGTTTTAGTTTTTTATGCTATTGCACATATTTTACCCACACCTCTAAAAATATAATCATCTCGCTATTTATGAACTACCTATTTAATTATTTGCTTACGTTTATATATATGATTAAAGATCTAATTTTTGAAAATTAATGAAGCATTTAATAATCATTTATTTACTGATATGCCTCGATACAAAACTAGTAAGAGCAAATAATTTACCATTCGAAATAATAAAAAACCCAGCTTCCACAAACTCTTCTTCCTCAAATTTAACCTCTTTTGGGGAAGAGTTTATTTTAAGCTGGATCGAACTTGATTCAAAAAAAACTGCACGTTTAAAGATGTCAGTCTGGAATGGTTTAAGATTTGATAAGAATATCTTAATTGAAGAGTCCAAAAATATGTTTGTAAACTGGGCTGACATCCCATCGATAATTGAAGCCCCATCTGGCGACCTCTATGCTCAGTGGCTAGATCGAATAAGTAGTAAAAATTATTCATATGGTGTTCGTATTTCTCGTTCAATTAACCAAGGGAAAAACTGGAAAAAACTCGGCTGGCTACATGATGACAAAAGTGAAACAGAACACGGCTTTGTGTCATTAATACAAGATGGGAATATCGTCCGCGCCTTCTGGTTAGATGGTCGTATGATGGTTAATCCAACTGGAAAAATGATGCTTCGAACTGCGGTTATCGACGGCGACCATATTAAAGGAGAAATAGTTCTTGATAACAATGTATGCACTTGCTGCCCCACCTCTGCCGCCCAGCTTTCTGATGGACCTATAGTAATCTATCGCGATCGATCACCAAAAGAGATTCGTGATATTAGTTTTTCGCGACGAAGAAACAATAATTGGACCAAACCATCGACTCTTAAAAAAGACAACTGGCTAATACAAGGATGTCCAGTTAATGGTGCTAGCCTAGCTGCCAACAATGGCGTCGTTGCGATTAGTCGCTATACTGTGACACTTAACAAAGCCAAAGTAATTCTTAGGCTATTTAATAATGGACGTAATAAATCCGGCAAAGAAATAGTATTAGATGAAAACAACCCTATTGGTCGTTGTGTAACAGTATGTTCTCAAAATATGGTTTACACTATTTGGATTGGACTTGAAAAAAATCAAACTGTCTTGCGACTTGCAGAAGCATCTCCATCTGGAGATATCATTAGAAAAAAAACCTTAACTACTGTTAAAGGGAATCGCTCAAGCGGAACGCCTCGCGCTATAGTTAAAAGAGGTTATTTATGGCTTAGTTGGACAGATGCTAATAATATCCGACTAGGAAGAATCAAAATCGATGGCTAATTTTTGTTAAAGACTTAGCAATAAATTAAATCATTGAATAAGGAGATTATTTTGAATAAGGAAATTGAACATGCATACGCGTATAAATTTATTTTAACTTTTTTCGGGATATCCTTTGTTTATGCAAATTTAAGATATGTTGTGTTTGGCCTCGAACCTTTAGCACATATTCCATTATTTATAATGAATAAGGCATTATCTTGGTCTGGACTTGCTACAATTGGATTATCAAAAGTTCTTTGTTATTCAAAAGAAAGAAAAACCGCAGGTTTAATCGGAGCTTCTATGATAGGAATGCATACAGTTATATCACTCATAATTCTTCGCCCTGAATATCTTGGTAAGTTCTACAACCAAACAGACGGAATGCGAATGACAGGTGCTGGAGAAACTGCAATTCTATTCGGCGTCTTAGGTTTAATGTGTATTGCTTGCCTATTATGGAATTCAATTCCTAGGATTAATGCTGCTCAGAATTCAGATGGTGCAACAAATATCTTTCCAAAATTGAGTAACGTAGTGCTTTTATGCGGAGCAATTCATGTAACTTTAATGGGATGGAGTGATTGGTTTGAGCCTTCTAATTGGGCTAAATTTGGTTATCTGCCACCCATATCTATGCTTTCCTTTTTAACAGCTGTCACATTTCTTTTTATGCCTACCCCAAAAACGACTACTTAAAAATACTATAAAATTATATAAAAAGAGTGAAATTAATTAATTGAGATAATCAAATGCTTTATGAATGTTGAAAAAGTAAAATATGTAATTTGGGCACGTGATATGAATCGTGCTTTAGATTTTTATAAAAATGTTTTTAATTGTATTATAAATAAAAGGTCAGAGGTCATTTCTGAAGTTGAAATTGCAGGTGTTACAATAGGAATTCATGGAGGCGGAGAAGGAGGTGAAACTTGGACAGGGATCACTTTTCAGATAGCAGATGTAATTAAGGGAGCTTCAGAGGTTAAAGCGGCAGGTGGAAAATTAAAGAAGGACCCCCAAGAAGAAGATGGTGAACCTCCTCATTTAGCAATGTGCCAAGATTCAGAAGGTAACGAGTTTATGTTAACAAGAAAAAGAACGTAAAACTTAAATTGTTAAACACCGCCTTCAAAATCGTATTTCTTTAGCAGTTCCAAATCAATAAATTCAATTATGCTTATATGGCAACTCTTCAAGACAATTTTTGGCGCCATACCTGCTTTCTCAGCCTCTATCCAACGTCCCATGCAAAGGCACCACTTGTCACCAGACTTTAGACCCGGAAAATCATATTCAGGAACCGGGGTAGACAGGTCATTACCGGCTTTGGCACTAAATTCTAAAAATTCATCGGTCATAATTGCACAGACCGTGTGCATACCCCTGTCATCAGAGCATGTGTCACATAGCCCGTTCCGAAAAAAACCCGTAACAGGATTTAGCGAACAAGAAATTAATTCACCCCCAAGTACATTAGATGCCATAAATATTTATAATCAAATTAAGAAGTTATTATTTGGAAGATCTAAGCTCGATTCCGGACTTCGCTCCATGATCAATTAAAATGCCAAACATCTCATTCTCTGCATAATCTAATGGCGATAAGCCGTCTTTGTTTACTATGTTAACTTCCGCCCCCATCTTAATTAAAAACTTAGATGTTTTATTATGAACCTTAGAAGAAGCCCAATGTAATGGAGTCCATCCCAATTCATCCTTTAAATTAACATCAGTACCAAGAGCAAGATGCTTTTTAACAGATTCAGTATCACCATCACTTGCAGCTTCGTGAATTGATTTACCAACAGTTTTAGAATGATTCAATTTAAGTGGCTGATTAAAAGCGCAACCTATAAAAAACGTTAGTCCAATTATTACAATTAAGTGCTTCATTAGTCGTTTTAACCTCCTTATAAAATTTAAAAGTTACAATATGTTTGAAACTAGAAATCAATAATTATTCAAAAAAGCAAATGTTAGCAATGTATTAATATAATAACTGAGCTTTAAGAAATTCCATAAAGCTGTATTTGTGTTAATTTGACCCATGAATTCACTTTTCTTGAGATAATAGGTGTAAAAAATAATCTTAATGCAGTCATTTAATAATAAACACTCATGAATCGAAGAACCTTTATATATTCTTCAGTAATTCCTTTGCTAGGAACAATAATGAGGGGGCCATCTAAAAGTTACGGAATAACTTTAGATCCTGCCGGAGACTTTGACCCAATTGTAAAACATAAAAATCTTAAGGAACCGGTGATAATAAAGTCACTCGATCTTTATGAGAAAAACGGAAATTGGTTTATACGAGCTAGATCTAAAGACGGTGCTGAAGGGTGGTCTGTAGGTCATCCTAAAAAAATGGAGTTAAGCCAACTCGTTTTCACAAAAGTAATTTCTCCATACATGCAAAATAAAGATGCGCGTTATATCGATCGCCTTGTAGATGGAGTCTACCTACATAATAGTAATTATAAAATGCAGGGACAGCTCTTCTGGGTAGCACTTGCCGCAGCTGAATTTGCGATAATAGATCTTTTAGGTAAAACAGCTATGTGTTCTGCGGCAGAGTTACTAGGAGGTCAGAAACGTAAAAATGTGGATCTGTATGTTGCTAATAATCATCGCACTAAAAACGTTCATGATTCACTACGTCAAATAATTAAATCGGTTAATAGTATCAATGCTAAAGCTTTAAAGTTCAAAGTTGGCGGTAGAATGAAAGTGGTCGACACAGTTCCCAATCGCACTGAGGAATTGATTCCCATGGTTGCTGAATCTTTAGGTGATAAATGCACTCTATATGCAGACGCTAATAGTTCTTACCTTTCAGTTAACAAAGCAATTGAAGTTGGTAAAATATTAGAGAGTAATGGGGTCGCGCTATACGAAGAACCCGTGCCTTTCGATTACCTTAACGACACTAAACGAGTTGCTGAAGCATTGAATATTCCAGTAGCATGGGGTGAACAAGAAAGCAGCCAATGGAGATTTAATTGGATGATTAAGAACAGTGGGGTTCGTATTTTCCAACCCGACCTCTTCTACTATGGTGGACTAATAAGGTCATTACGAGTTGCAAAGATGGCTGAGGATAAAGGATTAAATTGCACGCCTCATATATCCGGTGGTGGTCTTGGGTTTCTTTATATGGGAATATTTGCTTCTTGTTGCTCAAACCCGGGCCCATATCAGGAGTATAAAGGTCTTACTAACGAGTTCCCATGGGAGTCGACAGGAGACAAAATCAAAATTAAAAACGGAAGCATGACATCGCCTAACGGATACGGCATTGGGGTTAATATTGACCCCGATTATTTAGCAAAGATCAATATAAT
>CERR01046826.1_pt1 | contig 12429 bp, 4 predicted proteins | sample 530841 | NCBI WGS metagenome assembly CERR01 (sample SAMEA2621021, study PRJEB7988) | marine metagenome | biome: marine biome (ENVO:00000447); feature: surface water layer (ENVO:00002042); material: "saline water (ENVO:00002010), including plankton (ENVO:xxxxxxxx)" | depth 5 m | reverse complement strand
GAGAGAGAGAGAGAGAGAGAGAGAGAGAGAGAAAGAGAGAGAGAAGGAGGGCGACTCCGCGCTTTTGCCGCGCTCATAATAATAGTAATGCGCACTCGTTTAGGGACGCGCGCGCACTTGTAATGTAACATGTATAGATGTATTAAAGCGCGTTTGTTGTTAAAACTTCTTTGTTTTAGAACGAAGCCTCACAAATATTTCGCCGCCACCTCCGTCAGAGGAAGAATACGAAGAAAATATGTCACCAGCTTCGGCGAGGAAAAGAGAGGAAGAACCTGGTGGTCACGACGAGGAGGAGGATGAGACGACGACGAAGAGTAAGAAGCGAACTTTAGTGGTGGTAAACGAGGACTCGGGCGGTCTCGACCCCGAGCTCGCGACAAAACTTCCCCGTCGACACCAAATCAAAACGGACGAAGATTTCCTTCTCAAGTCCGGCTGCGCGCGCATACACCCCGCGAATCAGTTCCAGCACGGGTGTTTGCACGATATGGTCTGCCCGGAGAACTACCAACCGTCGAAGAAGAAAATGCCGAAAGTACCGGCGAAGAAATATCCGTTCGAATTGGACACGTTTCAGGAGCAATCCGTGCTCTGCTTGGAAAGGCAAGAGTCGGTGTTGGTGTCGGCGCACACATCGGCCGGGAAAACGGTCGTCGCGGAATACGCCATCGCGATGGCAAAAAGAGACGGGCAGAGAGTGGTGTACACGAGTCCTCTGAAAGCGTTATCGAATCAGAAGTATCGAGAGTTGAAGGAGGAGTTTTCGGACGTCGGGTTGATGACGGGAGATACGGTTATAAATCCCAACGCGAGTTGTTTGGTGATGACGACGGAGGTGTTAAGGAGCATGTTGTATAAAGGCGGGGAGGTCACCAGAGAGGTTGGGTGGGTGATTTACGACGAAATTCATTACATGAGAGATAAGGAGAGAGGGGTTGTGTGGGAAGAAAGCATCGTGTTGTTGCCGGATACGGTGAAGTACGTGTTTTTATCGGCGACGATTCCAAACGCGAGAGAGTTTAGCGAGTGGGTGTGTAAAGTGCACGATATTCCGTGTCACATCGTGTATACTGATTTTCGGCCGACGCCGTTGGAACACTACATTTACCCGAGCGGCGGAGATGGGATATTTTTGATCGTGGATAAAACGAGCGCGTTTAAGGAGGATAATTTTTTGAAAGCGATTTCAATCGCCAACGAGAAAGGCGCGGAGGTGGCGCAAGCGAGGACGGCGGCGAGGAAAGCGAGCGAGATGAACGGTGGAGATGGAACGCAGGCAAAGTTAGCGCAAAACACGGACGTTTTTAAGATTATTAAGATGATTGTAGATAGGAATTACGATCCAGTGATTGTGTTTGCTTTTAATAAAGGCGAGTGCGAATCGTTTGCAAACGCGTTGCACAAGGTGGACTTGTGCGACGAGAACGAGAAAGAGATGATCGATGCGATTTATTGGAACGCGATGGATGCGTTGAGTGAGAGCGATAAAAAGTTACCGCAGGTTGCGTCGATGCCAAACTTGTTGAGGAGAGGGTTAGGAGTTCACCACAGCGGGTTGTTGCCAATTTTGAAAGAAGTGATTGAAATTTTGTTTCAGGAGGGTCTGATTAAAGTTTTGTTCGCCACGGAGACCATGTCGGTTGGTTTAAACATGCCGGCGAGAACTTGCGTATTCGCGTCGCCGAGAAAGTTTGATGGCACCGGGTTTCGTTGGATTACGAGTGGAGAGTACACGCAAATGAGTGGCAGAGCCGGGAGAAGAGGAAAAGACGATCGCGGTTTGGTCGTGCTCATGGTAGATGAAAAAATGGACGCGCCGACGGCAAAAGATATGTTGAGAGGCCGATCAGATCCGTTGGATTCGGCGTTTCACGTGAGTTACGCGACGTTGTTGAATTTGATGCGCGTGGAAGGCGCGGAACCGGAAGATATGATTATGAATTCGTTTGCGCAGTTTCAAAACATGCGACGAGTGCCGCAGTTGGAAGCGAAAGTTGCGCTTTTGGAGAAGAAGAGAGACGAGATTAAGATTGAACACGAAGAGCAGGTGAATGAATATGTGAAGCTGAGAGATGGTTTAGATGCGTTGACGAGTGAACGACGCGCGATCACGAATTTACCGACCCATAGCGTACCGTTTTTACAACCCGGTCGATTGGTGCGCGTTTGCGTGGACGCGCCTGGTTCGTCTCTATTTTCAAGCTCCGATACAGAGGCTTTGACGCGGATGACTGTAGATGCAGACGACCAATACGACGACGAAGTTCGTAATCCGCTATCGTTCGACGAAACGCTGCTAAGAAAATCGGTCGAAGACGGTAACGATAGCGTCTGGGGCGTCATCGTCCATTTTGAAAAAGTCGGGAGCAAGAAACATTCAAAGCATCAAAAGTATTTGGTGGACGTTCTCGTGAAATGCGCGGAAAAGTTGAAACTTTCGGATGCCGATCGCGAAACTTTAAAACTTAATGACCCGGTGTTTTCGCTGTTGAACAGCTCAGAGCGACACAGTTTGTTGCAATGCGAAGAAAATAGAGTGGTGGACGAACTTCCCGCGGTTGAGTTTCGCGTAGTTCGCGTTCCTTTAGAGCAACTCGATTGCATGTCTTCGATACGCGTATACTTACCGAAAGATTTATACCCGATCGAAGCACGAACACGTTGTGGAGCGTCTATTAGAGAAGTTTTGAAACGGTTCGAGGAAAGAAGTAAAGAGGAACGAGAACGAAAAGAACAAAAAGAAGAAGAGGAAGAAGATGAAATTGTCATTCCGATGCTCGACGCCGAGAAAGATATGAAAGTTACCGATAAAGCCTACGCAAAAACTGTCCAAAAGATTCAAATGCTTTCAAAAATGATGAAAGATCATGGTTTCAAAACGTCCGAAAATGCCATCGAAAGACTTAGAAAGCACGTCGAGAAAAGGCGCTTGGAGTACTTGGTCAAACACGCCAAAAAAGAAGTCACCGTGGCGTCTGGGATGATCAAAGCGGACGTCCTCAAACGCATGCGACGCGTGTTGAGACGACTCGGGTACGTTTCCGAAGACGGCGTCGTCACTCAAAAAGGTAGGTGCGCGTGTGAGCTTGCCGGGGCGGACGAACTCGTCGCCACGGAGTTGATTTTCAACGGTACGTTTAAAGCGTTGCCGTTACACATGCTTGTCGCTACGGTTTCGTGTCTCGTTTGGAAAGAAAAAACGGGAGGAAAAGGAGGTAAAGATGTCAACGGTAAGAAGCAAGGCATGAACGTGAGCGAAGATGTGTTCAGCGCGCACTCTAACGTGAAAGATGCGGCTCGAAAAGTGTTCAAGCAGCAGTTGGAGTGCAAGTTAAAAGTCGACGTCGAAGACTCGATCGAGCGTTTGCGTTGGGACTTGATGGAAGTCATGCTTGCGTGGTGTAAAGGCAACACGTTTAGCGAGATCATGAAAATGACCGAAGCATTCGAAGGATCAATTGTGCGCGCGATCAGGAGGATTGAAGAGTTGATGCGACAGCTCGCGTCAGCGTGTAAAGTCATCGGAGAGTCGGATTTGGAGAAGAAGTTTCTGGACGCCTGCGAGCTCGTGAAAAGAGACATCGTCTTCACGCCGTCGCTCTTCGTGTAAAGAAAAAATATATGCAGCGATTAATATTAGTAAAGTAGCAATCAATCTAGCGAGTAGACGATGCGGCGCGATATTAGTTATTCTAGGTGGTGTAATTAGTGTAAAAACACGGTTAAGTCAACCATATTAAATTATTAAAGTTCTGCTAATGTCTACAATTTTTATAAAAGTCACCCTCTTTTGCTTTTCTCGCTCTGTTCTATGAAAACTATACAATGCTCTCCCGTCTCTCTCTCTCTTCCAACTTAGTTGGATTTGATACCGGATCGGAGCTTTGCTTGTTGTCTTCTAGTGTATTTCTTCGGTTCTTCCGCTCTCGCTACCGGTTCTTCCTTTTCCTCCAACATAAGCTCGACGTGGCACGGCGAAGACATGTACGGGTTGATGCGACCGTGCGCTCTGTACGTTCGTCTTCTTTGCGGGATGGCCTTATTGACTTGGATGTGCGTGATGTAGAGATTGTCAATGTCCAACCCCTTAACCTCGGCATTCGATTCCGCGTTCTTGAGCAAGTTGATCAAGATCTCCGCGCACTTCTTCGGCCATCTGCCTTGGCCGTTCGTGGAGCCTTCTTGCTTGGCTTGGGCCGTTCTCCCGACGCCACCGCAAAATCTGCGAAAGACGACGCATCGCTCCATCTTCATAACAGAGTTCAAGAAACCTGTTGTATGTGGTAGTATTGATTGAAAAAGAAGCGTTGGTGAAGGGTCAGCGTGATGATGATGGTGACGATACATACAGACGACGACGCGTAGAAAGATACGTCGACTCTCAAATCGTTTGGAGTAGTTTGTAGTCCTAAAATTTCGAGGACCTAAAGAAGAGGGCGACACCCTGCTGCGAACGAACGCACAAAAGAACCATCGAACGAGTCGCTCTCGGATAAAACCCGCGCGAAACGAGCGGATAAAACGTTCGCGCGTTCAATTCCACTCGTCCTTTGCGGTTTCAACCTTCGCGAAAGGGTTGGTGTAACCCTCCTTCTCGCCCAAAAATTACGCGTTAAAAGCCTCCTCTCTCTCCGCAGGCAAAATCGATTGCACTCTTTAAAAAAAAAATACAAAATGCGTACCTTGCGCGTCGCTCAAACTCCTCCCCTTGATGTTCATCGCCGTTTCTCTCATGTTCTTAAAATGAACTCTCAAATCCGTGCCTCGAGCTTTGCACGATTTCGTCGCGTCGTTGGACTCTCGCGCGTATTTCACCATGGCTGTTTTCCGAGAAATTTGTTCTTGTGTTTTATAAGGCAAAAGCAAGTCGCTCTTCTAAGAAAGAAAGGAGAAAAAAAAAGGAGGCGGAGCGACCAATTAGGGTTTAATACCCTAAACGTGTTTTTTACTCGTTTCTCTTTTCAAAACGTCGCGCAAACGCGAGAGAAAAAGGAGAAGAAGAAGCGTAAGAAGAAGACAAAGGATGACGAGCGAAAACCTCTCGGTGTGCACGCGCTACCAAACCTTACTCCTGCACTTGAAATCCTTGCAATCGTACGAGTATCTTTTAATAAGAAGCAAGAAAAGAGAAGAAGAACCTTTAAACGATGACGGAGAGGAAATCAACAACTTTGCAACGGCGCTCGAATCGACGTTTCCGATTTTGAACAAATACGCTTTGTGTTTACAACGACCGATGGAAATTTCCGGTAAAAACGCGCGCGAGAGAAACGAAGTGATGCAGTCTCGCGTGGCCGTGATCCCTTCGACCGGTGTGACCGTGCCTTTAGGGGATATCGACGTCGAGAATGCGATTTTGATTTCAGACCAGTTCAACGTCTCGGAGTTTCACGCGATAGAGGCGTTGGCGGGAAGCGCGGGGAGAATCGCCCCGGCGAGAGGAGGCGACGAAGACGACACACAAACAACGAGACTGTTTGCCGCCGGGAACATCTTTCAGGAACGAGCGAGCTGTTTGGAAAGTTTGAGCGTTTTGTTGAGGGCGAGGCAAACGGTGAGAGCGTTGGAGAGAGACTCGAACTATCGAGGCGCGAACGAGGCGAGTCGAAACGCGTTTCGAGAGTTTTCAGGGTTCGTGGACGAGGTTGTTTTGATGGGTAAACGGTTTGATGGTGGTCGCGATGGGAGCGCGGCGGCGGCTTCTTTGGACGAGCAGAGTTTAGCGAATAGATTGGCAAAGTTGATTCGAGCGGCGCCGATGGGCGGGCCGTTGGGTGGTCAGCCGGCGCAAAGGACCGGGCAGCCTCCAGCGATCGGGGGTGGTCTTTTCGGTGGATTTGGATCGCAGCAACAAAACCAACAAGTGCAGATAATGCAAGCGGACAAGTTTGAAATTATATACGATTCGCGCAACCGGGCAAACTTGCGCTCGGATGTTTTAGCCAAGGAAAAGACGCAAGTCGCGGAGTTATTATTTTTAGCGGCATCCTTGTCGCCGCCGTTATCGCAAGGCGACGCGGTAGAAGTATTCTCACTCGCCGGTTGGGCCGCAGAGCAAATGCGGTTTCCCTCGCAAACGCCGCCGGATTATTTGCCGACGTGTTATTCGACGTTATTCGCCTCGGTAACGGCGTTGATGTCTCCGTTGGAAGACGTGCGGAACGTTTTAGACCAAGTGCACGACCCGAAAAGAAAAAAGTTGGAAGCGTTTTTGAAGTCCATCGAGACGACGGTAAAATCACCAAATCCTCCCGCGCCGTTTGCGATCGTTCGCTTGGCGTGGTCTTGCGTTGCCATGCGTCTTGGGTTTGAGAGCGGCGAGGAGGTCGCGAAGAGCGCGATACGAGACGGCGCTTTCGACGCGATGACGGCCATTTTACAAACTGGCGCGTTTCAAGACGATCGGGAAGATAACAGAAGAAATTACTTGCATCTCGTCGCGAACGCTGTGTTAGGTGAGTTCACGAGTTTAGCTTTAGATAGACCGACGCTATCGATTTCGTTAACGGACGGGACGTGTACGCCGACGTTTATGGAACTCGAAGCCGCGAATAGGATTTCAAACGGGGACCTCGGCGACAGTGAATTCGAAGAACCGTGTCCTACCAGCGCGTTGGCGTCTTTGATGATTGCTTTGGCAGAAACGTGTTCGCAAGATCCTTCGTTGGTTGGTGACGAAGAGTCTGCGGCTGCTTTCAACGCCGCGACGACGTCGCCGGATTACGACCCAGAACAGGACGATTACGAGATGAGTAAACAATCACCGGCTTTGCGATTGGTAGACGCGTGCATCGATCTCGAGCACTCCGTAGTTTCTCTCATGGCGCTTCTCGATTTGTGTGCTGCGGTTTCCAAGCACGATATTGGATCTAAAATTGCCTTCAAAGTTTTAGCGAGAGGCGCCGGCGGGTGTAATTGGGACGAATTGTTAAAAGGGATCACCGGCTACATAGCGAGGTACGATTTATCGCGAGGCTTGGAAGAAAACACCGCGGACGGATCGATGCGATCGCTAGTGAGCGAAGAAATTGAAGGCTTGGGTGAAAATCAACAGTACGATCCACGAATGGGCGAACCAGAAATGAACGACGCCGACGTGAAAGCTTTAGAAAAGTATTTGAAAGCATTAGCTGCGTGCTTTTCTACGCAAGCTCGCGAATACGAGGAAAGTAGAGGTGAGACCGGCGCGAAAGCATCATCGTCTGGGCGAGAGCAACACAAACAACTCAAACAAAACGATTCGAATGACAACAACGACGGCAATAATACCATCGGGACATCCTCTAGAGGCGGTTCGTTTGATCAAGTCGGCGCCGCTGCCTTGGAGGCTGCCAGAGGCGAAGATCCGAGACGAAGATGGATTCGGTACCTTGAGGAACGCATGGATATGGATTTGTGCGAAGCTCTTTTGAATCTGTACGTCGACCCGGTTCCGCCAAAAATGAAAGCAGCGCTCTTGAATTGCATCCAGTCGCTTTGCGAAGGGTGCGTCCAGAAAACGAACGATGCTTGGGGATTTCTCGAAATGAAAGGCGCTTTACACGTTCCCACGCCAGTGGACGCGAGAGTTGATCTCAAAGACGTTTCTTCTGCCTTGACCATTGTGCCCACACTTCCAGGCTCAAACATGGACGTGGCTTATCATTACTATCAAACGGAACGAAACCATAGTCAATACGAGGGAACTTTAGCGTATGCGAGGTTTTTTAACTTTGCGTTGGAGACGACAAAAGATGCGGGATATTTGGACGGTGCTCTCGATATGGATTCGGCGGGCGCGTGCTCGTTTAATGGACGATCAGCGTGGCATCACGCGAGGTTTTTGAGATTTGATGTCTTTGGACAGCTCCAAAGCAGACGACATTTGGAAGATTCAGAACGATGGATGTTAGCTGGCGAGTGCTTGCGCGCATTTCAGTCGTGCTTAGAACTCTACGACGTCGCCGACGAAGAAGAGAAGATCATTCCGATTAAAACGAGTTCAAACAGGGGACAATTCAACGATCATGACAGGCAACCGTTAGAGATTGGATTCAACGTATCTTTGCCTTTAGCAGCGGCGGGTGAGATGCGCGACCGTCTCGAGCTCATAGCTCGAGACTCCGTACCACCCGGCCGCGATTTGATTCTCGATTTTCTTCACGATGGAATCACGTTTCGAGGTATCTTGGACGTCATCTCTGTCGGCGCAGAGCGCTTGAGTCGAGAGCGATCAAAACCGTACGGTGAATCCCTCGAAAACGCCGTGTTACGATCTTTGAACGTCCTTTCCACGGCTTTAACTATGGATCTCGAGCACTTGGAGCGTTTACACGATGCCAAGCGCGATGTTGGATTTAAAGCGTTGGACGTCTATTTAGTTTTCAGGGAGGACGGTCAACGCTTTGCGGATATTGTGTCTTATTGTCAATACCCCTTTAATCCTTCACTCGCGCTCGCGGCTTTGGAGATTGCCACGGAAATCTCTCGTCGCGTCGACGGTTTACCGAGGATGCTTCGACCGGAAGTGCGAGCGGGATTGATCGAAGGCTGTTCGACGTTGTTGGAACAATCCTTTTCCTTACAACCTCCTGCAACTAACGATATGTATGAAAGTGGTGACACGTATCGATCCGATCGCGAACTCTTCGCAGAAGCATGTGGCGAAAGCGTTTTGAATTTGATCGACGAAAGCATCGCGTCGCATCCTTCACCGAACATGGCGGAGTTACTGCTCGGATTTGACATCACTGGTGCCTGTAGAACGACGCCTTTGCGACCGGATCTCGAGTTTACGTGCTCGACCGTACTCATTGAATGTCTCGAATCGAGTCCGCCATCGATGGCGGCTTCGTTCGTGGTTCCGTTGCGGGCGCCTGAAATAGGGATGAAGATTTTGTTCGAGTGTTCTCAACGGTTCGAGACGGCACCGAGTACGCTCGATTTTCTTCGATCATGGAACGCTTTTCCAGTGTTGGTAGACGATGCATGTCGCGCTGCGATGGCGAGTAATGACACGAATCAAATCGCAAGCTGCAAAGTACTCGAAAAACGCATCTCCGTCGCCGCTCACAAGGCGTGGATTTTCGAATTGGCGACGAATATGCTCATCGCGGATTCTCCGTCGCGCAAAAACCAACGAAGTGAAGGCGAGGTTCCAACGTGGGTTGTGGATATCGTCGACGCTATGTTGGCGTTGCGTCGACGCGATCAGTACGAGCAAGACGCGATCGACGGTCGTGTACCTGCGCTCGATGCGGCGTTGACTCTCGGTGAATCCATCGACAACGTTTTGGTCTCTCGGACCATCTCTCGAATCTCGTCCGAGGTAAAGCGAACTATCGACGAGTTGGACTGCGAAAAGTATTTGAAACCAGGCGGAGGCTGTGAAAGAACTTCGAGTCGAGGCGATATCGTTACGGATGTTGGGAAACTCAAGCGCAAATTACTCGCGGAAGCCGTTGCGCGCGACAATGACGGATCCAACAGACAAGGGAGATCATCGCGAACGACGAATAGTCCAGGTGACGGACTTTCGGGAGTATCTTTAGCGCTCATCGACGAGAGCGATGCGTACGCTCAAAGCGTCCCAAGACTCGTTTCGCGAAATCGAGAACGAGCTATATTAGCTGCAGCGGAAATTGCTATAGCGAAAAATCTAGAGATTGAAGACTCGAATGCGCGACGTCGCGCTTTTGAGGCGTGGGAGACGTGCGTCTCGACGGCTATTTGTCGCGCATTGCCGTCGGCGGAGTTTGTGCAAGCTATGAACGGTACTTACGATCAACTCATAAACATCGAAGGCGGCAGTGGAGAAGACCAGATGACCGCGTTGCGAAGCCGTCCGAGAACCGATCGCGCGTTTCTCGCGTACGAAGTTTTGGATGGTTGCATGCGCCTTTTGAACGATTCGAACCGGGGCGGCGGCTCGGATTCTCCCAAATCTATCGCGTGCTGCGCGCTCGCTGCAAAGATCATGAAGAAATTGACGTACTTTGCGAAGGAGAAGCTTGAAGATGCCGCACCGCTATCGGTGTCCGCGTGTCGCACGACTTTGCGCGGTATCTTTGGATCCTTAACGCATAGATTTCGCGTCAATGCGGCTTCGAGGATGCGGTTGATCGATTGCTTGAGAGAATACTTGGAATACTGCAGAAGGATTCGCGAGGACCCGAGGTCTTCGAGCTTCCTAGAGAGCAAGAAAGCACGAAAGAGCTCCGAGTTTCAAAACGGAACAATGGGTTATCGAGACTCCGTACTTCTCGATGGCGACGTGGAGAAGGCAAACGCGGATATAATTCGTCGCGAAGCCGGTTTGATTTTGGAACAACTCTCCAGAGACGTTTCTCACGGCAGCGAAGAGGCTCGAGCGGCAGCGGCTGATGCTTTGGAAGCTATACTCACGGCGGTTTGCGTCACGACGACGACGACGACGACGTCGTCAAGTAGTGAACCGTCCTATTCGAATTTTGGTTTCGCGAGCAGTGCGAACGTTTCCACGTCTTCTTCGACAAACTTGGAAAGGGAGTACGTGCGACTCGGGATATTCTCTCGAGCGTGCGATATCATTGCCAGTTCGAAGATGTCCGAACTCGCGCTCGAAACGAGTTACGCGGAAAGTCGCTTTAAAACGACGCTGAGTTCAATTAAATTACTCTTGACTGCATCTATCGCGTGTCCAAACGCAATTGCGTTTAGTGAACCAAACAATAACATCCTTGGCGCGTTTGATGCCTTGATACATTGCGATACTTTGGACGCTTACGCAGACGTGAACGGAGCGGCGTGCGCGGAGTCGAGCGCGAAAGCCGGTACGCCGATTGCGCCCTTACCGCTCTCGAGAAGACGGCATCACGAAATTTTCGTCAACGCGTTGAGAGTGATTCATTCTTTGTTGAAGTCTGCGCAAGTTGAAGACGATGAAGACGTCAAGAATGCTAAATACGACATCCTCGCCGGCGAAAATATTGACGGAAAGAATCAAACGTACGAGCAAAAGCAAAGGAAGCGGGAAGAATTTTTCAAGCACGTTCAGCAGAGAAGAGAAGCGGTGTACGCCGCCGTGGTCCAAAAGACTGAACAGTTCATCGATAGACACAGAGACGTTATCGCGCGAGCACTCGCCGATCGCGCGTTGGTGCCTCACGAGGCTGATTTGAGCGAGCTCGAGGCATCTTTGTGCGTCGTCTCTTCGCTCTTGAAGATTTCTCCGAACGATTCGCCCAAATTGCGAGAGACGCTCGATCACGTGACGGTTCGATTTTGCGGACCAGAGTCGCCGATGGATAAGTATTGGAAGTATTGCAGAGATGCAGAAACAAGAGAATTGACTGGGAAAGGGAACCGTATTTATGATGATGATGATGATGATAAAGAGGACGATTACAATAACATCAACGAACAGGATTATTACGGCGTTCGCGAGGCGCGAAGGCAAGAAAAGATTGCGATGCATGCAAAGCAAACGCGAATCATTCGCGAATCTGCAGAAAATCTTTTGCGAGGTTCGCGCATTGTTCGCTCGACGACGTGTAAAGCGCAGCGAGATTTACTCGTACGCAATAAACGTCCGTCGTTACAAGTGTCCTCGATAACTTCTTCTTCGATGAACACCGGCGCCGCGCCAACGTTGTCGATGTTTGCGAGCTTAGCTTCGGATGTTGGAAGAGAGTTACTCGTCGAGCTTCGCGCGAGGGACGAGATTATTAGAGAAGCGAAACGTGCCGATGGCATTTACGAAGAAGAAGAAGAAGACGGAGATGAGAATAATAATGAAGAAGACGATGGAGAAGATGCGTTGTACGATGAAAACGAAAACATCCACGGCGCGCTTCTGGAAAAGAATTCTTTCGTACCTTCCGACGCCGAAACACGATCGGTTCTGGCTACAAAAGACGGCGCGATTGCAATCCTCCTCGAAACTTTCGAGGCGAGTCTAGAAATCGTTCTCTTACACGCTAAAGCGAGCCGATTGGAGGATTCGAGCGCGTCTTCCGCCTTTGCTCGAGAAAAGAAGGACGCGAACTTCCTCTCGACGAGTCGTCGCCACCACAACGTTCTAAACAACGTCCTCGTGCGCGAATCGCACGAATACGTCCGCACGTCCGCTTTTAGCCGCCACGACATCGAACAGCTCTCTCATCTCTCCTCCGCTGCGTTAGCTTCTATCGACAAAGCCACCAAGAGAAGGCGCAAGTACATCTTCTCTTCCAACGCTCGCTCGTTTCTCCGCGCGAAACGACTCGCCGAAAACGTCAAAGTCGTCTTATCCGTCACCAGCGAAATGAGGTCCATTTTGCAACAACAACAAAATCAACAATACCAAAGAGGTGTTCTCGGTGGTAGCACGAATACCACGCGCATGTGGTAGAGTATATAATAAACTATTGATAGATAACTCAAACCACATACTGGTACTTTCCTGTTATTTTTCGCTTGCAAAAAATC
>CERR01022988.1_pt1 | contig 12458 bp, 14 predicted proteins | sample 530841 | NCBI WGS metagenome assembly CERR01 (sample SAMEA2621021, study PRJEB7988) | marine metagenome | biome: marine biome (ENVO:00000447); feature: surface water layer (ENVO:00002042); material: "saline water (ENVO:00002010), including plankton (ENVO:xxxxxxxx)" | depth 5 m | reverse complement strand
TGGTGAAGTAGCTATTTTTGTAGGCCGACTAGAACAGTTAAATGCTCGACAGAGAAGGCAAGGGGTAATCGACGAGTTACTAGATCGCCCAAGTCAAACACTTGGCCAGATTAAGTTTGATGAGGTCGCAAAAGTATTCAAAGGTGAGAAGTATACAATTGTTGACACTAGAACTGATAATTTTGTTATGGATGCTGCCAAATCTAACGCAGAGGATGCTATTACTAAGTATGAAAACTTGGCCTGCATGGTTGGATTATTTGCCTATAATCCGCCGCGCTGTTTACAGGCTATTAAAGAAGCTGGTAAACTTGGTAAAATAAAAGTTTGTGGATTTGATGAGGATGATGGCCTGCTTCAAGCTATTAAAGATGGCCACGCCTATGGAACAATTAGCCAACAACCTTGGAACTATGGTTATCAATCTGTTAAGGTGCTTAAAAGTATTCTAGATGGTGACAATTCCCTGATTCCTCCAAATAAATTTATCGATTTAGGTTACAAATCAGTAACAGCAAAAAATATCGATTCATTCTGGAGTGAAAAAAAGAAAATGGCTGCTTTGGGCGCGAAGAAGGATTAATGTCCGAAGCTTCGCCATTGCTTAAAGCGTTAGCAATTGGAAAGCAGTTTCCTGGTGTTAGAGCTCTGCATGATGTTAATCTGACCTTGTTTCAAGGTGAGGTTTTGTCATTGGTAGGTGAGAACGGTGCAGGCAAGAGTACTATGATGAAAATTCTTGCTGGAATTCATTTTCCCGATAAAGGAGCCATCGAATTGGATGGTGATTTTGTCGAAATTTCAAATGTTCGCGAAGCTCAAAAGTATGGAATAGCACTTATTCATCAGGAGTTGAACCTGTCTGATAATCTCGACATTGCAGCAAATATTTTTCTTGGCAATGAACCTCACAAAAGTGGAATAATTGACCGTAATCGCATCCACAAGGAGTCGGCGCAATTTCTAAAGCGCGTTGGATTAGAATTCTCAACTGATACTCTTGTAGCAGATCTAACAATTGGCCATCAGCAATTGGTTGAGATTTCAAAAGCACTTTCTGTTGATGCTCGAATAATAATTATGGATGAACCGACTTCAAGTTTATCTCAGAAAGAGTCTGAAAAACTTTTTGAGGTTATTCAGGATTTGAAATCTCAAGGTATATCTATCATATATATATCTCACCGATTGGGAGAAGTAATCAACTTGTCTGATCGTGTGGTCGTATTACGTGATGGAGAAAATGCTGGTGAGTTGGTTGGTGATGAGATTACACATGATGCTATGGTGAAGCTTATGGTTGGTCGTGACTTGTCGCAGTTTTATAATCGTAAAGTCACAAAACTAGGTGAAGAAATTCTTGAAGTTAAAGGATTACGAACTCCACCTTATCCAAATAATGAAATTTCTTTCAGTGTGCGAAGTGGGGAAATCCTAGGAATCGCTGGGTTAGTCGGAGCTGGAAGAACTGAGTTGCTTCAAACGATTTTTGGCGTGACTCCTGCAGTAGGAGGCATGATGAAACTCAAAGGAAAGAAATTAATGCCTAAGAACTCATTGGATGCGATTGATTCTGGTGTGGTTTTAGCTCCCGAAGACCGTAAACGGCATGGTTTGGTTTTAGAGATGAACGTTCGAGAGAATACCAGTTTAGCGCGTCTGCGTAGAGATCAGAAAGTTGGTATGATAGACTTCAAAATCGAGGCTGAATTGGCAGATAAAACAATCAAGGATTTAAAGATTAAAACTCCTCATTCTGACCAAATTGTTCAATATCTTTCTGGAGGAAACCAACAAAAAGTTGTTTTAGGTAAGTGGCTTTCAATGAGCCCTAGTTTATTATTATTAGATGAACCAACTAGAGGAATAGATATCGGATCAAAACAGGAAATTTATAAGCTAATGGAGGATTTGGCTGCTTGTGGGGTGGCCGTTATTTTTGTCTCCAGCGAAATGGAAGAAGTGCTTGGTATGGCTGATCGTGTTTTGGTCATGCACGAAGGATCAATTACGGGTGAATTATCCCGGGAAAAATTGAATGAAGAAGCTATAATGCAATTGGCGACTGGCAATAAAGCTGCAGCATAAAAAAGTCATGAACAAAAATACGATAGGAATTTTAAGTCTATTTATTTTGATCTTTGGTTTCACTTGGTACTCCAATGAAAATTTTGTTAATGGCTATAATATGACTAATCTTGTTAAGTGGTCTAGCCTATATGCAATTATGGGAATTGGTGTAGCATTTGTGATTATCACTGGTGGAATAGATCTTTCAATTGGATCAGTCATTGGGCTTGTTGCATCCATATTAGCTTTAGCAATTAAATATGAGTGGAACCCCACACTTACTGTAGTTTTATTGCTTGGGCTTTCAATAGTTATAGGCCTAATGCATGGCTTGTTAATTACTAAGGTTAAGTTGCAACCATTTGTTGTAACACTGTGTGGACTTCTTTTTTATCGAGGCATTTCTAGATGGCTTACAGATAACCAAACAATGCAGTACCCAGATACGGAGAGACTAGATTCTTTTTTTAGCGGTAAAGTATCTTTGGCTGACAGTAGTTTTGCCTTAGCATCTCCTTTTTTCTTTCTCGTATTAATTGCTATAATGGCTGCTTTTTTTCTTAATCGTACAATATGGGGGCGATACTTGCTTGCTCTGGGAAATAATGAAGATGGGGCTCGTTATAGTGGTATTCAGACAGATCGTTTAAAAATCACGGCTTATGTGATTTGTTCGTTTCTTGCTGGAGTATCGGGTTTGCTTTTTGCCTATGAATTGGATTCTGTTCAGCCAGCCCAGACTGGTGAATTTTATGAGCTTTATGCTATCGCTGCAGCTGTTTTGGGCGGTTGTAGTTTGAGGGGGGGGCAAGGAGCAATTTTTGGGGTGATTATTGCAGCTGCTGTGATTCGCCTTTTACGCAATTCTATTAATCTTGTTGGAATTTCTACCCATTTAGAATTTTCAATCATAGGTTTGGTTATTCTCGGTGGAGTTACGGCTGATGAGCTTATTAAACGTATTGTAGCTAAACGTCGTTCTTCAAAAAATTAATGTTTCAAAAACAATAATAATTATTTTTATTGATACAAGGGGTTAATAAATTTTACAGATGATTGTTGAATCAAAATTAAAAGAATTAGGTATTGAATTACCACCACCACCACCACCTGCAGTAGCGGCTTATGAACCTTGGATGCGAACTGGCAATCTTGTTATAACTTCTGGTCAGTTGCCTTGGTTTAATGGCGAGTTAGCATTTCCGGGTAAATGTGGTGCGGAAATAACTGAGGATCAGGGGTATCAAGCTGCTAGGCAGTGTGCTATCAATGCAATGGCTCAACTAAAGGCTGCTGCAGGCGACTTAGATCGAGTGAGGCGTATTGTGAAAGTTGATGGGTATGTACACACAGCTCCTGGTTTTCGAGGACATCCTCAAGTTTTGAATGGTGCTTCAGAATTATTTAACTCTGTATTTGGAGAGCGTGGTCGACATGCGCGACTTGCGGTTGGAATAGACGAAATGCCGCTTAACGCCGCAGTCCAAATCTGTGTGACTGCTGAAATTGAGGACTATCCTATTTCCTGATTTAATGAGTATTGCGCATTTTACACTCGCTACCCGTGACGTAATTGCGACAAGAGATTTCTTTTCAGAAACGCTTGGATGGAACCCTATTGATAGACCTGGCAATGTCGATATAGATGGGGCTTGGCTAAGAATTGCACCTGGGCAAGAATTGCATCTTCTTTATATTTCAGATTATGAACCTTCCAATTTTGAAAAAGAGTTTGGTCGTCATTTTGCTGTTGAGTATCCCCTTGCTGGATTTTCAGACTTAAAGAAAAGGTTAGTTAGTTTGGGGGCAGAGTTAATTGCCCCCATTCGCGAAACTCCATTTGAACGTTTCTTTTTTAAAGATCTCAATGGCTATATTTTTGAAGTAATTGATAAGGGGCGAACACCCGAAATTTAATTCTTATATAAAGGCTAATTTAGGAATATAGCAATTTGATGGTTAACTAAAAGGTAAGAAATCAAATCCTTCTTTCTATTTAAGGTATACATATTTCAAATGTCTCTATTGTAGATCAATAGCCATTAAGAATTACCTTTGAGTTCTTGAATTATGAATTGCGCATCAAAGCTTTTTTTAACCTTCTAAAAAAAAGTTATCAATAAAAAGTGTCTCAGTTGGTTCATCTTGATTTGATAAAGTAATCTTAGTGTTTTCAATTCCCAATTTTACTAACTTATCAGTTATGCTTTGTCTTGCAAGTTCTGGAGTATTACAGTCACTACTAAGGTGGCAGAGCACAATATTTTCAAGTTTTTCATTCGCTAAATTTTCAATTGCTTCTGCAGTGTCTCGATTTGAAAGGTGACCATGACGGCTCATAATTCGTTGTTTTATGGACCATGGTCGACGGGTATCTTCCTGTAATCGTTTAAGATCATAGTTTGCCTCAATTAAAAGTGCTTTGACTCCGCGAACTCGTTCTAAAACCAATCTAGTAGTTTGTCCTAAGTCGGTTAAAATCCCAATTCCTCCATCGGGGGTTTTGATATGAAAGCCTACTGGGTCTTGCGCGTCATGAGGAACTGCGAAGTTTTCTATAATCATATTTCCAATTTCAAATGTTTCACCAGTAACGAACTGGCAAATATTGAGATCAATTTTTAAACGAAAACGTAGTTCGTCAGCGGTGAGGCGGTTACAATAGATCGGGATATTAAGTTTTTTGCATATTGCCTTAAGTCCCTGAATATGATCGCTGTGTTCGTGGGTAAGTAAAATGCCATCGAGTGTTTCGGGAGTTCGACCTAGTTGGGCCAAACGCAGGCGAATTTGACGTCCGCTTAAACCGGCATCAATTAGTATTCTAGTCTGATCTGTTTCTAAAAAGGATGCGTTTCCTCCGGACCCGCTCCCCAAAACGGTGAACCTAGTTGGCACGAGCAAATCCTAATGTGATTGAACATGCTTCGCAATTAGGAGAATTAAAAAGTTGTTCACAATTATATTCATAGAGAATAAATGGCATATTTTATGCAAAGCATTTTTTGTGCCTATTTCACCTTGTTGAGAAGGATAGTTGGATTTACATTTTGTTTGTGGCTCAACAGGGTTTACAGCTGTCGCAGAATATGTCGCTCAACCAAGCGTTGGCGCCTCAGTTACAGCAATCGTTAAATCTTCTTCAAGCGCCAACTCTTGAACTTAAAGCGATGGTTGATCAGGAGCTTCAGGTAAATCCGGTTTTAGAGGAACAAGCGGCTTTAGATATGGAAGCTAAGGAGAGAGGGGAATCACCTAGCGAGACTTTTTCAACGGATCTAACTGAACCGCCTAGTGATACTCAGTATGATCCAACTGATGAAAGTAGAAAAGATGAGCCGATTGATGATTTGCAGAAGGAGATGAACCAATTAATTGAATTGGATCAAGCATGGAGAGAATACTTTTCTAGTACGAATATTCCGATGCGCACTTCTACTGATGAAGATGAAAAGCGTCAGTTTATGATTGAGTCTGTTACTATTGGTCAATCTCTACAGGAATTTCTTCTTGAGCAGTCTCGTCTATCTGAATTCAATGAAGCTCAAATTAAGATTGCAGAGTTAATTATTGGTAATATTGACGATGCTGGTTTTTTAAAATCGAGTATTGATGAACTTGTTTTTTCAAGTGGGCAACCTAAGAAGCAAATCGAAATGGTTCTAAATGTTATTCAGGCATTTCATCCTCCAGGTGTTGGTGCTCGAGATTTGCGTGAATGTTTAATGCTTCAGCTTGAGAAAAGTGAGCGAATTCAATCCTTGGAGTACGAAATAGTTAGAGATTGTATGGAGCAATTGGGACGTCGGCGTATTCCTGAGATTGCCAAAAAGTTGGACCAGTCAGTTGAGTTAGTTCAGGAAGCGATTGAAAGGATTGGACATTTAGAACCAAAGCCTGGACGGGAGTATTTACCTGATATTGAGCATTACGTAGTTCCAGAGATTTTTATCCGACGCGGAAGTGATGATCAATGGAAGATAGTTTCAAATAATGAGCATGTTCCGCGTTTGCGTATAAGTAATTCTTACAAAGATTTGATGGCGCAGGCTGCAACATCCATTGAAGTTCGCGACTATATTCGAGATAAAATTCGTTCTGGTAAATTTCTTATAAAAAGTATTCATCAGAGACAGTCAACTATAGTCAGCATTGCCAATGAAATTCTAAATCGACAATCAGAATTCATGGAGCATGGGGCTTCCCATCTAAGGCCAATGACCATGGCTCAGGTAGCTGAGGCGGTTGGAGTGCATGAAACAACTATTAGTCGAGGAGTTTCAGGGAAATACATTGAGACACCTCATGGAGTGCTGGAGATGAAATATTTCTTTACAGCAGGCCTAAATTCTAGCGATGGATTAAGCTTAGCCAATACGAGTGTAAAAGAGATGCTTAACGATCTTGTTAAAAATGAGGAACCAAGTAAACCTCTCTCTGATGAGGCTTTAGTAAAGATATTTAAAGAGAAAGGAGTGAAAATCGCTCGTCGAACTGTAGCTAAATATCGTGCAGAATTGAATATTTTGCCATCGCACCTACGACGAACCTATTAGTCTTTACAATTGCGATTTTCCGGTTGCCAAGCTTCATTGACGTGGGAATAATGATCTTTTACTTATCTGACAATGAGAAAACCAATAGCTTTAATTTTGACTGGAATTGCCTTTGCTATTCATGGAATGGCTGCTCAGGCTGATTTTGCGAAATCGATTCAAAGCGTTTTAGAGGCGCGCTGTGTTGATTGTCACGGATCAAAAAAACAAAAGGGTGACTTGAGGTTAGACTCCTTGAAGGAGGCTTTGTCTGTTATCAAACCTGGCGCATCTGGTGATAGTGAACTTTTCAAGCGAATCACTCTACCTGCTAGTCATGAAGACGTTATGCCTCCAAAGGGCGATCCGTTAAGCAAGGAAGAGATAAATAGCTTCAAATCTTGGATTGATGGAGGTGCTAAATGGCCGGAGGGTCTAGCGCTATTGAGTGTTAAAGAGAGGGCAGAATTGAAGGCAGCTGCCAGCCGTCTTCCTCGTCCTGAAATAAAGGCCGTAGCTGTTTCAGATGCTGAAAAAAAAGCTATTGCTAAACTAAGTTCTGGAGAAGGGATTGGAGATGAGTCGGCTGCACCTCTCGTTATGGCCTTGGCGCAAGATACTCAATTGATTTATGCCAACTTTCGTTTGATTGGTAAAAATGTTGAAGATAAACACATTACTCCACTTTCAAACATTACAAATCTAAATGAACTGGATCTATCTAACACAAAGATTTCTGGTGCTGGTTTAGCAACTATTAAAAACAATAAGAGTATAACTAAATTAAGTTTAGCTAATACAGTTGTTGATGATGCAGCATTAAAACATATTGAAGGTCTGACTAACCTCATGTCCATAAACTTGTATAATACTAAAGTTACTGATGCAGGTTTGGCTGTGCTCAAAAACATGAAGTTTCTGAGAAAAGTGTATGCTTGGAAGAGTGGGGTTACTGAGAATGGGGCGGCTGAATTAAAGAAAGCGCTTCCTAATGTAGACGTTAACCTTGGCTTCAAACTCGCCAAGGTAGAGCCAAAGAAAGAGGAGAAGAAAGAGGAGGTTAAGCAGGTTTCTTTTAATAAAAAATGCCCGGTAAGTGGAAAAGATGTTGATCCGACTAAACTTTTTACCATCAACTTCTGCTGTGATAATTGTCTTGGCAGCTTTACTAAGGAACCAGCCAAACACATTGCTAAAGTCAAGGGGCCAGATAACAAGAAGTGTCCGATTAGCGATAAAGATGTTGATGCATCTAAAAAGTTTGTAATCGGTTTTTGTTGCGGTAATTGCCTTGGCAGTTTTACTAAAGATCCATCTAAGCACATCGCTAAAGTTAAAAAATAAGCCTGAATATTTTTTCTGAACCCCGGCTTAAAAGCCGGGGTTTTTTGTATTCATTTAACCAAGTACTCTTGCTGAAAGTCGTACTAACAGCTATTTTAATCAACAGCTTAACTTATATGGATGATTTACAGGAGCAGTTTGATGATGCGACATATGCCTTTAGTCAGGGTGATTACGATGCTGCAGCTAAAGGTTTTGAAGATATATTGCTGTTAGATGATAACCATTTTGATGCAAGGATGTCGTACAGCATGGCTTTATGTCGATTGGGAAATCTGGAGCGCGCTATTGAAGAAGGCCACAAGGTTGAGGTAATGCGTCCAGATGATCAAATGGTACATACTAATTTATCTTTATATTATGTGAAAATTGGGAATAAAGATGCTGCTGAACATCACGGATTACAATCGAAGATAGCCTCTTGGAAACAACCTGCGAATGATTCATCCTCTGATATAAATGATCAAAGTGAATTGCAGATGAATAAGCCTAAAGTGGAGTCTTTTAAATTACCCGGTAAGTTTCCTGATATGCCATGGCGAAAGAGCCGAAATGATGACAAAGAAGTTGGAGATAAAAATGGCTGAAAATTTTTTAAAAGTAGCAGATATTAATGAGTTGCAAGAGGGCAGGGGTATTCAAAAAGTTGTCAATAATCGTGAGATAGGATTGTTTTGCGAAGATGGCCAAGTTTTTGCAATAGATGGAGAGTGCCCTCATGTCGGAGGTCCTCTGGGGGAGGGTTTTGTTGAGGAAGGTAAGGTTTATTGTCCATTGCATGGCTGGCCTTTTGATTTAAAGACCGGCAAGTGTTTGACAAATTCTCGAGCCAAGGTTGAATGTTTTTCAACTAAGGTAAAAGATGGCGAGGTGTTTATTAGTTTATCAGAATAACTTATAATAATGAAATCAGCATTTGAATTAGCTATGGAGCGCTTGGAAAAAGAGTCTCCGACACAAGAGTTAACAGAAGATCAAAAGGCCAAATTGTCTGAGCTTAGTAAGGTTTATGAGGCTAAGATTGCGGATAAGGAGCTTTTCTTAAATAGAGAGATCGCTAAGGCTGAAGAGGCTGGTGAATTTGAGCAAATAGAACAACTAACAAAACAGTTAGCTAGCGATCGAAAAGTTCTTGAAGAAGAACTTTCTCAGAAGAAAAACGAAGTGCGTGATAGTTAGTCGGTTTTATTATTAGAGTTACTAAATAAGGAGAGTGCGGCGATCATTAGTGAGTGGCTGATTGTTCCATTGGAAATAAGTTTTGGAATATTTTTTATAGGAACCAAGCGAATAGCTAGATCTTCGCCTTCATCAAATTCTGTTTTATGTTTAAGTTTTGAATTTCTTATCACGAATGTGTGAACCTTATTATTCATGATAGCTGGATTAGCATAAACTAAACCAACAAATTCTGGACTTTCCCCTGAATAACCAGTCTCCTCTCTCAATTCTCTTGGAGCAGTCTCTACTGGTTTTTCTCCAGGATCAATCATTCCACCAGGTAATTCGAGTTCAATTAGGCTTGTTCCTTGCCTATATTGTTCGACCATTACTAATTCATCATCTTTTGTAATTGCAATGACATTGCACCAATCGACAGATTCAATAACATAAAAATTACGTTTTTTTCCAGTTCTTGGGGAAGTTCGATTATCTGAACGGACCTTAAATATTTTAAAATCACCAACAATTTCACTGCTATTCAAATGCCAAGGCTTAATGCTGGTATTTTTAGTTGGCATTCGTTTTATCTTGTGCAGCCCAGCCTTGGCTCATGAGGCTTATTAGATATGTCAAGGATTCCGGTTGGGTTTGATTTCGTTCCTTGGCTAATTGGAGTGAGCGCTTGGTTAATTGATGAGACATTTCAACAGACCTTGATTCTGGACATCCCAAGTTAATCAAGAGCTTAGCTAAATCTTCATTATTAACCATTTCGCTCATCTAGATAGTTAGCTGAAGTTAGTCAAGAAATTCGGATACTAGTAACTTCGATACGTTCTTTGGGTTTGCTGTTTTCTCCGCTATTGCTTGCTTCAACAGGGGTGTCGCCAATAGAGCCTAGTACATCGTCACCTGAGCTTAGGGATCCAAATGCAGTATATTGTCCATCGAGAAAGTTTGCTTCAGCGAGACAAATAAAAAACTGACTACCTGCAGAATCTGGATTTGAAGAACGTGCCATCGAAATTACTCCTCGAACATGAGGGCGATCACTAAACTCTGCTTTGATTGTATGTCCTGGCCCACCAGTTCCCCATAGGTCTTCTAGAGCTTGATCTTTGGTTTGTGGGTCGCCTCCTTGGACCATGAAACCAGCCATAATCCGATGGAAACATGTGCCATCGTAAAAACCATCATTAGCAAGTTTAGTAAAATTTTCCACTGTTCCGGGGGCTACTTCATTCCATAGTTCAATAGTTATTTCGCCTTTAGTAGTTACAATAGTTGCAATAGTATTAGTCTTTTCACTCATAATAAATTAATTGGCTAATGAAACTTCAGTTTTTGTTGGAAAGTTTTTTGGTAGAGATTGGGTTACTTTGCCAGTTGCTAGCCATTCTGCGGATCGGTTCAGTGTTGTTATGAAGCCTACGCATTGAATTGATTTTCCATTTTCATGGCCCATTGGGGTATGGAAAATAAGTCCTTTACCATATTTGATGGTAATCATCATAGGTTCGTGGCGTTTGCTTTTAGCACTATATGCAGTTGCAAGAATATCCATATTTTCAGCTGGACCACGTAGTGAGTCATAAAGCTCATCCTTGGCATGGAGCCACTCAGAAGGCATGCCTTTAGTAATAGGGTGATCAGTTTTTCGAACGATTATTTTGAAGGGGTGTTGTGGGCCATGGCTTCCTCCGCGTCCAGGCTGACTGTTACGAACAATTTTACCTTGGTCATCGTAGTAAACATATGGGCCATTTTTTTCAGTGCGCCCCCCCCAGCCACCAAGCCCAATCATTTTATTGTACTCAAGCCAATTCGGGAAAGAATTGTCGGCAGCATGAACAACAATAAAACGGCCGCCGTTTTTCATGTATTTTTCGAAAGATTGCTGAACGGGTTTAGGCCAATCCTCCCCATTATAATTGCTAACAATAACATCATATTCTGAGAAAGCAGGACGAAATTGATCCCATTTAGTTTTAAATATTTTTCTAATTTGTTTTGCGGCTTTTTCGGCTTGCTCTTTTTGACTCTCATTAAGATTTTTTGGGGGACGAGGTGCTCGAGGGGGGGAAGTGATAACATCTACCTCAAAAAGTTCGGTTTTTTCCATCTGAACCTTCATGTAAGGGGTCATAGCAGCCCAGTTGTGATTGTTCTGGCCGTCTATATAAAGGATACTGATCTTTCCAGCCAATGCTGGGGTTGTTATGGTAGCAAGTGCTATTACACTTACGATAGATAATTTCATTAAACCAGCTAGTGGGTTCATCTGTTAGACGTTGACGGGAGTGTGTCACCTTCGCAAGTCAAAAGCCGAGTGCTGGACTCGTTGATTTTACTCGGGCAATCTCTTTTTTTAATCTGAAGTGAATAAATTAAGCCCATCAAGATTGTTGTTAGCTTTGGTACTTGGTTTCGCTTGGGCTTTAGCCTTTCCGGAACCCGGATGGTCAGGCTTGGCTTGGTTAGTACCAGGGACTCTACTAGTATTAGTTTCTGGGATAAATGGCTGGCGTTTATTTGGCCTAGCTTTTCTGGCGGCTTTGGTTTTTCGTTTAGTTTCATTAAGGTTTTTACTCAATATCCCACATGTTCCTGGTGCTTTTAGTGGTTGGCTAGCGTTAAGTATTTATTCGGCATTTTTTCCAGCGATTTGGGTGTCATTGTGTGGGATATGCTTTCGTTTTGAATTAAGGATAGACCAGTGGCCTTGGTTTAAACGCTTTTGCTTTGGATTATTTGTGTCAGCTCTTTGGGTTGGTATAGAGATGTTTCAAGCTCGATTACTAGGTGGTTATCCGTGGAATTTTCTTGGTGTTACGCAATTTGAAAATAAACCGTTAATTCAAATAGCTTCAGTAACAGGTGTTTACGGCGTTTCATTTTTAATTGTTTGGCTTTCAGTTAATTTGTTATTTGCAGTAATTCAGATTCGAAAAAAAACAGTTAGTCCTTGGGGCTGGGCGTCTGATGTCGTGGTGCCTTGTTTGTTTCTAATGGTCTCATGTGTTTTTGGATTATTTCGTATTGGATCTTTTGAGGAAGGGAGTACAAGATATAAATTTGCCGTGGTTCAACCAAGCATCCCACAGCAGTTGATTTGGTCATCAGGTAGTGAGGAGGCTCGTTTAGACAAGGTGCTTGAACTTTCTGAGTTTGCGCTACTATCAAAACCAGATTTTTTAGTTTGGCCAGAATCTAGCGCGCCGATTACACAAGAAAAATGGCCGAAGCTAAAGCAGATGCTACTATCTGAAAATGTACCTCTAATTTTGGGTGTTGATGATGTAGAGAAAGACTTGGATTCCGAAAAAATTAATTACTATAACAGTG
>CERR01011981.1_pt1 | contig 12547 bp, 9 predicted proteins | sample 530841 | NCBI WGS metagenome assembly CERR01 (sample SAMEA2621021, study PRJEB7988) | marine metagenome | biome: marine biome (ENVO:00000447); feature: surface water layer (ENVO:00002042); material: "saline water (ENVO:00002010), including plankton (ENVO:xxxxxxxx)" | depth 5 m | reverse complement strand
GATTCCCCAGGGAGCGCTGGTACGGCTGCGACGCGCCCTGGAAAGCCTGCTGCCACGGGAATCAGCCAGCAAGGAGGCCGACAGCGCCTGTCTGTCTGTGGTGGGCTATCCCGCCTGGGCCGTGGAGAACAACAATCTTGTCCAGCGCACCCTGCGTCGGATCCGACGGGATCTGGGGGGGGCCTATGGCTACAAGCGCTTCCTGCGCGATGGCCACCAAACCGCCGTGGAAGATGACAGCCGACTGCATTACGAACCGGAGGAACTGGCCGAATTTGAAGGCGTCGAATCGGAATGGCCTCTGTTTCTGGCATTCGAACTGGTCACATCCTGCTGCGAAGAGCGCTGGCAGGAAGCCAGACGCTTGAACAACAATTTGCAGGCTCTTGCTGTGCAACGCGATGGCGAGGCGTTGTACCCAGAGCTGTATCGCGTGCCGGATGAAAAGGTCGAAGCAGAGCGCAAGCAGCCTGGAAGCCAGCAGCGCGAAGCCAACACAAATCTGCCCCTGATCTGGACCCAGAGCCTCGCCTGGCTGGGGGAAATGTTGCTGGAAGGTCTTGTGACACCTGCTGACCTCGACCCCTGCAACCGTCGTCAGTCCTCAGCCCTGGGAGCGGAATCGGTCCTGGTGGCTTTCGCTGTCCAGGATGCAGCCGTTGGCAAGACCTTGATAGAGGCTGGTCTGCCCCTAAGCCTGAGCGGAACGATCAGCGTGCAATGCTCCGATGCCCTCGGAGAGAACCTGGCCCAGGTGGGGGCCAATCCACGGCTGAACCTCAGCGGCCTGCCATCAAAGCGGATCGAGACGGAAGACACCGCTCGGTTTTACCGCCAGGGGGGACGTGATCTGGCCTTCACCGCAGCCGTGCTGGAGGACAGCGTCAGCTACTTGGCCGATGACCCGCTGCAGCTGGTGGACAGCGTTGTGGATGAACTGCATTTGCTGCAACGCCACTGGCGGGGCCCCGGACTGCCATTGCTGCTGATCCCGATCAGCTCTGAATCCTTTAAACACCACCCCGAAGCCATTCTTCATCTGGGCCGAACGCTGAGCGGAGGCAGCATCGGTGGAATCACCGTGCAGTTCGACACAGTCGAGCAGCTCAGAAGCATGGGGCAGTGGCTTGAGCTGCCTGGAGAAGCGGCCAGCCCAGAAGGAAAAGTTTCAAGGAGGGCACTCCGCACAGCCGTGCTGCGAGAAGCCACAGACCTGGCGGACCTCACCGCGGCTCAGGAACAGGAACTGGACGAAACCGAAACCGATGCCCTGAAGGCACGACTCTGGGCCAGTGACTCCCTTCACGAACAGGCCGAGGTCTTGGAATTGCTGCAACGCCGTTTTGGCGTGGAAGCCATCCAAACAAGCCCAGGTGCCGGTCCAGTGAGCCTGCGGCGACTGCTGGAGGAGGTCTACACCCAGGGACTGCGCTGCCAGGAGTGGAGCGTGGTTCGCCGTTGTGCCGGTGCACTGGGGATGGTGCACCCCCAGCTAGAGGATGCCCTCACCGACCTGCTGATGCGTCAGACACAGGTGGTGGTGGGCCGTAACTACACCGCCGACTCACGCCTGATCCGCCCTCTGGACAACAGCGCCATTGCGGAGCGCATTGCGCGCACCAGCGGTACGGACAGCAGGGAACGGATGCTCGAGCAGGAGCTGCTGCTTGCGCTGGACAGCATTGCCCGACGCCAACCCGCTCTGCTCAAGGGCAGTCTCACCCTGCAGCTGAGCCAGTTGCTGCTTCTGCTGACCTCGGAACTGGCCGTTGAGCAGCGACTCAGCCAGGACGAAGCCTTCGAAGTGCTTTGCAGCACGTCACCCCATCTCATCCGCGACCGATTGCGCCGCCTTCTGAGCGACGTGGACCACGGACGAGCCGCCTTGCAACGCGGTGAACAACTGCATGTCAGCGGACGCGTGCAGTGGAAAGTTCCCGATCCACTGGAGGTAGCTCCAAGCGGTGGGGACTGGCTGCAGCACCGGATCCGGCTGGGCACTCTGCAGAAGGTGCCGCGCGACTTCTACGCCGGGATCTGGAGTTTGCTGCGCCATTGCCGCGGCCTTGTGATCGGCGACAAGCTCGAACGACGCAACCGTCTAAACAGCACTCTGATCCTGGAGAAGACAGCAGGAGAACGCAATTTCGCCACCTTGGTGGAGCATTTGCTGAGCCGGATCGATGCACCGGAATACCGGCAGCTTTGCAACGAATGTCTGCTGTCTCTGATGGCCTTCGTGGAGGCCAACCCGGATGTGCATTTTGCCGACGATCTCGCCCTGGATGTAGTGATCGGTCACGCAGTTCGCGTGGGCTGGCTGCTCACTCACCCATCCCTGGCAGATGGGAATTACAGCCAATACAAAGCACTGGCCTGGGGGCAGTTCTATGCAGCGTCCCCAGGGGACTGCCGTCGTTGGCAGATCGCAGCCCTGAAAGAACTGACCGAACAGAGGGAACTGGTGTAACCGTCAGATCGGTTGTCTGAGCGGGACTCCCATATCGGGATGCTCCACCGCTTGCTCGATCAAGTCGGCCAGCAGAAGTGCTCTCGAAGCCTGTAAACCATCCACAGCCGGTGTTTCGCGACCACGCACGCACTGAAGGAAATGCTCCAACTCGGCATAGAGAGGTTCAATCGAAGTGGTGCTGACCTCTTCGATGAAACCGTCATTGCGATACAGCAACTCACCGTGATCGGCGGAATACCACTCATGAGCACGGCGGTGGATATGCAGGGTGTGATTGAGAAAATCAGTCTCCACAAGGCTTGAGCGACAGTGAGCACTGAGGCTGCGGATCTTTCGGTGGCTCATTTTGCTGGCGGTGAGGCTGGCAACGACACCGTTCTCGAATCCCAGGGTGGCGTTGACGTAGTCGATGGGTCCCTCGCCGCTGCGACCACCAGCCGCTGCCAGCCGCACCACTGGCGCCTGGGCCAGCTCGAGCACCAGATCGATGTCGTGAATCATCAGATCAAGCACGACTGAAACATCGTTGGCCCGATCGGAGTGCGGGCTGTGACGGCGACCTTCGAGCACCACCACCTCCTCATTGGCCACCACCTTGGTGAGCTCTCGGAAGGCGGGATTGAATCGTTCGATATGGCCCACCTGAAGCAATCGACCGGCTTCACGAGCGGCCTGAATCAAAGCGGTGGCTTCGTCCTGGCTGGCGGCGATCGGTTTCTCGATCAACACGTGAACGCCGGACTCGAGGCAAGCCAATCCCACCGAATGGTGCAAGAGAGTGGGAACGGCGATGCAGACGGCCTCCACCTCCGCCAGCAAAGTGTGGTGATCAGGAAACCACTGGCAACCGAACTGTTCCTGGGCCAATTGACCGCGATCGGGGTCTGGATCGGCCACGCCGACCAGCTCAGCATCCTTGAGAAGGCTCAGCACCCTCGCGTGGTGCCAACCCATGTTGCCGATGCCGATCACCCCCACCTTCACTGGCTGCATGGGGGCGGGGGTCATCAGCGGATGTATTGATTCAGTGGCAGGTTATCGGGCCTCTGTCGGTCCAGGCTCCTGCTCCTGCTCCGGCAACACCACACGCACCCGTTCAATACGGGGCCCGGCCATGGCTGTGATCTCGAATTGCAGGCCGTTGAAACGCAATGCCTCCCCCGGCGAAGGAATGTGCTGCAACCGTTCCAGCAGAAATCCAGCCAGGGTGTGATGGTCATCGGCTTCGGGCAGATCAAGTTCCAGCTGGCGATTGAGTTCGAAGATCTCCAGATCACCGGCGGCCAGCCAGGATCCACTGCGATCCTCCTCAGGCTGCAGCTCCGGCTCATCTTGGTTGTCCTGCAGCTCATCACCGACGATTTCGCCGGTGAGGTCAGCCGCGGTGACCAGACCTTCCGTACCGCCGTGCTCATCCACCACCAGTAAGAGCGGCTGACCGCTGCGGATCATCGGCAGCAGCTCGGCCAAGGTGCTGGTCTCAAGCACCCGCACAGCGGGCTGCAGGTAAGGCTCCAGCGGTGAATCAGCCGACAAATCCCCCCGAGCGATGGGTTCAGCCATGCCCCGAAGGTCGAGCACGCCACGCACATCATCCAGTGACAGACCGATCACCGGGAAACGGGCATGACGGGTGTGATGAACCGCTTCCATCATTTCGGCGAAACAAACATCCACCGGGAGAGTGACCATGCCGGAGCGGGGCACCATCACTTCACGCACCTGGGTGTCCCGCAGAGCGAACACCCCTTCGAGAATGTTGCGCTCGTCGGGGAAGAGGCCGGTGACACGCCCTCCATCAATCAACGTCTCAAGCTCTCCGGCCGATAGGGCGGGGACCAGTTCGTCCCACTGAGGACGCAGCCCCACCAGCCGCAACATCAAACTTGCCAGGGCCTCCAGCAAATTCAGCAGAGGAGCGAGACAGCGCATCACGATCTCGAGCATCGGCCCCAGGGATAGGGCTGCCCGCTCAGGACGACTCAACACCCAGGCCTTCGGCAGCAGACCCGCCACCAAGGTGGCCGTCACGACCAAAGAGAGAAACAGCACTGTGTCGAGCCAGGCAGCACCGGATGTCCCCTCGGGCCAAAGCCGCAAACCGAGGCCCCGTCCAGTCCAGCCCAGGGCGATCAGAGGCAGGCTGCTGCCCAGCTGCGAGAGGGTGAGGGCACGCCGAAGCCTCCGCTGAAGGCGTTGCAGAGGGAGGGCGCCGCTCTGACGCTCCTCCACCAACACCTCAACGCGGCTGGGGCGCAACCGCAGCAAGGCGATTTCCGCAGCAGCGAAAAAGGCCGGCAACACCAGCAACAACGCCAGTAGGAGCAGACGCATCAGTCGGAATACATGGGGGTCGCGAGGATCGAACTCGCCTTAGGCGAATTATGAGTTCGCTGCATTCACCAGATTGCTAGACCCCCCCATCACACCGATTGTTACCACAGGGGCTGAAGTGGTGTGAAGTCTGAACGGACCGGCACTGAGTCCACATTGATGGCCTCAGCGGCAAGGCTGCTGCCGAATCCATTGTTCAGATCTCTCGTGCGCAAAGGGAGGGGCGGGCTCTGCTCTTCAAGCAAAGCTCGGGTGGTGGCCCCCACCGCTGCGGAATCCCAGATCACAGTCTGATCAGGGAACCCGAACCCCATCACGCGGTTGCCGTTGTCACCCGCCACGGCAAGTCCAAACAGATCGGTGATTTGATGAACAAGGTCCACTCCCCGTTCATAGGGCGCAGTCCAGGTGAAGAACCGCCGTTCGATCAGCTCAGCTGTTCGTTCTTCAGGTCCGCAAACAGTCACCTCCACAGGAGCCATGGCGGAAGCAGCGGGATCAGGTGCTTCCAGGGTTGTCGAACAGACCACTGGACCGGCAGCAACAGGAAAGACCGCCAATGACCCCAGAGACAGAACCGCGGTGATGCGGATCACATTGACGGCCAAAGTTCCGGAAACCCTCTTTGCGCAAACTAAAGAACGTTTCCCTCTGCGGCCAGTCCCCATGTCAACGGCGACCCGATCCTCCGAGGACCCACGCGAGTTGTTGCTGCTGCGGTTGGCGGAATCTGCCTACCGCCGCGGCCAGTTCACCCTCGCTTCGGGACGGTCAAGTGAGCACTACGTCAACTGCAAGCCTGTCAGTCTCAGCGGTGCTGGACTGGCGCTGATCAGCTCGGCCATGCTGAAGAACGTGGAAGTCGACGCCTTGGCTGTCGCCGGACTCACTCTTGGGGCTGATCCGCTGGTCAGCGGAGTGGCCATGGCCGCTGCACAAATCGGGCGTGACCTCGACGCGCTCATCGTCCGCAAAGAGGCCAAGGGCCATGGCACAGGAGCCTGGCTGGAAGGCCCCCTGCCCGTTGCAGGATCAGTCGTGACGGTGCTTGAGGACGTTGTTACCACAGGAGGTTCCTCACTGAAAGCTGTGAACCAGTTGAAGGAAGCCGGCTACCAGATCAACCGAGTGGTCACGATCGTGGATAGGGAAGAAGGAGGTGCTGCCGCCATGGAAAAAGCGGGCCTCGAGCTGATCAGCCTGTTCCGACTGTCAGAGGTGTCTGCCTGCGCCGCCACATTGAGGAGTTGACGATGAGCATGCACTGGGACGAATCGTTCCCGATCATCCGGCTCAACGGCGCGGGGGCCAGGGATTTTCTGCAGGGACAGACCACGGCAGACCTGCGGAAAACAGTGCATGGAAGGCTGCAGCAAAGCTGCTGGCTGACGGCCACCGGGCGACTACGCACGGTGCTCGAACTACGGCTGGATGATGACGGAGCCGATGTCTTGGTGCTGGCCGGAGACGCTGACTCGATGGCCCAGGGATTGGATCAGGTGATCTTTCCCGCCGATCGCGTGCGCATGGGGGAGCGACGGCTGCAACGACGGATTCAGGCGTTACGACCTGACAGCCCTGCGGCCTGGATCGACGACGAGTCGAGCCTGCCGAGCGAATTCGCTGGCAGCCGCCGTCTGCTCTCCACCGAGCTTGAAGAGCGAAGGCTAAAGCTGGGATTTCCGCCTGGGCCGGCTGAACTGACAGGCAACACCAACCCATTCGAACTGGGACTGGCGCAGTGCATCAGCCTCGACAAGGGCTGCTACCTCGGCCAGGAGACCATGGCCAAACTGGCCGGAAGGGGTGGCATCAAACAGCAACTGCGCTGCTGGGTCAGCTCAAACCGACTGAACAGCGGAGACCCGCTTTTTGACGGAGAAACCCGGGCTGGTGTCGTGACCAGCATCCTGGAACTGGAGAGTGATTCATTGGTTGGACTGGCGCTGATTCGACGTCAATATCTGACCTCTGGTCCATTGAACGGCCCAAAAGGACAGGTGGTGACCCTGGAGCGACCCGAACTGTTTCAGGATCCGCCGTCGCCGGATTGAAACGAAGCAGGGGTCTGGCGCAAGAGCCAGTCTGCAACCGCCCAGGTGGCACGGCAGTCGTCGCGGTTGTAGGTGAAAATCCAGCCAAGGGCATTGGTGCTGCCGCGCCGGTTTGGGCCATCCCCCTGCCACTGCCGCCACCACAGAAGAGCGTGAGCACCATCAACCCCGGTCTGGCTCCAGCGAAAACCCTGCCAGGCGGCGACTGCTTTAAGCCCATAGCTGTTAATAGGCAGGCGCCAGTGGCTGCGGACCCGTGCATGCACATCCACTAGACGAGCTCGAAGCAACATCAAGTTGTGATCGGCAACACCTTGGCGCTCCGCCATCCGCCGCAAAGCCAAGGACTCGGTCTCTCCGTAATGGAGAACAGGCCAACCTTCATGGACGCTGAGATAGCGATCGAGCCGTTCCCAGCAGCGTTGTTCACCGTGCTCGGCCAACACCAGCAACGGCTGATAGCGAGCAGCGGTCAGATCCCAGGATCCATCGGCTCGGGAGGGGAGTCGCCAGAAGCCATGGAGAAAATCATGACGGGCATCGGGGTCTGATTCGATGTCGTAAAGAAGCACCCCGGGCGCACCCACGAGCTCCGGCAAAGCAGGTGTGTTCTGCAGACGCTCGGGTTGACCGTCCCTCTGGCAACGGGCCTGGGCCACAAGCGTTCGCGCCACCTCACCGTGCTGTTCCCCGAACCGCTCCATCTGCTCCGCCAGACGATCGGGATCCGCAGCCGCCAGATCATGGAGACCGTGGATCCCGAGCTCCTTGAGCATTTCGCGTCGTTTAGCGCCGATCCCACTCACCTCGCTCAGATGCCCCTCAGCTGCAGCTTCTGCATTGCACAGCCCGCGCCAGCTGCAGAGCGTGCACTTGCGACGGTCGGCCGCAAGCGGCGGCGGATCGGATCGATCGAGATCAACACGCAGCTTGCGCAAGGCATCTCCCAGCTGCTTACGCAAACCAGCTGACAGGCCGACACGGTCGCGTGCCGGCCGACGACCCATCCCGCCCCCACCAACCACCAGCGCATCCCGCACCGGAGCCTGCTGCTCCTGCTCCAGCAACAGCGCCATCAAGGCCAGCGGTAGTTGATGTTCACGGGTCATTCGCCGACCCTGACGCGCCAAAACCGGTTGATAGGAAAACGCGCCCCAGCGACTTCGACCTGAGACACGGCGCAGCAACGGCGGATGGGCCTCCACAAGCTCTCCACCGGGGCCGCGCCCCTTCAAGCGCAGACCAACAACACCCTCAGCCCCAGCCGCACAACCCGCCTGGCCGTGGGCTGGCTTTTGCGGCATCAAGGCAACGAAGCAACGCTGCTGGTCGTCCAGCATCAGGTTGCGATGGGCGCTCCATCGCCGCTGGGTCGCATCCCCATGGCGATCCAACCAGGCCTTACGCCGACAGCGCAGCCAACTGCGCAGCAACCGATCGGTGAGCACGTTGGCGGCAGGCGGGGTGTCACCCATGGCGAGACCCTAGGGCCACCAGCTGCTAGATCCAGGTCAGCACAGGGTGTTCGATGGCTTCCGCATCTCTGCCGCTCGGTCCAGCTCCGATCCGATTCGGCACCGATGGCTGGCGCGGCGTACTGGGTGTTGACATCACAGTGGAACGGTTGCTTCCAGTCGCTGCGGCAGCAGCACAGGAGCTCGCCCATCGCTCCCCCCCAGACCTCGACAGCCGCGTCGTGGTGATCGGTTACGACCGGCGCTTTCTGGCACCGGAGCTGGCGGAGGCCATTGCCAGCTCCGTCCGGGGCTGTGAACTCGAGCCGCTGCTCACAGAAACGTCGGTACCGACACCTGCCTGCAGCTGGGCGGTGGTGCAACGCAAGGCCCTGGGAGCCCTGGTGATCACCGCAAGCCACAACCCACCTGAATGGCTGGGTCTCAAGATCAAGGGACCGTTCGGCGGGTCGGTGGAAGGGGACTTCACCGCTGCTGTGGAGAAGCGTCTGGCCGCAGGGGGAATCACAGCACCGATTCGGGATGAGGTGATCCGCTTCGATTGCCGAGGGGAGCACCTCGACGGATTGAAAAGCAATTTCGATCTGAAGGCACTGATCCACGGCCTAAAAGCGATGAACTTGAAGGTGATCGTCGATCCGATGCACGGCTCTGCCGCAGGCTGTGTTCCGGAGTTGCTCGGAACCGAAGCCAGCGGTCTGGTCGAGGAAATCCGCAGCGAACGGGATCCCCTGTTCGGAGGCCATCCGCCGGAACCTCTGGCCCCTTACCTGGTTGAGCTGATCGCAGCTGTCAAGGCCTCCACCGCCTCAGGGACACCAGCTGTGGGACTGGTGTTCGACGGCGACGGCGACCGCATCGCTGCCGTTGATGAGACCGGCCGCTTCTGCAGCACTCAGTTGCTGATGCCGCTGTTGATCGATCACCTGGGCCGGGCCCGCAACCTGCCGGGCACGGTGGTGAAGACCGTCAGTGGCTCTGATCTGATGCGACGAATTGCGGAAAGTCAGGGTCGCGATGTTCTCGAACTGGCCGTCGGGTTCAAATACATCGCCAGTGAAATGCTCACGGGGCAGGTCTTGATCGGCGGTGAGGAGTCCGGTGGAGTTGGGTTCGGCATGCACCTTCCGGAAAGGGACGCACTGTTCGCAGCCATGTTGGTGCTCGAGGCTCTTGTCGAGGGGGGACAACCCCTGGGGGAACGCCTGGATGCTCTCCAGAACCAGCACGGAGGCAACAGCCACTACGACCGACTGGACCTCCGACTGGCCGATATGGAGGCGCGTAAGCGTCTGGAGGGCCTCTTGGCGGACAGCACTCCCAAGGAAGTTGCCGGAACGGCTGTTCAGAAGGTGATCACCACTGACGGCATCAAATTGCGAATGGGGGAAAGCCACTGGCTGATGCTGCGCTTCTCGGGCACCGAACCCTTGCTGCGCCTCTATTGCGAGGCGCCAGATGCCGACCGGGTCGGCACTGTGCTGGCCTGGGCCAAGCAGTTTGCAGAGGCCGCGTGAAGACGCTTGTGATCGCCAGCAGTAACCCTGGCAAGATCCATGAATTCGAGAATTTGCTGCGGGCTCTACCCCTCAACGTTCGGCCGCAGCCTGAGAGCTTGGAGGTCGAGGAAACAGGCAGCACGTTCGCAGCCAATGCACAGCTCAAAGCCAAAACCGTGGCTTGCGTCACAGGGGAATGGGCCCTGGCCGACGATTCCGGCCTGAGTGTGGATGCGCTCGATGGTGCCCCCGGAGTTCACTCCGCCCGCTATGCCAACTCCGATCCCGAACGCATTCAGCGCTTACTGAACGCACTGCAGAATTGCAGCGAGCGTGAAGCCCACTTCTGTGCAGCGCTCTGCATTGCGGCCCCCGACGGCCGTGTGCTGCTGGAGGTGGAAGGGCGTTGTCAAGGACGCATCACCACTGCCCCCCGGGGAGATCAGGGCTTTGGCTACGACCCGATTTTTGAGGTCAAGGACACGGGATTGACCTTTGCGGAGATGGCACTGGCAGAAAAGAAACAACACGGCCATCGCGGCCGAGCTTTCACAGCACTGGAACCGAAACTTCGAAAGCTGCTCGCCACGAGCTGATGACAACGACCTGATTACAACGCCAAGAATCGATCCGTGGTCGCCTCTGAGCTTCCTCTGTACGGTGAGGCTTGACGCTGACGAGGTCTATGGCCATCGCCATGACCACGGGTTACAGCGCACAGACCGAAGGGGCTCTCCTCTGCATCGAAGCCGCCTCGGACTGGGCCTTGACTTGTGTAAATCAACTGAATGACGCGAACAGCCACGTTCTGATCGATTACGGCGCCGCTGATGGCGGTACGGCTGTAGGGCTCTGGAGCCAGGTGCTGGATCGCCTGCATGAGAAGCAACCCAAGGCCCACCTAACCCTGATCGGCAACGATCTGCCAAGCAACGACAACGTCGCCCTCGCCGAAAACCTGGCGCGACAGATTCCTCGAGAACCAAAGCCAACGGTTCTGGTGAGCGCGCGAAGCTTCTATGAACCGTCGGTGGGGCCGGACACGGTGAGTTTCGGTTTCTCAGCCACTGCAATGCATTGGCTGAGTGCATCTCCGGGGCCGCTTAACACTCACACCCATGTGTTGGCCTCCGGAGATGCAGAGGCGCTGCAGCGCTTCACCGCGCAGGCCATGAAGGATTGGACCTACGTCCTTGAACTACGCAGCCGTGAGCTGAAGGTGGGAGGCCGCCTGCTGACCGTGAACCTTTCCCGGGATGAAGACGGTCGCTACCTCGGCCACAACGGCGGCGAGACCCGCAATGTGCACGACCAGCTGCATCAGATCTGGCGCGGCATGGCCGATGAAGGTGCAATCAGTGAGGAGCAGTACCGCAACGGCACCGTTCTGAACTTCTACAAATCGCCCGAGGAGTTCATGGCTCCGCTCAAGGATGAGGAATCGGCTCCGTACAAGAACGGCCTGAGACTGGTGGATGAGCGCACCGTGTATGTGAAATGCCCGTATCGGCGCCGCTGGAATGACGACGGAGACACCGCTGCCTTTGCATCCGGACTGATGGCCACCATCCGCAGCTGGAGCCGTCACAGCTTCGCCAGTGCCGCCGGCGATGCTGCTGCCGACACGGTCTACAGCCGGCTGGAACAACGCATCGCTGAGGCCCCCAGCGAGTGGAGTCTCGACTATGTGGAGCACCACCAGATGATGGAGAAGGTGGCCTGATGGAGAGCAGCGACCCTTCCACGCCATCAGTTTCCGTGCTGGCCGAACACGTCTCTGAGCATCTTTCGGTGTTCGTGGTGGCCGAAAACACCGATTCAAAACGCCCTGCCAACGGCGGACTGCGGCTGCTCAACTACCCAAGTGATGAAGCCTGCATCGCAGACGGAGAGCGCCTGGCAGGTCTGATGACTCACAAGCATGACCTCTACGGCACCGGTTTCGCCGGCGGCAAGATTGTGGCTCGCGCCGCAGAACCCGATGCGGTCAAGGATGAACTCATCAGCGTCACCGCGGGGCTTCTGGAGTCGCTGGACGGCGCCATGATCACCGGCTGTGACCTCAACACCAGCCTGGAGGACATGGAGCGTCTGACAGCGCTCACGCCCCACGTGTTGGCAGCGGTCGGCAGCCCGGTTGATGCCAGCGCCGCCACAGCCCACGGCACCCTCGGCGCTGTGGAAGCTGTGCTGGACGCAGAATTGAAGGATGCTGAACCCGGGCGTGCTCTTGTGCACGGTTGCGGTGCGGTTGGTGGCACGGTGGCGCGCCATCTGGTGGACCATGGCTGGACGGTGTTCACCGTTGATCTGGACCGCGACAAAGCTGCATTCCCCGGAGCCACACCGCTGCCAGACAATTGCCCCTGGTGGGAATTGCAGCTGGATCTGTTCCTGCCCTGCTCGATTTCAGGACTGATCGACAGTGAAATGGCGGCGACCTTGCGAACACCTGCTGTCGTTCCAGCGGCCAATGCCCCCTTCCAGCAGCCGCAACTGGCTGACGACCTGCGCCGCCGCGGAGTGCGCGTGCTGCCAGACCCATTGGTCAATGCCGGAGCTGTGATCGCTGACTCGATCGAGCGCTTCTCACCCAATGTTTGGAAGGATGCGGGTGCCCAGGACGTCTACGCCTTCGTTCGCGATGAAGTGCGTCAGCGCGCCGCTGACTACCTCAACCAACGGGACCAGGGCCTATCGGCGGGGGACGCT
>CERR01045920.1_pt1 | contig 12617 bp, 10 predicted proteins | sample 530841 | NCBI WGS metagenome assembly CERR01 (sample SAMEA2621021, study PRJEB7988) | marine metagenome | biome: marine biome (ENVO:00000447); feature: surface water layer (ENVO:00002042); material: "saline water (ENVO:00002010), including plankton (ENVO:xxxxxxxx)" | depth 5 m | reverse complement strand
CTTGCGATAAATAATAGAAGTGGTAGTGCTGCTGCAGTTACCGTGACATTAACTGTATTAAAGATCGGAGAGTAAATTAAATGGCCGTTACTGTTGGACATGAAGATGTAAATGGTGGAAATGCTGGATGGACAAAAAAAGATGTCATGGATGCTTTGGAGACAGTATTCAAAAATATTCAATATCATTCTGATACTGGTTTAGGTGTAGGTAATTCTAAAACTGGTGTCCCTAATTGTGTTATTCCACCTGATGGTATTAATAGTATAGGAGAGGGATATTCTAAATGGAAATGTGGTGGATCGTATGATAGTAATTATGCTTTCGATAATACTAATGTAACATCATGGAATGGAACTGGTACTAGTCCAAGATCTCTTAGGAATAGATATTTTCAACCAAAACCGAAAACTGGAAATACAGCATACTATATGATGGAGTATTGGTCTGTTGCTTCTGTTGATGACACCACTGATACAATTAGTTTAAAAGGTGGATATGCTGGTAATACGTCTATAAATGGTGGTAATGATGTATTGGTAGATGATAAAGCAGTTGTTTGGAGACCTGACGGATCAGGAACGGATTTCGGTGCTTTAGTTTGTGGAACTACTTATTATGTAATAAGAGTTAGCAATAGTTCAATTCAATTAGCAGAAACTGCTGGTGGAGCAGCAATAAGTCTTACTGGTACTGAATTAGGAAGTGGTAGTTTTGGATATCCAGATGCGATTATCAGAGAACCACAGGATGCTACTACTGAGAACGTAGCAATACAAACTAAGCAAGGGGATGCTTTATACTTTGATTTCCCTGCTTCAGATGGAACAGATTTTAAATTGTGGCATGGTTATAAGAGTCATATTACCAATAATGTAGCACCATATGCTGCTGGTAGAGAAATAGCATCTGCTAATGTAGATTATTTTAATCCTACTGGTTGGAGTGAAAGTGATCGTACTGGAAATAGCTGTCGTCCAATGAGCAGAGTTTATACTGGGTATGAAGGTTCATATGGTCCTTGGCCAACTAGTAGTAGTACATCAGTTTATTGGAATTTATCAAAATGGGTTCAGACTGAAACTGTAGAACCAGAAAGTTTTCATACACCAGATTGGTTATTGTCGGATACTATTCAGGGATCTAGACAGGTTGAGTCTAATCAGAATTATAGTGGCGTTATAAACAGTCAAGAAGTAATTTGTAGATACTATTATGGACATGCTTCTCACACAGGTATGGTTGGTGAGATTGTTATAAAAGCAAATACTTCCTCATCATTTCCGAATCCTTATTATGGAGGTTCTCAACTACCATATTGGGATTATACTGTTGCTGGAGATGGTGCTGGTGTTACTGGTGGAGGTGGTGCTGGTAAAGATTTAACATTGAGGATTACTCGTGATAAGAGGTTGGGTAGAATTACGGCAATTAATATTGTTAGTATGACTGATGGTTGGTCGCATGATGCTGTATTTACTATTCCTGGTGAGGACATTGGTGGTGATGCAACAATAAATGATTTAACTTTTGGTGTTGCGACTGCAGAGAGTGGTAGTAATACTTATGATGGAACACCTTCATTAGCAATAACTAATTTTGGTGGAGATCAAGGATTTTTCCAAAAATCAGATTCTGGGACATATGCTGTTCTTGCTAGAGAACATGCCTCAACTTCTAAAAAAAGATCTAGAACTTATTATTCATTCTCTTTTCCATATGGTAATCCTTATAGTAATAACTTGTATACGGACAGTTTACTTTTTATTAACGCTGGAATTTCTTATAATGTTAAGAATAGACCAGGAATAAGATGTGATAGTAATTTATCTGATGGTACTCCTATCACCAGTTTACAGGAAAGCTACTCCAGAGGATTTTTTGTAGGTGATTGGAGTGATATTCAATCTGGTTATAACACCCCATTTAGAGATGCAGTTAACTATAAGGATCACCAAGCTAATGTTGTAATAGCTGGAACAAATGGACCAACAAGTAATCCTTTAAGAATATATTATACAAGAGCAGATAGTCCACAAGATACTAATTTTGCTACAATAACATTTGTTCAGTATAGTAATTCTGTTCCAGAAGTCTATGGAACTATGGTATTACCTGGTGGTCCTAACTTTATGGAACCAAGTCCAGGTCTTGATTTAGATGAGTTATATCATGGAGTAGTGACTACAATTGGTAATGGTAGTGATAGATATGGAACCAATAAAGGTAATAATGCATATCTGACAATTAGAACACAAATGACTGGATACAGTTATGATCAAAACAGTCCTAGTACATCACCACTTAAAAATACTTCCACACCTAGAAATTCTATGTATGGATATATGAGAGATAGATATGCGAATGCTGAAACTGCAATAGAGGATTATTATAATACAACCATTCTTAGATCATCAACGAAAGAAGGTCCTAGACTTTATCATAGAGATTCCACGAATGATGAAGTAACTGGTGTTGATTGGTATAAACCAATTAAAGGTATTCCAATTAGCACTTGGTTGGCTCCTGTTCCATATTATTTCCCAGATGATTATGCTCTCATTCAGTTTTCAGTTTCTCCAAGTAATACTGAATTTAGATATGGTGATACGATTACAATCGGAACATCTCCTAATGAAGAAAAATATATGATAATAGTTCCATCTTATAATACGGCATCAAGGGACTGGTCTAGAAGTACTACTCCTAATTATACTCAATGTCAGGGTGTTTTATTCTGTGCGAGGGTTGCTATCTAATGACTTGGACACTTCCTCAGACTAATCAATCTGCCTTGTTTACTTCAGTAGCAGTACCTTCAGTATCTAAAGAAAATTCTTCTACAGAGTTTCAAGCAGGTTCAGTTTCTCATGAGACACCATCAAGTAGTAAATGGTCTTCTATAGCAAGAGCATTAGGTAATACGTATACTACAATAAATCATAGTTTTACTGGTTTAAATAGAACAGTTGCTGGTTGGTTAACAGGTCGTAGACCAGCATCAGGACTTCAATACCCTAGAGGTATATACAATAGGTAATTAATATGGCTATAAGTTTTCCCGTTGCTCCAGGTGTAGGACAAGTTTTTGTTTATGGTGATAAGTCTTGGGTTTTTGATGGTGTCTCATGGAAGGTTCAGACACAGATAGCAAGTGCTACTAATCTAGGTGCTATACGTATTGGACATAACTTAGATATTGATAGTAATACTGGTATAACAAGTGCTAATATTGCTGGTATCGATACAAATACTTTCTCTGGATTTAATAATATTGATGCTACAGGCACGGCTAATATTGCTAACTTGAATGTTACCAATAGTAGGTATGGTATATTAGATGGTGGCGAGACTGTAAAAGGTCCTACTGGATTACAGAAAGAAATAATATCAATCAAGAGTCAACTTGATATTACAGAACACTTTACAGTTTCTCCTGTAGGAACGGATGATATTGCTTTTATTAGATATGAACATCTATATGTGGAAGATAATATTGACTTTATAGTTGATTCTGGTGATTTTGTGGTTGATCGATGAACAATATAAATACAATTAACATTGGTATACGGATAGATTAATGTCTAGAATTAGAGCAGATAGAGTTGTTAATAAAACTGCTACTGATGGTCCAGAGCTTCCTCTTGGTGCGACTTTACCGACTACTGGAACTATAGATGGACCTGGTTGTATTAATATAACAGGAGTTGTTACAGCAACTAAATTTGTTGGTGATGGATCTGGTTTAATTAATCTTGCTAGTCAACAACAAAACACTGGTGTTGTTGTTAGAGATGATGGTGCTTTAATTGGAACAGCACAGACAATAAATTTTGGAACTAATGCGAACGTTACTCCAATTACTAATGGTATTTGTACTGTTACTACAGTAAATACTGATACTAATACCGAATATGATATAGCAGCTTTACCAAACGGTGCTAATGTTCTACTAAGATTGACAGATACTTTATCCGCATACGATGATATAAACATTATAGCTGGTACTAACGTTGTATTTGATAATGTTACTACGGGTGGATTTAGAATTAACAATGCTGCTGTTGCTGGTATTACATCAGTCTTTATGGATACTACACCAAGACTTGGTGGAACTTTAGATCTTAATGGAAAGGCAATTGTTGGATCTAGTGCTGTTAATATTACTGGTACTGTAACTGCTGATAATTTTGTTGGAAATTTAACTGGTAATGTAACAGGAACGGTTCAGTTTGCTGGTGGACTCACAGGAACTCCTGATATTACTGTAGGAGTAATTACTGCTGCTAGTGCTGAATTTAGTGGTGACGTAAGTATTGGTGGAACTCTTACCTATGAAGATGTTCAGAACGTAGATTCTGTTGGTATTGTTACTGCTGGTCTTGGAGTAAGAGTGCCTACTGGTGGCGTTATTGTTAGTGCTGGTGGACTTACTGTTAGTAATGGAAATACTCTTCTTGGTGGAGATGGGGCTAATACTGGAGTACTTATAAATGATGGTTCAATTCAAATTAAGACTGGTACTGGAAATCCATCTTTTATTGATTTCTATTGTGAAGTTAATAACGCTCATAAGGTCACAATAAAAGCTCCTCCACATGCTCAGTATAGTGGAAATATTACATTCCAATTGCCTCCAAGTAATGGAACAACTGGTGACTTATTAACTGTAGATGGAAGTGGTGCTACTAGTTGGAAGACAGTTACTACTGGTAGGTTTGCTCCTTCTACTTCTGGTATACATACGACTTCTAGTGTTGGAATCGGAACTACAAATCCACAAAGCACTTTACAAGTAGAAAATGTTGGTGTTGATGGAAAACATGGAACTTGGACAGCTAATGCTGGAGTTCCTCAAGTTATTGATACTTGGAGTATATCTACAACAGACTTTAGGATAGCAGAGTATGCTGTATACATTCAGAATCCTGGTAATGCTAATACTGGAGAAACTCAGGTTCAGAAAATATTAGTGACACAAGATGGAACAAATGCTAACTATGAAGAATATGCAATTATGTCTCTTCCTAATAAACTTGTTTCATTGAGTGCTGATATAAATTCTGGATCTTGTAGATTAATAGCTACACCTGAGACTGGAGTATCTGGAATTACTACTTATAAATTTGTTAGAACCTCCATACTTTAATATAAAAAATGTCTAATTATCCTGATAATGTAGGAATATCAACAATAAATTCAGAGTCTCCTGAATTTACTGAGTATAAAAAAACATTACCACAAGAACCAAGTGGTGATGTTAAAAAGATATATTCTATAGTATGTCATAGTGGAAAGGATTGGACATCTGTTCATAAAGAACTTGTTAAAGATGGTTCTAATGATATTCATGTTCCAACAGAAGTTGTTGCTTGTATTGATAATAAACAGCATAGTAGGACTAGAGGATCATATAAATTAACAGAAACTGAAGCGAATGAACTTGCTAAGGATTCTAGAGTAAAGGCTGTTGATATTGATGCTGCGTCTTATCCTGGTACTTACATGCCAGATCCTCTTCATATTATGGATGCTATTGAGCAGATTCCAAGATATGCTGACAATGTAAAAAATTATAGACAACTTGGAGTTCCAGCATCACCTACAATAGATGATTTAAATCGTTCTGGATATCAGTTATTGAGATCAAAACAAAAATCTAATCCTTGGGGTGGCAATGTTCCTGGATTAGTTAATGATAAGTTGGGTTCTTATGGTGATGGATCAGATGTTGATCTTATTGTTGCTGATCAGGCATGTTGGTTTGGTCATATAGAATTTCAAAATTCTAGTCAAGCTGGACCTGTAGTTGGTCCTGAAAATTATACTGGTGGTAATGTTCTTCCTGGTAATGGATCTTGTGATGTTTTAGATTTGGTATTAGATGCTCCATATTATATTGATCCTGCTTGGTTTAATTCTGACCCTGCTACATTAATGACTAGATGGGACGGAACAACAGTTCCCCAAGAACAAAGTGCTAGAGCATGGTGGTCAGATCCTACTAAAAGATCCGCACAGTTTGCTAATATTGGAACTGTATCAGTGCCTTCATATTATGATAGAGCTAGATGTAATGGTAGTAATACTGCTAATCATTCTTCTGGATCAAATGATTTTCACGGAACACCTTGTGCTTCTCAAGCATATGGTAGAAATTATGGTTATGCCTACAACGCAAATAAATGGTATATAGATGCTTATGGAAGTTATGGGTGTGGAATAGAAAAGTATTTTGACATAACAAAATTATTCCATCTTCATAAACCAAATAATGCTATAAGGGGTGGTAAAGATCCGACTATCTCTAGTAATAGTTTTGGTTATAGAAAAGATCTTCCAAACTCTGCTTATTATTTTCATAGGAATGGAACAACTGGACATGTATCATTTGATTATAGTGTAGATGTTACTGCTGCTGGATCTGGTGCATATACACTTTCTGGAACTGATAAGGCTGGAAATGTTAGTGGTGATAATCAAACGATTACAATCAATGCTTATGATACCATAACATTTAATGTTTCTGCTGGTGGTCATCCATTTTATATAAAAACTCAGGCAGGAACTGGAACAGGTAATCAAGCATCTGGTGTTACGGGACAGGGTTCTACTAGTGGAGATGTTGTATTTACACCAACTACTGCTGGAACTTATTATTATCAATGTCAATACCATACTCCTATGGTAGGGACTATTACTGTTGCTTCTCCTACTACTGCAGGTGTTCAATGGTTATCTGGAGCAAAACCAGCGTTTTTAGATAATTTCACTCAAGGTGCTATAAGATTTGAGTACTTAGATAATGTTATGACAACTGCTGGTGATGAAATGATTGATGCTGGTGTTATTTTCTGTTGTTCTTCGGGTAATACTAATCAGAAATTAGTTAAAGGAGATCATCCTGATTATGATAATTATTGGGCAAGTGGTCCTGATACTCCATATGATCAAGCTACAACATTTTATGCTGGATATAATTCATATAATAGTATTAATAGAAATGGTTTTCCTGGACAAATAGGAAAGCAAGGAACTGGTAGTAATACTGTTTATAGAACAATAAATGTAGGTGCTTTGGATGATAATTTATTTTCTACTTCAGGTTCTGGAAAGGAGAAGAAAGTATCTTATAGTAATATGGGTAACTTGATCCCATTTTATTCTTGTGCTGATAATACTCTATCTGGATGTGATGATAGTACAAGTTCACAGTATAATAGGTATGATACTTATTATACTATTAATAATGTACAATCCCATCCTTCTTATGATAGATTCTTTAGTGGAACTAGTTCAGCATGTCCTGTTGCTGCTGGTATAATAGCAACAAAGCTTCAGTATAATAGAAATTGGACTTATGCTGATATTAATAATTGGGTAACAACTTCAGTCGGAACACAGGATTCTACAGCATTTCAAGCTGGTAATGATTCATCATCTCCAACTGCTACTGGAACTGGAGAATGGAGTGATAATACTTCATTACAGGGAGGACAACCTATTATATTATGGGATGCTCCAACAGGTAATGAACCTGGAGCAGAAGATGCCAAAATTAAACTTAATATTACAAACGCTACTGGATTAAATATATCTGGAGTCAATATTATAAATACCTAAAAACTCAAGATGGCTGAAAAAGGTTTTGGTGTAAAGGAATTAAATCTAATTGGACAGAGTGGAACTCCAACTATTGAGAGTTTAAGTTCAAGTTTAGATTTAAAGGCAGATACTGTTGGTATCAGTACTGATATGACAGTGGGTAGAGATGTAACGATAACTCGTAATCTAACTGCTTCAGGAACAGTTAGTGATGGTGGTGGAAATATAAGAGCAATTACAAGTAATAGTAAATCTGCCGCTTACGATTTAACTGCTGATGATGTAGGAGAATTAATTAATACTACTGCTGGAGTCACGGTTGTATCGGGTGTGTTCAGTGCTGGAGATGCCGTAACGATTTACAATGGAACTACTGGTGATATAACAGTAACTCAAGGATCTTCTGTTACCATGTATTTGGCAGGAAGTTCTACTACAGGAAATAGAGTATTAGCACAAAAAGGAGTTGCTACTGTATTGTGCGTGGGAACTGATACGTTTACAATACTTGGCGGTGGTCTCAGTTAAGGAGACAATGTATGACAACAATACAGCAAGCAATTTTTGTTGATGGTGGACCAGGACAAATTGATTATTGGTTTAATCAATTAACTGATACTAATGCTAATTCTTCAACAGGTTATAGTTTAAGTGACCATGCTTTTGATAGTCTTGGAAATATTGTAGTTGCTGGAACATCAGTTAATAATACATGGCCAGATAATAAACACTTCTGGCATAAGATAAGTAAGAATGGGGATATTTTAGTAACAAGAACGTTTAGTGATAGTAACTCTGCTTCTGATGTTACTGACATAGCAATTGATAGTTCAGATAATATCTACGCTGCTCTTGGTAATGCTAGGTTTGTTAAATGGGATTCATCTAACAATATTGTATATTCTAAAAGAAATACTTGGAGTGCTAGTAATCAACCATATGGAGATAGTGGTGTTGGAGGTGGATCTCTTACACTATCTGGAAATGCGTTAACTTATTATTCTATTGCTGGAGGTGGAACAGGTAGTAGAAGAGCCATGCAAGTTGATACTTCTACTGGTGAGACTACTTCTGCTACTACTGCGAGTGGTGGCAATACTATGTTTGGTATTGGTGGATTTGGTAAGACTAGTCAGGGAAATTTTCTTTGTGGGTATGTTCAAAGTCCTTCAACCAATAATGATAATTATTGGATGGTTGCTACCACTTCACTATCACAACAATTTTGTTTTTATTCTGGATCTCCTGCTGCTGCCTGTAGAGGAATAGATTATATTAATGGTAATTATTATATTGTAGGTTATAGGCAGACAGATAATTCTTTTGCTGGTGATGCGTTGATGTATAAACTTGGATCATATTCTAGTAGTGGCAATCAAGGAATTTTATGGTCAAGAAGAATTAGGAATATTAATAATACTAGTAATGGATCTTATCAAAGTCAGTTTTATGATGTAGCAGGAGATTCTGAAGGAAATATTTACACTGTTGGAAATTCACCAAATCCAGGAACAACACAAGGTGGAATTATTATGAAGTTTGATTCTGGTGGTACTGTAGTGTGGTCAAGATTTATTCAACATACTAATGGAGCGACTTATGTTAATAAGTTAAGCATTGATAGTAATGATACCCTGTGGGTTAATATTGATGTTAAGGGATCTTCTACTGGATCCTCTGATGTATGTGGTGTTGCTAAACTACCATCTAATGGTTTGTTTACAGGAACCTATTGTGGATTTACTATTACTGATTGGAGTAGTGGATTTAATAGTTCATATCAATCCTTTAATCATAATGCTCAAAATGGTGCTGTTCCTGGATTTTTTGGTGGTGGTAGTTCATTAACACTTGGAGATGCTTTTACCGTCAGTTATACTGAACCTACTGTTCCAGGATCATCTGGTCAATGTAAATCAATGTTATAGTTATGTCAGGAATACAGCAATTTTTACTTACGCATGGAACTCAAACGTCAGAAACTTTTGATGCATTAACTACGCCTGGAGCAACGACTAACTTTGTTGTTCCTGTTGGCGTAACTAGCATTAGTGTCTATGCTGTTGGTGGTGGAGGTGGATCAGGATATCAAGATAGTCAAGGTCCTGGTGCTGGTGGTGGTACAGTCTGGACTGATGGTGTTCCTGTTACTTCAGGAGAAACCTTAATAATTGGTGTTGGTACTGGTGGATATGGTGGGGTACAGGACTACGGTGGTAATCAACCTCCTAATACTACAAATTATGGTCATGCAGGAGGAACGACATATATTAAAAGACAATCTAATAATGAATTTATTTTGAGAGCCTATGGTGGATCACAAAATGGTGGTCCTGGTGGACAAGGAGAATTTTATATGGGCAATGGAAAGGTTGTACCTGGTGCTGATGCGAGAAATCAGGGTACTACTGGTGGCGGTGGTACTGGGCAGTACCAATGGTATGGTGGTGGAGGAGGAGGTTCTTCTTTTAAAGGTAGTGGTAGTCCTGGTGGACAAAGTACTGGTGCGAGTGGTGGACAAGGAACTGCAATAAAAGAAGGAACTACTGGAGAACCTGGAACTGATTTTGGTCTTCAGCATCCATATAAAGGTGGTAATGGTGGATTGTATGGTGGTGGAGGAGGAGTAGGAAGTGGTAGTGTTGGATATAATAGAGGTGGTTCAGGTGGAGATGGTGGACTTCATATAAGTTGGGCTACTCCTATTGGTGGTGGAGATGATTATATAAATGGAAAACACAGTATTAAATTTCTAGGTAAGGATTCTCCAGACTATATTGAATTTACACCACCAACCTCTAATCATTTTCATTTATATAATGGTGATTGGACCATAGAGTTCTGGCATAAAGGAATATACAACTTCAATTATACGGGCAACAGTACTTACAGGAATCATCAATGGGGTAACGCTACTTTTATAGCAGGTATTGATGATAATAATGATAATGTATGGAAGATGGCTGCTGATAGTACAACGTATGCGAATTTGATGTGTTGGTATGAAGGTACTAGTGAGTATCCAATATACACTTCAACTGGTAATGCAGCATTTACTGAAGGTACTGAAAATACTTGGCAACATTATTGTTTTATGAGACAAGGTAATGTTATAAAATACCTAAGAGGAGGTGGTGCTTATCATGCATACAGTCAGGGTTTTCTTACAACATCTATGAATGATACTGCTACTACTAAAATAAGAATTGGTGCTGGAGTAGGAACCTATGGTAGAGGAATTTTTGGTTATTTGTCTAATGTTCGTGTGGTTGTAGGAACTGCTGTCTATGCAAATGATTACATGGTTATGGATCGTGTTGGACCTCATAGAGAAATAAGCAATACTGTATTGTTAGCTGCTAACGGTCCTAATACTACTGATGCCTATTGGGGTACTGGTATTTCTGCTGGAACTGCTCAACAAAACTCTAATATTGCTACCTATGATGCTTCTCATCCTTTTGATACTTATAATGGAGGTGTAAGTTAATGTCAATACAACAAGTATTATTTTCTGGTGCTAATGCTATTCCTGATGGTGACAATGTTTTTTCAGGAACAACATCATGGACTGTTCCTGATGATGTTACTGCTATTAATATCCTCTGTATTGGTGCTGGTGCTGGTGGCGGTGGCGGTGGAGCTGGTGGATATTCTGCAGTAGGTGGTGCTGGTGGTGGCGGTGCTTATGCAAATAATGTTGCCGTAACTCCTGGTGAAGTATTGACAGTAGAATGTGGTCCTAGTGGTGGCGGTGGATCTGGTCCCCAACACCCAACAGCACCAGGACAGGATGGTGGAGATAGTAAAGTTTCTAGAGGTGGTACTGTCTTATGTCACGCAAGTGGTGGAAAGTGGCAAAATAGTAATAGATGTGATGCTGGAAATGTTGTAGTTGGAGATGGTGGTGGAATGGGTGGAAGTGATTATACTGCTAGTGGAGGTGCTGGTGGAAATGGTAATCAAATGATTGATTTAGATGGAACTGGTAATTACTCTGGTGGGGGTGGTGGATATGGAACTGGTGGTGGAGGAGGTGGAGTTTCATATCTTGGAAGTGGTGCGTGGCAATCTAGTACTACAACTTTTAGTCATAATGGTAGAGGAACATATGACGTAATTAATAATGCTCAAGTTGGAGGACCAGATGGTGGTAGTGGAAGAAGTGGAGGAGGAAATGGTGCTAGTGGAACAGGTAGTTTTTGGCCTGCTTCTGGTAGTGGTAATGGTGGTGCTGGTGGTAACTATGGAGGAGGTGGAGGAGCTGGAAGATATGGTGGAATTGGTGGTCAAGGTGGTGTTGGTACAGTTTATATTAAATGGGGTGCTGGCAACGGTATTTTCCCATGATAAATAGATAATAAAGTAGTCATATAGATGGCATTTAATAGAGAATTATCTCAACTTGGTTCTTTTCTAGTAGTAGATGACGCTACTAGAAAGATTGCTATAACAACATCTACTACTCCTTTTGTTGGTATTGGAACCACAAATCCTGAGTATAAACTTGATGTTGATGGTGATGTAAACTTTACAGGTCAACTTTATTCTGGTGGTGATTTATTTACTGCTGGTGTTGGTATTGGATCAACTTCTGAACATCCTGGATCTGGTGATATAATTACTAGAATTGGTGTTGGATTTACTGATATAAATTTTGTTGGATCTGGATTAAGTATTACTGGATATGGTAGTACTGTAGTTGTTGAACTTGGTGCTGCTTTAAGTATCTCTACCATTACAACAGGACCTGCTCAAGATTTAACTTTTGTTGGATCTGCTTCAACTTCTATTCTTGGAATTGCTACAGCAACAGATCCTATTGTATATGAACCATCAACAGGCCGAGTTGGTATTGGGACATCAACTCCTCAGTATAAATTGGATGTGATGGGCGATATAAATAGTTCGACTACCGTTAAGGTCGCAGGTGTTGATTTATTGGATGAACAAGTACGACTTGCATTTGCATTAGGATAAAACAATATGGCAAATACGTTCAAACTTAAAAC
>CERR01029164.1_pt1 | contig 12640 bp, 8 predicted proteins | sample 530841 | NCBI WGS metagenome assembly CERR01 (sample SAMEA2621021, study PRJEB7988) | marine metagenome | biome: marine biome (ENVO:00000447); feature: surface water layer (ENVO:00002042); material: "saline water (ENVO:00002010), including plankton (ENVO:xxxxxxxx)" | depth 5 m | reverse complement strand
AATACCCACTCAAATGGGTTTTGATTATTTCTACGGTTACAATTGTCAGAGAATGGCTCATAATCTATATCCCCCTCATTTATGGGAGAATGAAGATAGAGACATGTTAGATAATGAGGTTATATCTCCAAAATTGAAACTTCAACCAGGTCAAGATCCTTATAAAGAAGAAAACTATAATATATTTAATCAGAATGATTATGCTCCAGATATTATGCATTCTAAAGCACAAAAATTTATAGAAAATAATAAGGACAAACCATTCTTCCTTTATTACGCCAGTCCAATACCACATGCTCCTCTGCAGGCACCACAGTATCTTATTGATAAATACAGAAATATAATTGGAGATGAGGAACCTTATCTTGGAAATGTTGGATATTTTCCTACAAGACACCCCAGAGCAACCTATGCTGCTATGATAGAGTACATTGACATCCAAGTTGGAGAGATAGTTGAACAGCTTAAAAGACTAAAAATTTATGACAATACTATTATTATGATTACTAGTGATAATGGACCAACATATGCTGGAGGAGTTGATTTTGATTATTTTAATAGTACTGGTATATTCCAGAATGACCCCAAAAGAATGAAAGGTTATACATACGAGGGGGGTGTAAGAGTTCCGATGATTGTTTCATGGCCTAAAAGAATTAAAAATAGTAGAGTTATAAATGATATATCTATTTCCTATGATATTTTTCCTACTATATGTAAGGCAGCAGGTGTAGATGGTATTATTTCTTATTATGATATTGACGGAATAAGTTTGTTAGATATAATGACTGATGATAGCCAATTTTTAGATCGTGAATATGTGTATTGGGAATTTCCATCTTACGGCGGACAGCAAGCAGCTCGAATGGGAGATTATAAAGCCATTCTTAAAGATATTAAGAAAGGAAATAAGAAAATGGAATTATATGATCTATCTAATGATTTGAAAGAGCAAAATGATATATCATCAGAGAATCCAGAAATAGTAAAAAAGTTTGAAGAAATTTTTAAAAAGGAACATATAAAATCTGATATTAAAAGATTTGAAATGGGCTATATTGATGAAAAAACCACTGAAAAATGAATAAAATAAATAGAAGAAATTTTATAAAAAAAACATCCTTATCAGGAGCAGCTATTGCAACTGCATCTGCTTTATCCTCATCTGACTATAGGGATAGAGATAAAATGTCTCAGTATATGGGAGATTTTGCTGCAACAAAAATTGATAAAGTTAAGGTTGCCTTTATAGGTGTTGGAGCAAGAGGAACTGGTCATGCAAAACAATTAGCTTCAATAAAAGGAACCGAGGTAGTTGCTATATGTGATTTATATAAGGATCTAGCTGAAAGATCTAAAAAATTATGTCTTGAAGCAGATAATCAAAGACATAAGAATATAAAATTGTACCATAGCGCTGAAAATGATTGGATCAAAATGATTGAAGATACAAGACCTGATGCCGTATTTATTTCTACAAATTGGGATAATCATGCACCAATGGTAATAAAGGCTATGGAATTAGGATCTCATGCTTTTGTCGAAGTACCTATGGCTACTAATTTGAAAGACCTTTGGGATATTATAGATACATCTGAAAAAACAAGGAGGCATTGTATGATGATGGAAAATGTAAATTATGGTCGTGATGAGCTTATGTTTTTAAATATGTGTAGAAAAGGGTATATAGGGGATTTTCTACATGCAGAGGCAGCATATATTCATGAGCTGAGATTCCAGATGGAAGAGCAGGAGAGAGGAACAGGTTCATGGAGAACCCATCATTATGCTAAAAGTAAAGGTAATCTCTATCCAACTCATGGTTTAGGTCCAGTAGCACAGTATATGAATCTAGGAAGGGGAGATGATAACTTTAAATCATTAGTGTCTTATTCAACTCCTGGATTAGGTAGGAAATTATATGCAGAGAAGAATTATTCCTCTGACCATAAGTGGAATAAATTAGAATATAATAACGGAGATTTGAATACATCTATATTGAAAACTGCCCTTGGAAGAACTGTTATGGTCCAATGGGATGAGACAAGTCCAAGACCATATTCTAGACATAATCTTATACAAGGCACAAAAGGTATTTTAGCTGGATTCCCAACTAGAGTTGCATTAGAAGGAGGTGTTGAAGGAATAACTAAAAATCACCATTCTTGGGCACAGGGAGATGACATAAAAAAATTATATGAAAAATATGACCACCCACTTTATAAGAGAGTGGGAGAAGAGGCAAGGAGAATGGGTGGACACGGTGGAATGGATTTTATAATGAGATATAGAATAATAGAATGCCTAAGACAAGGTAAACCTCTTGATCAAAATGTTTATGAGGGATGTTTTTGGAGTGCTGTGACTCCGCTTAGTGCTGATTCAATTATCAACAATGGTGCTCCACAGAAATTCCCTGATTTTACTAGAGGAAATTGGAAATCAACAAATAAATTAGAGGTAATATCTTAATTATTACCTCCAATTATAATTGGTGAATTCATATTATCCAACTCAACTTTTAAGTTTGGCATCTCAGAAATAATAGTATTAAGTTCAACATCTAACTTGTTTAACATACTATTAGCAATTGATAAACTTTGTTTGTGTTGTCCTGTAGGACCATATGTTGAGGTTAGACCTCTATATGCATTTCCTATATAACTACTTACGGTAGGATCATTTTTTACACCAACTTCTGACTTAGCTGAATTTCCATAAACTTTTTTAGACATTTGATTTAATGTCTCTTCAATTATAAAAAGCCTACTACTTAATTCATTATTTGAGCTATTTGATCTACTTAATGAAAGTCTCATTGCCTTAACCATGTTCATATTCTCATTTAATCTGTCAGAGAATTGAGCTTGTCTGTTTTGTAATTGAATTACATTTTCTGCATGATTACTATATTCTTTGTAACCCATTCCTTGTAGAGTTCCTCTCTGTAGGTCAACCACATTGAATTGAATAGGATTATCTAGATCAGATGATGTGCCTTCTTCTTCTTTGGTAAGTGTTGCAGTATACTGACCTGGGGATGCTAACTGACCTGAGTTGTACCAACCTCTACCACCACCTCTCCCTGATGAAATTCTATCAGGATTAATAGCAGAAGAACTAGAATGTCTTAAATTCCATGCTACTCTATTCAATCCCTTGGATTTAGGCGCATTAATTTTATTAATTATGTTTCCATCGAGATCTTTAATTACAATATATAATTTAGTTCCTTCTTCTCGAGATTCTTTTTCAAGGGCATCCCAATCAATTTTTGGTATTTGCTGACCTTTTTTGATCATCTCTTTTTCTTTTTTAACTCTTGATCCTTTCATAGAAGGATATGACTTAGATATATGATAAGTAAATACAGCACCAAAATCAGGATTATCAGCAAAGTAATAATCAGCACCAGTATTTCCTATAGTACTTTTTGGTAAGTACCATAAGGCATCTCTTGTATTAAATAACGCTCCTTCTTTAGCAAGATTTTCTGAAGTCATCTCTCTTAATGAAGAATAATCATCTAGCACATAAAATCCTCTTCCGAATGATGCAGCAACTAAATCATTTTCTCTTTTTTGAATGGTAATATCCCTAAAAGAAATAGTTGGTGCTCCTGGAACTTTGTTCCATTTTTTACCACCATCTAAAGTGACGTAAATTGCCGTTTCGGTAGCACAGAACATCAAGTCTTTAGCTACGTGATCTTGAACTAATCTCCATATAAGGTTTCTTTTAGGAAGATTGCCTGAAATAGAAGTCCATGTTTCTCCTAAATCCGTACTCTTATATAAATAAGGACTAAAGTCACCTTCTTTATGATTATCTAATGAGACGTATACAGTATTTGCATCAAAATTATCTGCTTTAATATCATTCACGAATGTTCTTGCTGATAAACCGAGCCTTGTTACTGGAATTTTTTTCCAACTTTCACCACCATTTGTAGTTACCTGAATTATTCCATCATCTGTTCCAGCATAAATGACACCTTCTCTTACCGGAGATTCAGAAACAGATGTTATGGTATTGTAATTTGACATTGCCTTAACATCCCAAGCGTTATCCCATCCATGCCTTCTTCCCATTATAGGTAGGTCTAATCTTTCTTCATCTCTAGTTAAATCACCAGATATTGGCTCCCAACTGTCACCTCTATTTTCTGATTTCCATACTCTCTGAGAAGCAAAGTATAACCTCTCTGGCTTATGAGGACTAACTAAAATAGGAGAGTCCCAGTTCCATCTTTCATATTTTTCACCTTCTCTAGGTTGGGGTTGAATTAGAACTGTCTCACCTGTCTTAAGATCTACTCTGTGTAAAACACCTTGTTGAAATTCACCATAAACTATATCATTATATACTGGATCAGTTGCAGTCTGGTGTCCATCAGCACCTAATATTTTATACCAGTGAGCATTTCTTATACCTTGTCTTTCATCTGTCCTAGAAGGTCCTCCAGCAGAACCATTATCTTGCGTACCTCCAAAGATATGGTAGAATGGGTATGCGTTATTTACAGCAACCTTATAAAATTGGGTTATTGGAAGATTTTTATGATATTTCCAAGTCTCAGCTAGATCGAAAGACTCGTAAATTCCTGCATCTGTACCCACTAGTAAATAATTTGGATCATCTGCTCTGAAAGCTATAGAGTGGTTATCTGAATGTTTATCTCTTTCTCTTAACTGATTAAATGTTTTTCCTCCATCTTCTGAAGTTAAAATTCTCACATTCATTAGATATAATCTATCGAATTTATGAGGACTTGCATATAATTCTTGATAGTAATGTGGTCCTGTTGCTCCTGATACAGTATTTGACATTTTCTTCCATGAAGAACCTCTATCAATAGATTTATAAACACCACCTTTAGTTCGATTTAATTCAATAGCTGCATAGATTACGTCAGGTTTTTGCGGAGATATAGCCATACCAATTTTTCCCATATTGGAACCTGGTAATCCTGATTTAAGCTTTGTCCATGTTTCTCCTCCGTCCTCAGATCTATGGAGACCAGATTCAGGTCCACCACCCATGAGAGCAGCAACTGTTCTATGTCTTTGCCATGTTGCAGCATATAGTCTGTCAGGATTTCTAGGATCAATCAGGATATCAGTTACTCCAGTCCATTCACCACCTCCTAAAACCTTTTTCCAGTTATCTCCTCCGTCAGTAGTTTTATATAATCCTCTCTCACCTCCTGAACTCCATAATGGACCTTGAGATGCTACCCAAATAACATCTGAGTTATTTGGATGAACAATAATTTTAGATATATGTTCAGAATTTTTGAGACCCATATTTTTCCAAGATTTTCCACCATTTTCACTTTTGTATACTCCATCACCATATGCAACATGTCTACCACCAACATTTTCTCCAGTTCCTAACCATAAAACAGAATGGTCATTAGGATCTATTGTAATACATCCAGTAGAGTATGTTGACTCATTATCAAAAATAGGTTTATAAGTTGTTCCTGAATTCTCAGTTTTCCATACACCACTTGAGCCTGTGGCAACGTACCATACGTTATCATTCTCTGGATGTACAGCAATATCTGCAATTCTTCCAGATAAAAATGCTGGACCTACATTTCTTAATTTTAGAGCTGATAAAGACAATTTACTCTCTTTATTAGGCTGAGAATTGTTTTGTGTACCTCTTCTTCTTTGAGAGAATACATCAAAAATTATTAAAGATACTAGACTAAATAATAGAATTTTTTTCATGGTTTTGGGTTTTGATTACTAAACTAATCTATATATAAATATTTTTTTTCTAATAAAATTATTATTTTTTTTTATAAATTAAAAGATGGAATTATTAGAAGGTAATGGAATATTGAGTGTCTTCCAAGCGGTTATTGGGCTATCTGTGCTCAGAGTTTGGTTAATAAATTTTAATAAACCATCAAAGTGGAGAGCTGGCAATGCAACAACTATGAGAGAAGAGTTTGAAGTTTATGGTCTACCTGATTGGGCTATTTATATGGTAGGTTTTCTTAAAGTAGCCTTTTCTATTGGTTTATTAGCTGGAATTTGGCTTCCAGAATTAGTTACTCTTTCCGCTTCTGGTATTGCTTTTTTTATGTTTTTTGCCATTTTGATGCATATTAGAGTAAAAGATCCAATAGTAAAGTCTATCCCTGCGATAATATTTTTGACATTGTCAATATTAATTATTCTTCTCTTTGAATAATTCAAAATACTTACTTTTAATTATTATTTTTTCTTGTTCAAATACAAAAAAAATTGATTTAAGCTCTGATTTATTTTCTGCTAAATCATCCGAATCATACCTTCAAGCCTCAGGGGAAGATCTTTATATCTCCTGGACTGAACAAAGATTAGATTCTAATTATCTATATAATAGTCGGTTTAATGGAAAATCTTGGGGAAAGAAAGAATTAATAACAAAAGGGAAAGACTGGTTTGTAAATTGGGCTGATTTTCCTTCAATTTCCCATAATAATATATCAAATACATTCTTTTCATTTAATCTTCAAAAAAGCTCAGAAGAGACTTTTTCATATGATGTTAACTATTTTTTTAAGGCAAAAGAATGGGTTGATATGAAAAAAATTCACAGCGATAATACTTTTACAGAACATGGTTTTGTTTCCGTAACTCCATATGGAGAAGGTTTTATAGCTAGTTGGTTAGACGGTAGAAATACTGTTCCTTCTTCCAATGGTCATGGTAAGGGGGCAATGACCTTAAGGTCAGCGGAGATAGATAAGGAAGGTAAAATAATAAATGAGAGACTCGTAGACAATATGGTATGTGATTGTTGTCAAACCTCAATGACTGTCGCTGGTGGAATTCCATTATTAGTTTATAGAGATAGGTCACCAGAAGAAACAAGAGATATTTATCTGTCTAGGTATGTAAACTCTCAGTGGACGGAACCAATTTCTATACATGATGATGGGTGGGTAATAAATGGTTGTCCTGTAAATGGACCTAATATTGATTCTTTTGAGGATAGAGTTGTAGTATCTTGGTTTTCAGCATCTAATGGAATACCAAAAGTTAACTTGAAATTCTCAAGTGATAAAGGACAATCATTTGGTAGAAAGATAATGGTTGACAATATTGATAATAAACCAATGGGAAGAGTAGATATTGAATTCATAAATAAAGATGAAATAATTGTTAGCTGGTTATCTGTAGTTGATGGAGAAGGTAAACTTTTAATGAGAAAAATAAATTCAATGGGTACATTAGGTGAGATCCATACAATTACTGAGGTTTCTACAGAAAGGTCTACTGGATTTCCACAAATTGAAAAGTGGCAAGATAATATATTTCTTTCTTGGACTGATATTAGTGGTGGGGATAAGAGAGTAAAGACATCAATGATTCCTCTTTCTACTCTTTAAAAATTAAGAGAAAAATTATCTAGGTAATAATTTCCCTTATTAAACTTAAATAGAATTGATTTAAAATCTTTATTTTCTAAATCAACATAGTAAGTTGAAAAGTTAATGTCATTTCTTTTTTTAAATCTTTCTTCGGTCAAGTAATTAAATTTTAAATTGTTAAGATCTATTTTGGTATTAAATAAATTTAATTTTTTTGAACCAATAACATTACTGTTTTTATCAATAAAGCTTATCTCTAATTTTGCAGTATCTTGTTCGTTTGAGACATCAAAAGAGAGAAAATTATAATAATATACATTTGTGTAATCAAGTATATCAATAACGAATTCACTTGAGTCGGATACATTTATCTTTAGAGCTGAATTCTGCTGATTTTTTCCTCCCCTAAATTTTAATTGATCAAGTTTAATTTTAGAAATATCACTGAATTCTAATTTAGCATTTTTATTGTATGAAAGCTCATCTTCCTCAAATTCAAATAATACTCTTGAACCACCAACTTTTGATCTAGAAATAATTTTTTTAGATATATTTTCTTGTAAAGTATAGTTTTCAGATTTTTTTAATATTTCTAGGGAATTAGGATTTCCTTTGAATGTGTATTCTAAAAAGTTATAGACATATTTTTTTAAAATTTTTCTTTGTAGCCAACCAGGTAAAATATTTGAGTTGTTTACAAGTAATTTTCCGGGAAAACCAAAATCATGTTGTCCCCAAGAAGTATTAAATTGGGAGTGATTTGCTCCCTCAACAAGAATATTAAAGTCAGAAAATAAGCTACTTTCATTATCAATTCTATTTGCTTGTCTTATACCAAAAAAACTATCTTCATCACTGTCCATACTACCCTGAATACTCAGATAATTTATATTTTTAAGATCATAATTTCTGAAATATCTGTAATCAGTAGGAGCTAGAGTAACTATTCCTTTAATACTGAAATTATAATCTAATAAGACATTTCCATTATCAGGATATGTTTGAAGATTATTAAATTTTGTAGCAATATTTACAGCTTCTCCACCTCTTGAGTGACCCATTACAATTATATTATCAAAATCTATTTTATTAAATAGAGTTGAAGAGGAGTCACTATTTAATTTTTTAAGATAACTTAGATTTTCAAGAAAATGCCATGCTCTTGTCGTCATCTCTTTACCTCTAAAATCACCAGTCCATGAGCCATTGAGAAAATTTTGATCAAGTGAGTTAAAAATATATCCGTGTTTAGACAGGTACTCTCCCAGGTAATTATATCCGTCATCTGAATGCTCCTGCATGGAATGGTTTCCATGAATTATTGATATTATAGGGAATTTTTGGTCACCCTCTGGAACCCATAATCTTCCATTTAAAGGAAGATTTTTTTTGTTAAATCCCCAGTATCTTTCTCTCCATTCTATTTTAGATTGATTCCATTTAGATTCTAGTATTTCGGATGCGTCTAGATTATAAGAAATAAAATCTGGATTCTTATATTCTTCTCTGTGATTATCTTCTCCTGGAGAATAGGTTAGATATGTGAAATTATTATTTCCTTCTGGAATATTAAAAAGATTTTCAGAGTCTACAACTTCTAATTGTTTTTCTGAGAAAAGAACAAAAGATAAAATTGAAAGTGCTACAGAACAAATCACAGCTTTTAAGAAATTTTTTTTAAGAACATATAATATTGTCAAGAACAGAATAAGAAGATATGATCCAAAAATGTAGAATGGAAAAAATGAATAAATAGTAGATTTTAAATAGACTATTACTACAATTGAACTTATATATATTGAGATATATGAAATATAATTTATGACTTTATAGGTCAATAAGTATATCCCACAAAGAATTATTAGAACTAAAATAAAAGAGTATTCTCCGAAATTTAGAGATCCAGTATTTATTGAGGAATAAAATATTAGTAAGCTTGTCACCGAAAGTACAGCTCTCTCACAATTATTTAGATTTTTAAAATTTATCATAAAAGACTATTATAAATTTCTAAAGATACTTTAGCAAGTAGATCGGCTCCTTTAATTTCATCTTCTAAATTTTTTGAGAGTAGCACTAATACATATGTAGTATTACCATCTAAAAAAACTATACCAGAGTCGTGTCTTACACCATTAATCCACCCGTCTTTGTGAGCAAATTCAATTGACTTTGGAAGATATTTTGGAATTATGTCGTCATATTTTTGCTTTTTGAGAATATCAACCATCTCTTCTGATAAGCTACTATTTATCACTTTTCCTAATGCAAGATTTTCATAAATTTTAAGTAGGTCTAGGGCAGTGGTTGTATTACTTAGTCCCAAATTAAAAGCTTTAATATCTTCGACACCTCTCAAGACATTAATGTCTTTAGCTCCTAGATCTCTCATAGTCTTGTTAATATCTTCATGGCCAATATAATCTATAACTAAATTTGTAGCGAAGTTGCTACTTATTGTAATCATGTCATAAATAAGTTCTCTTAGAGATAAATAACCACCTATTTTCTCATATGTCTTCTTATCACTATCATCAAAAGATGATAGTTTAAATAAGCTCCCATCTACTATGCTTTTAAATTCGTTTTTTACTAGTATTGTGTCATCTAATGAGATCTCATTTTCAAAGCTTTTTTTGAATGCCTCAATCATAACCGGAGTTTTCATAGTACTTGCCGCATGAAACTGTTCATTTTCATTGATTAGAATTTCTTTTCCATCCTCAAGATTTTTGAATGCAATAGCAAACTTTCCTTTCTCAGATTTAATTATCTCTTTTATATTATTTTCTAATGATGCATAATCCACTGATTGATTACAAGAAAATAACAAAAGAATTAATCCATAAAGTAGAATTATATTTTTCAATTATGATTTAGATTTATAATAATTAACAATATAATTATTTTTAAAAAATCATATAAGTTATTAGATTCAAATTATGAGATACTTAATTATTGCATTATTTCTTTCTCTCCAGTTAGAGGCTCAAAAATTATATTATCCTGGAAAGATCTGGGAAGAAAAGAAACCTGAATCTCAGGGTATTAACTCTCAAAAATTACAAGAAGCTATAGATTTTGCACTTAGTAATGAAAATTCAGTAGAAAAAGATTTGAGAATAGCAATAACCAAATCTTTTGGTAGAGAGCCTGGCTTTCAAATTAAGGGCCCTACTAAGAGAAGAGGAGAGCCTAATGGGTTAATTATAAAAAATGGATATGTAATTGGGAGATGGGGTGATACTAAAAGAGTTGATATGACTTTTAGTGTAACAAAAAGCTATCTCTCTACGGTTGCAGGTATAGCATATGATCAAGATATGATTTCATTAGATGATAAACTAAAAAATTATGTTTGGGATGGAAAATTTGATGATCCTCACAATAGCATGATAACATGGCATCATCTCCTAAACCAGTCCTCAGAGTGGTCTGGAAATCTTTTTGGTACTTATGACTGGGCTGATAGGCCACCAAGAGATTTAACTCTTGAAGAAATTAAAAAACAAGAACTATTGCCACCTGGAAAAAAATATAAGTATAATGACGTAAGGGTAAATCTTCTTTCATATTCCCTATTAAATGTATTTAGAGAACCTCTACCTAGAATACTTAAAAATAATATTATGGATCCAATTGGAGCTTCGACTACTTGGAGATGGTTTGGTTACGATAATTCAGTAACATTCATTGATGGAGTTAAGGTACAGTCAGTAAGTGGAGGAGGTCATTTTGGAGGTGGAATATTTATTAATTCAGAGGATCATGCTCGATTTGCACTTCTTTTTCTTAGAGATGGAGTATGGGATGGTAAAAGACTTATATCATCTGATTGGATTAAAAAAATTAGAGTTCCTTCGGAAAATAATCCATCTTATGGTTATATGTGGTGGTTAAATAGAGATGAAAGGTATTGGGAAGGTTTACCAGAAAATATTTTCTATGGTGCGGGTTTTGGTGGTAATTATATTGTAATTATTCCTGATTCTGAAATTGTTATAGTTGCTAGGTGGATAGATTCATCTAAAATTGGGGATCTTGTAAAGATGGTTATAGAATCACATAACCAATAACCTATTATTTACATTCGTTGAAAAAAAACATTATTGACTTCATTTCTAATTCTATTAAAGAAAAGATAAGCATACTTAAACTAGAGTTAGATTCTATTCAAAATGAAAAAAATAATATAACTAAAAGTAGTGCAGGAGATAAGTTTGAGACTAGTAGATCCACAATGCAAATAGAGTATGACAAATTAAATAACCAGATTAATATTCTTCATAATCAATTGAAATTAATTGAGTCAATAGATTATTCTATTAAAAAGTCGAGAGTTGGTATAGGTAGTCTTATAAAGACAGATAAGTCATATTATTTCATATGTGTTGGGCTTGGAAATTATACTATTGACAAAAAGACCATATATGTAATTTCTCTGGCTTCTCCTATTGGTAAAATATTAAATAATAAGAAAGAGGGTGATAATATCATATTTAATAATAGAAGTGAAAAAATTCAGAAAATTATTTAGATAGTCTCCAAAATATATGGGACTTGATAATTATTCAAGATATTGGTACATTACAACTGTGAGAATTCTTTTTTTATTTCTTTTTTCTACTTTATTATTATCTTGTTCAGATAGAAAAAGGCTTAATTTAGATGATTCTGTTGAGGTTTTAAGAGATAATTTTGGAATTAATCATATATACGCTAAAAACCAGAAGGATCTTTTTTATATGCAAGGCTATCTTGCAGCAAAAGACAGATTATTTCAATTTGAAGTGTGGAGGAGACAGGCAACTGGGACAGTTTCAGAAATACTTGGTGAAAAAGAATTAGATAGAGATATTGGGACTAGGTTATTTAAATTCAGAGGTAATATTGAGGATGAATTAAATCATTATCATGATGATGGATATGAAATAATCACATCCTATGTTGAAGGTATAAATGATTATATAATAGAAGTAAATAACGATCCAAGTAAGCTGCCTATAGAATTTACTCTTCTAGGAATAAAGCCAGAGATATGGACTCCAGATGTCGTAATTTCTAGACACCAAGGTCTTTTAGGCAATATAACCCAAGAACTCAATATAGGAAGGGCTGTGTCAAGGATAGGTGAAGAGAAAGTAAATGATTTGATGTGGTTTCATCCGAAGACCCCTTCACTCAAATTAGACAATAAAATAAGAAAAGAGGATCTAGATAAGGATATATTAAAATTATATAATGCGTTTAGAAGACCTGTCAAGTTTA
>CERR01031907.1_pt1 | contig 12642 bp, 8 predicted proteins | sample 530841 | NCBI WGS metagenome assembly CERR01 (sample SAMEA2621021, study PRJEB7988) | marine metagenome | biome: marine biome (ENVO:00000447); feature: surface water layer (ENVO:00002042); material: "saline water (ENVO:00002010), including plankton (ENVO:xxxxxxxx)" | depth 5 m | reverse complement strand
CATAAATCTTATTGATAATTACCATTATGCACGAAACATTTCTTTGCCTGGAGATACCGATGATTTATATCTAGTTGAATTTAATATTCTACCCCCAACTAATATTGATTTATCCCTTCATAAAGATTGGCTAGATAATTACGGAGATAGCTTAATGAAAGGTCAATACTTTAAATATGATGATATTGATTTTGAAGAAATAGCAAATAGCAGTAGAAGATAAATTATCCTAAAGCAACGTCTAAACACATCATTACAATAAATCCTGCAATCAATCCCATAGTTGCGATATCAGCATTTCCACCGCTTTGACTCTCAGGAATTACTTCTTCTACAACAATAAAAATCATTGCTCCGGCAGCAAAAGCTAAAGCATAAGGAAGAATTGGGTATACCAAAATAACAATTGCAGCACCAATTACAGCAAAAATTGGTTCTACAATTGCTGAAAGCTGTCCCCATTGCCAAGCCTTAAAAGTACTAAAACCTGCTCTTTTCATAGGCATAGATACTGCAAATCCCTCAGGCGCATTTTGTAATCCCATTCCTATTGCAAGTGCGATTGCACCACCAAGAGTAAATCCTATATCCATTCCAGATGCTACAGCCCCAAAAGCTACCCCAACAGCTAAACCTTCAGGAATATTATGAATTGCAATTGCTAAGACTAATAACTCTGTCTTTTTTAAATCTGTTTTTGGCCCCTCTGCATCTTCGATTTTTTTAAATAAATGTAAGTGTGGGATTTTTTTATCTAGAAAATACAAGAAAAAAGCCCCAAAGAAAAAACCTATTGCAGGTGGCAAAAAAGAAGGCATACTTGTTAATCCCAACTCATGCTGCTTCTCAACTGCATCAATTGCTGGAGATAAAAGAGACCAAAAGCTAGCCGCAATCATAACTCCACCAGTAAATCCTAGAGATGCATCTAAAAATTTTCTGTTTGCAGATTTAAAGAAGAAAACTAAACTTGCCCCTATTGCAGTTAACACCCAAGTAAACAAACCTCCTACAAATGCTTGTAAAATTGGATTCTCCAATCCTAAAAAAAACTCTTCTAAAAATGCTACTATACTTTCCATTATAAATATTTCTCGAAATATAGCAAAACAAAATAAGTATGTTATCAAAACATTATATATTTGCAGTAATTTAAAATCATTCTAATATGTACCCGGAAGAACTAGTATCCCCAATGAGAAAACAACTTACTGAACAAGGTTTTGAAGAGTTAAAAACCATCAATGATGTTGAAAATATGATCGGAAACACTGGAACTACATTAGTGGTTGTAAATTCTGTTTGTGGTTGTGCAGCAGCAAATGCAAGACCTGGAGCCATAACAAGCTTAATTAACGAAAAGAAGCCAAATCATTTAACAACAGTCTTTGCTGGAGTAGATAGAGAAGCTGTAGAAAAAGTAAGGTACTACTTAGCTCCATTTCCTCCAAGTTCACCAGCAATTGCACTATTCAAAAATGGTGAATTAGTTCATATGTTAGAAAGACATCATATCGAAGGTAGAGCTGCTGAAATGATTTCTGAAAATCTTAAAGGAGCATATAACGAGCATTGCTAATTATAGTAGTTTAGTATATCTAAAGTTATTTTTTGTTTCAATTTACTTAAATCCAATACTTCAACTTTTTTGATCTCATTTGGCCTACCGTAATTTTTATAAACAGTATACTTTATAAATGTGGGGTTTGAATCATCTTCAATTGTATAATTTTCAATATTAACTATCCATTTACCTTTGTCTGATTTTTCTATAATAAATTCCTCTGTGTTATAACCATAGTTTAATTCGTCTTCTAATATTTCTTTATCATCAATTATAGTATGTGACCAATTAAAATATTTTTTCTTTGGATCTACAAATTGAATATTAAATTCAACAGCCGGATCATTCCAGTCAAATATGATTCTATAATCATAACCAAAGTTTTTCCAATCATTTTTTGGGATAAAAGTTTTTAAAGTTTTTAAAGGGAACTCTGTTATTACAAGTTTATCTGATTTTGTCCAATAAAGATGTGAAGCCTCATTAACAACCGTCTCCTGAAGGCCTAGTATATTGGCATCTGATAGTTTATTATTTAACATCTTATTATATAGGCTAGCGGATAATTCATACTGCCCAGTTTCTTTATATACTAAAGCTAAGTCTCTGTAAGATTGTTCATCCAAGGGTCTTATCTTTAATAATCTTTGATATATGATTTTTGCGTTTTCATAATCTCCACCTTCTTCTAGTTTAAATGCAATTGTTTTTAAAGCTTTTGGATTATCTTTTGCTTTTTCTGCAATTGTTTTTAGAATAGAAACTGCAAAATTATTGTCTAAATTTTTAAAATAGTTATAGGATTCAATATGAAAGGGAATAGATAATTCATACATCCCATTTTTTAAAGACTTAAATTGTTTTTTTGCCTCTAAAATTGAATTAGCATCTTTAAAGTCCCTTATATAATATGGCTTAATTGAATCAAAATCTATTCTATAAATTTGTTCAGTATAGTTATTGCCTTTTATCTTTAAAGAATTTAAAAGTCTTTTAGTTTTTCTACTTAAAGATTTCATTTTAATTAAAAAAACACCTCCCCTACCTTGACTTCCATATCTGTTTGTTGCGCCCATTGATCTAAGCAATGTAATACTCTCAATTTGCTGTGGGTCAATAAAGTCTGGTACGTCTGTGTATATTAAACCTTCTACATCAAAAATTGCAGCAGCAGAATTATTTATAGACAATGTGCCTCCTCTTACATAAATCTGCTGTTTATTTCCAGTTGCTGCTCCGTCCTGATTATAAGCAACTTGAACATTGGTGAATTTGCCTCGGATTGCATCAACAACTGTTACAGCTGAAGGGGAAATTTCTTCCGAATTAATTGTTGAAGTTGAAAATCCTACAGATTTCTTTTTTTTCTTACCATAACTAGTTTCAACTTCGTCATTAAGTTCTGTTGTACCTGTAATTGTTACTTGATCCAAAATTTGAGCATCTGTTTTTAACAAAATATATTTATCATCTAGGTCTTTGATAAGTAACTGCTTTTCAATCATTCCTAAATAATCAATTTCAAGTATATCGTTTAAATTTGCTTTAATTTTAAAATACCCATCAAAATTAGATTTTGCTTCAATTAAGGAGTTTTTTACTTTGACCGAAGCTCCTTGAATTGGACCTTTTACACTAAAAATCTTTCCAAAAATATAGTTGTCATCATTTAAATCATCTTCAAACCAATCATATGAACTAATAGTCTTTTTTAAAAAAAACTTGTTGGTATTATTTAAAAATTTATAAAGTCTATCAGCTGACGTACTTATTGTGTCATATCCATTAGCAGTTATTTGAAAAACATCATCTGCCTTTACATTATCTTCAAAATAATTAAGTGTAAACTTTCCTTCATTATTCGTTAATGTACCTATGTTTTTATTTAAGTATTTAACCTCTGAAAAAGGAATAGCAAGTTTAGTCTCATAATCTAACACTGATGCGCTAAGATTTATTTCAACTAGATTGTCTTGCTGTGCTTGAAAAGCAAAAGAAAAAAAAATAAAAATAATAGTGAATAACCTTTTCAGAAACTGCGTATTTTCCTACGAATATCATATTTTAAAATCAATTCGCTGTTAAAAAAGCTATAATTTTTAGTTAAATTTAGGTTTTCTTTTATTCAAAAATGCAGTAGTTCCTTCGATAAAATCTTTAGTTTCAAAGCACTTACTAAATTCGTTAATTTCTACATTAAAACCATTTACCCCAACATCATATTTAGCATTGACACTTTTTATAGCATTCTTGATTGCATTTGAAGAATTTAAAAGAATTTTAGCTGCTAATTCCTGAGTAAAAGAATCAAGATCTTCTTGATTAACTTTATAATTTATCAACCCAAAATTATACGCTTCATCCGCATTAATCATTCTTCCTGTCATTATCATTTCCATTGCTCTTCCTTTACCTATTAATTGGCTAAGTCGCTGTGTTCCCCCATATCCAGGAATTAGTCCTAAAGAAGATTCTGGCAATCCCATCTTAGCATTTTCAGAAGCAACTCTAATATGACATGCTAGTGCAATTTCTAAACCTCCACCTAATGCATATCCATTGATTGCAGCAATAATTGGTTTTGAACAGTTTTCTATTGTTTCTGATAATATTTTATGTCCTGTCTCCGAAATTTCATAACCTTCTTCCATACTCAGGTTTGCTAATTCTTTTATGTCTGCACCTGCTACAAATGCCTTTTTTCCAACCCCAGTTATTATGATCAATCTAACTTCATGGTTTAAAACTGCTGCTTTTACCGCTTTATCCAGCTCTGCAAAAGTGTCTTTATTTAATGCATTTAATTTATCAGGTCTGTTTATAGAAATAGTATTAATATGATTATTAATTTTTGAGAGTAAGTTATTGTATGACATATGTTATTTTTTTGGAAATGTTATATTAAATGTGGTACCAACATTACTTTTTGAATTAAATGTAATAGCCCCATTGTAAGCCTCTACAATACTTTTTATCATTGATAAACCCAGCCCCATTCCACTGGATTTTGTAGTAAAGCTAGGTTCAAATATTTTTTCGGTATCAGATTTAGAAATCCCATAACCATTATCTGAAATTGAAATTTTTACATCGGCATCTTTCTCGTAAATTTTTACATTTATATCTGGTGTCCTATTTTCTGGAATAGCCTGAAAAGCATTTTTTAATAAATTTGTAATAATTCTTATTAATTGAGTTCTATCAAATTTTGCTTCTATATTTTTTGATGAACTCTCAAATTTAATTTGATTTCTGTTAAAAATATCCAAAGCCAATTCAACAACTTCTACAACATTAAGCTTTTCTTTTTTTGGTTCAGGCATTTCTGCAAAATCTGAAAAAGCAGTTGCTATTGAACTCATCGTATCAATTTGTTGAATCAATGAATCACTAAATTCTTTAATTCTACTTTTGGTAAATTCTTCCCCTTTACTATAGCCTCTTTCAAAGGTTTGAATACTCAACCTCATAGGAGTCAAAGGGTTTTTAATTTCATGGGCAACCTGCTTTGCCATTTCTCTCCATGCTGTTTCTCTTTCACTTTTAGCAAGTTTTATCGCACTACTTTTTAACTCATCAATCATTGTATTATAAGATTCTATTAACGTTACTACCTCCCTAGGAGTATTTTCTATATCAATCTTAATATTTTGATTTTGAAGGTTTGTTCTTTTAATTGTTTCTCCGATTGAATCAAGAGATTTAGTGACAAAATTTGAAATAAAATATGCGATTATAAATGCTATTAAAATCATATTTCCGTGCACAAATCCAAGTCGAATTAAAAATCCGCTTAATTCAACTTTACTAGATGAGTCATCCGCAAAATAAGGGATATATATAATCCCTAAAGGTTTATCATTAAAAGCGGAAACCAAATTATAAGATGACTTAAAGTAAATGGTATTTTCATCACTCTCAACGTAACGGGAGGGGTCTTGATTATTAAAATATTCTATCACTGAAGGGTCTAAAACTGTTAGGCCACGAACTCCTGTTAAGGCAGTTGAGCTTTTAATTAATATCCCATCCAGTGAATAAAGTTCAAATTCAATATTATGAACATCTGCCATTTCTAAAACTATCTTATCACTTAACGAAGCCAATGAATTAACGGAATTTTTCTCAATTTCATATTTAATATCAATCAATAAATTATTCTCTTTTCTTTCTAGTCTTCCTTCATGATATTCGGAATTTTGCTTATTAAATTGGTATAGTGTAACACCTGCAATCAAAATAGACTCAACTACTATGAAAAGCATCATGTAATAAAAAATTCTAGAACTTAATGAGATTTTATTTTCTCGCATTTATTAAAAACTTGATAAATAATTTTATAGTTAAAATAAATTTAGTGATTATTTGGCTTCCGGTGAATTTTCGTTAATGCAAAATAAAAAAAGTTAGAATTTTAAATTGCTATCTTTGATTAAAACAAACAGACTATGACCAAGATTTTTAAATGGGTTTTTATAATTTTTGCTTCGCTTATTGCCCTTATTTACGCTTTTAATATTGAGTATTTAATTAAAGGGGTTAGAACAATTTATTTAACAGGAAATAACACTGCTTTTATCTCAGATTATGAATATTTTGATAATCGTGAAATTAAAAGTGTAAATCCACAGCCGTGGGCTCTTCACAAAAAATACAATATGATTTCCGAGTCTGACACGCTACAAAAGCTTAATATAGATGGTAAAACTAAATCATTTCTTGTCATTAAAAATGACAGTATTTTATTTGAAAAATACTATGATGGTCATAGTAAAAACAGTCTTTCTAATTCCTTCTCAGTTGCTAAAAGTATTGTTACAAGTATGATGGGTAGAGCTATAATGGAGGGTAAGATTAAAGGACTAGACCAGCCAGTGAGTGACTATTTTGAGCAATATAAAAGTGGTTTAGCAAGTGGAGTAACTGTTGGAGATTTAGCAGCAATGTCATCTGGAATGGACTGGAGTGAAAAATATTATAGTGTTATAAATATCACCTCTGAAAGTTATTTTACTGACGACCTCAGGTCAGTTATTTTAAGACAAAAAATAATTGATAAGCCTGGGCAAAGCTTTAGATATTCTAGCGGAGATACACAATTATTGGGAATGGTAATAGAAAAAGCAACAGGACTTAGTTTAACAGACTATTTAACCGAAAAATTTTGGAAACCAATGGGTGCGGAAAACACTGCTTTGTGGCAACTTGACAGTGATGAATATGGAATGGAAAAGGCCTATTGTTGTATTGCTAGTACTGCAAGAGATTTTGCAAGGTTTGGTAAATTATATATAAATAAAGGTATGTGGGGAGACCAGGTAATCCTAGATTCTTCATTTGTAGAATTAGCCACAAAACCCGTTTTTGAAAAAAGCCCGTATTATGGATATGGCTGGTGGCTATATAATTATGAAGGGAAAAAAGTTTTTACAATGAATGGTCATCGTGGGCAATTCGTTATATCATTTCCCGAAGAAAATATAATTATAGTTAGACAAGGAGATTATAACGAAAGAGGTAGAGTTAGTAACGGTGAAGGAGATCTATACAAATATATATCCGAAGGTTATAAGCTTGCTAAATCAATTGAATAATATTTGAAGGCAAATAATAATATATTATTAGAAGTAAAAAAGCTACGAATTTCCCTTGCTAAAAAACCCAAACTACTAGTTAACAATATCTCATTTAAAATAAAAAAAAATGAAATTATTGGTTTAATAGGCGAGTCAGGAAGCGGCAAATCACTTACATCATTAAGTATTTTAAACCTTTTAAATAAAAAACAATTTGAAATTTCTGGAGATATTTTATTTGAAAATAATGATATTTTAAAGTTTTCAAAAAATGAAATGTTACTTACCAGAGGGGCGAAAATTTCTATGATTTTTCAAGAACCAATGAGTGCTTTAAATCCAACGATGAAAATTGGTGAACAATTATTTGAAATGTATAGTTCTCATCAAAATATACCATTTCAAAATATTACTAATAGGATTAAAAATCTAATTCAAAAAGTGAAATTAGATGGTGTAGATAACCTACTTGAAAAATACCCTCATCAGATTTCTGGCGGGCAAAAACAAAGAGTAATGATAGTTATGGCTCTTGCATGTAGCCCTAAGCTTTTGATAGCAGATGAACCAACAACAGCTCTTGATGTCACAGTCCAAAAAGAAATTGTTGAAATACTTAAATCCTTACAGAAAACAGAAAACCTTTCTATATTATTTATTTCACATGATCTAAAGCTTGTTTCAAAAATTACAGACAGATTGCTAATAATAAAAAATGGAGTTATAGTTGAAAGAGGATATAATAAATCTATATTTAAGGCTCCAAAATCTGACTATACAAAAGCACTTTTATCAGTGATGATAAATAATAAAGTGAGATTAAAAACATTGCCGACTATTAAGACCTTTAAATCAAAATTGGTCAAAGAAAAAAAGTCTGAAAGAGGAAAAAGGCTAGAAAAAATATATTCAAAAAAACCCATATTACAAATAAATAATCTTTCTAAATTTTATAATACCTCTAATAATTTATTTGTAAAAAATAAAGGTTTTAAAGCTTTAGATGATATAGAAATTAGTTTGTATAAAGGGGAAACACTTGGGTTAATTGGGGAATCAGGCTCTGGGAAAACAACTTTATCAAACGCGATATTGAAGATTCACTCTTATGATGAAGGTAATATCATTTTTAAGGGAGAAGATATTTCTAAATTAAAAAGCCAGAAGTTATTAGATTTTAGGAAAGAGGTTCAAATAATTTTTCAAGACCCTTACGCATCATTAAACCCAATTAAGAATATTAAACAAACTCTCGCAGAGCCAATCAGGTACCATAAAATAGTGAGTAACGCTGAAAAAGTTGTAGAGTTATTAATTGATGTTGGGCTGGATGAGTCTTTTTTAAATAGGTATCCACATGAGCTTTCTGGAGGTCAAAGACAAAGAGTTTGCATAGCTAGAGCAATTAGTGTAGCCCCAAAAATTGTAATATGTGATGAATGTGTTTCAGCATTAGATGTCTCTGTTCAAGCTACAATTTTAAACCTGTTGAATTCACTGAAAAAAAAATATGGTTTCACATATATCTTTATTTCCCATGACCTTTCCGTAGTTAAATATATGTCAGATAAAATTGTTGTTTTAAACAATGGTAAAGTTGTGGAATATGCTGATGCAGATAAAATATTTTCAAGGCCAGAAAATAACTACACTAAAAAATTGATAAACGCTTCCGTCTAAATATGTCTAAAATCTGGCAACCAAAAAATTATAAGAATTCAAACCTTTTTAAGTTTGAGTTATTCCTAAAAAGTGACTTCAAAAAGGTATTTAAAAATTATTCAGAAATGCATGATTGGTCTATTCTTAAACCTGATGAATTTTGGCTTGCAATTAGTAAGTTTTTTCAAATTGAATTTGACAAAACTTATACAAATGTATTAATCGAAAAAAAACCTTTTTATAAGTCTATCTGGTTTAATAATGCTAAGGTTAGCTATACTAGACATCTGTTGAAATATGCTAAAAAAGGAAAGACTGCATTAATTTATAAAAATGAACAAGATAATTATCTTGAAATTTCATGGAATAGCTTACTGGAAAAAACAAAAAAAATTAGAGATGAACTAGTACAGTCTAATATTAAAAAAGGTGATGTGGTAGTTGGGTATTTATTGAATCACCCTGATTCAATAGCTTCTTTTATGGCTGTAAATTCCATAGGAGCTATTTGGTCGTGTTGCTCCCCTGATTTTGGAGTTGAAAGTATAGTAAATAGATTTAGTCAGTTAAACCCTAAAATCCTATTGGCACATAAAAACTATTTCTACGCTGGAAAATATTTTTGTCAAAATGAAAAAATTTCTAAATTAAAAAGTAAACTTAAAAGTCTAGAAAAAACAATTATATTTTCATCAGACTTTAATTCATGGAATTTAAATAGTGATTACTGGATTGACTTTGAATTAAAACCTGTAGATTTTAACCATCCCATCTGGGTGTTATTTTCTTCTGGAACTACCGGTAAGCCTAAAGCTATAACACACGGAACGGGAGGTGTTTTGATAGAACAGTATAAGTCACTTTCTCTTCACAATAATATTTCAATTGATGATAAGTTTTTTTGGAATACAACAACAGGGTGGATGATGTGGAATTATTCCCTTGGAGCAATTTTATGTGGAGCAATTTTATGTTTATACGATGGGTCTCCAAGCTTTCCTGATATTGGTGTTCAGTGGAGATTTGCAAAAGATGCTGAAATAAATCATTTTGGAAATGGTTCTGCATTATTTATTACTAGTATGAAAAAAAATATAAAAGATGTTAACTATAAGCATTTGAGTTTTCTCAAAACATTAGGCGCAACTGGTTCTCCGCTTTCTGAAGATGCTTTTTTATGGCTTCAAGATAAACTTCCTGAAACTCAAATTATTTCTCTAAGTGGAGGCACTGATGTTTGTTCTGCATTTATCGGGGGATGTCCAATGGCTCCTGTTTATTCAGGTTATTTGCAATGTAAAATGTTAGGTGCGGCAATTGAAGCTTGGGATGAAAATGGTAATTCTGTTTTAGATCAAACTGGTGAGTTAGTAATCACAAAACCACTGCCTTCGATGCCTATTTATTTTTGGAATGATATAAACTATAAAAAATATCATGATTCTTATTTTAAAAAAAATGAAGGGGTTTGGACGCACGGCGATTGGATACATATTGACCCATTAAAAGGAATTATAATAAAAGGTAGGTCTGATGCAACTTTAAATAGAAGCGGTATTAGAATTGGAACATCAGAAATATATTCAGCGTTAAATCAAATTGATGAAATTAAAGATTCATTAATAATAGATTTAAACATTGAAAATTCAAGTAAACTAATTTTATTCATAAGTTCAATAAGTGATGTAAATTCCCAAATTAAAAAAAGAATAAAAAATACTTTAAAAACACAATGTTCCCCAAGGCATATCCCAAACTTAATTTTTGGAGTCAAGGAAATACCCTATACAATTAGCGGTAAAAAAATGGAAATACCCGTTAAAAAAATTATGGCTGGTAAAAAAATTGAAGATACTATTTCAAAGGGGGCTATGAAAAACCCTGATTGCTTAAATGAATTTATAGATATTAAAAATCAATATCTAAAATCTCTTGATCAGTAGTTTTTCCAGACCCAATACTATCAACTACAAACTTATTGCAGTCTAGTTCAATACTTAATTTTTTTGGGCGTTCAAAACCTTCATTTGATATCATTAATGTAGAGTCTTGATAAACACTTTTCATATAGATACCCCATATTGGTAAAGCCATAGATGCTCCCTGACCATAAGCTATATCTTCAAAATGTATAGCTCTATCTTCAGCGCCAACCCAAACCCCTGTAACTAAATTTGGAACCATTCCAATAAACCAGCCATCACTCTGGTTTTGAGTAGTTCCAGTTTTTCCGGCGATTGGATTTGTAAATTCATAAGGGTAACCGGTAACTATATTCTGATATGCTCTATTGTATTCATCAGCTCCAGTTGTTCTTAGTCTTGTTCCAGATCCAGCCATAGTTACTCCTTCTAATAAATTAACCGTGACATAGGCAGCCTCTTCACTTAATACATCTTTTGTTATTGGCTGATTCTTAAATAAAATTGTTCCATTTTTATCTTCGATTTTTTCTATAAAAACTGGCTGAGTATAAACTCCTCTATTTGCAAAAGTAGAATAGGCGGCAACCATTTCATAAACGCTCAAGTCAGGTGTACCCAAAGCAATCGATGGTACAGCTAAAATTCTTTGTTCTATGCCTAAATCTTTGGCTAGCTTTACAACTGTTTCTGGTCCAATTCTATCCATTAGTCTTGCTGTGACCGTATTAACAGAATTTGCTAGTGCATTCTTTAAGGTTCTTGTTCTTCCGTATTTGTCTCCTGAATTTTTTGGACACCATTGCTCCATATTTCCAAACTTGTATTTTTCAATGCAAAACTGGCTGTCTGGGAAAGTATCACATGGGGATAATTTAAGTTGATCAATTGCTGCGGCATATACGAAAGGCTTAAAAGTTGATCCAATTTGTCGTTTTCCTTTTTTAACCATATCATATTGAAAATGTCTGTAGTTCATGCCTCCAACCCATGCTTTTATATGACCATTAGTTGGATCCATAGACATCATACCCGGTCTAAAGAAAGATTTATAGTATTTCATAGAATCAAGTGGAGTCATAATTGTATCTATATCCCCATCCCAAGAAAAAACCGTCATATTAATAGGCTCAAAAAACGAATTTTCTATTTCTTCATTTTTCTTTTTTAAATCATATTTCATTTTCCTCCATCTCTCGGATCTTCTCATTGAAATTCTAAGTAAAGTGTCAACAGCTCCTGATGTTAGATCCCTAAACGGAGCTATTGAGTCGTCAAGAGTCATGTTTTGTTCAAAAAATTCTTTTTGTAATCTAGGCATATGTTTTCCAACTGCAAGTTCAGCCATTTGTTGCATAGTATAATTAATGGTTGTATATATTTTTAGACCATCCGTATTGAGATTATATTTTGACCCGTCAGGCTTTGTATTATTTTCATTATTAATCCAAGACTTCATATGCGCTCTTAGATATTCTCTAAAATATGTCGCCAGGCCTTCTCTATGAGATTCTGGGGTGTAATTTAAATTTAGTGGCTGTAATTTTAAAGAATCTACTAATGGAATATCTAAATAATTATATTTTGCCATTTGGCCTAAAACTACATTTCTCCTATTTTTTACACCCACTGGGTTTCGATGTGGTCTAGGGTTATATAAAGAAGAGTTTTTTAACATCCCAACTAAAATTGCTGATTCATTTATATCTAGCTCTATTGGTTCTTTTCCAAAATAGATTCTAGCAGCGCTTCTGATTCCATCTCCATTATTGCCAAAATCATATAAATTTAAATATTGAGTAATGATTTCATCTTTAGTATAGTTTCTTTCCAGTCTTACAGCAATTATATATTCTTTAAACTTTTGTGTTAATCTTTCTACAATGTCTTTTGACCCCTCGCCTGTGAATAATAACTT
>CERR01053288.1_pt1 | contig 12677 bp, 12 predicted proteins | sample 530841 | NCBI WGS metagenome assembly CERR01 (sample SAMEA2621021, study PRJEB7988) | marine metagenome | biome: marine biome (ENVO:00000447); feature: surface water layer (ENVO:00002042); material: "saline water (ENVO:00002010), including plankton (ENVO:xxxxxxxx)" | depth 5 m | reverse complement strand
TTTTTTGAAGGTAGAGCGACCCATCTTTTAAGAAGCCTGCCTCCCATAGGAGAAATAGTTTCATCAATTACATCAATCAAACTTTTTCCTTCTCTTCCTAAAGATTGAAAAATTTCTAAATTTTTAATTGTAAATCCATCCATCCATATGTAATCATCTTGAGGGATTCTATTAATAGAAGTAATGTGATTAATTTTCTGATGTTGAGTCTCACTTAAATAATGCATTACAGCTCCAGCTGAAATAATCCCATCTTTTATATTTTCTACACCAAAACCTTTTAATGATTTAGTTTTAAAATGGTTACATAATGATTCTATTGCAAAGTCGTACTGAAATACCCAATCCTCAATAAAGAATAATTGAAAATTATTATTAAAACTTGATAAAAAATTTGATTTCTTCTGTTTTGAAATAAGAATTTCACTAGGATTAAAATTGTGTAATAATTTATCAATATAGTCTGTTGAGCCTTCAGCAATTAAAAATTCTCCAGTAGATATATCAAGGAAAGACACCCCAGTATTATTTCCTATATATACAGATGCTAAAAAATTATTTGACTTTGGATTTAATACTCCATCAATTGTAGCTAAGCCTGGAGTAACAAGTTCAGTGACACCTCTTTTGACAATAGTTTTTGTAAGTTTTGGATCCTCAAGCTGATCACATATAGCAACCCTATTTCCTGCCTTAACTAGTTTAGGCAAATAGTTATTTAAAGAATGGTGCGGAAATCCAGCAAGCTCTGTTTCACTCTGACTTCCAGCGCCTCTTTTTGTTAAAATAATATCTAATATCTTTGAAGTTTTTATAGCATCCTCACCAAAAGTTTCATAAAAATCTCCCACCCTAAACAATAAAATAGCATCAGGGTGCTTAGCCTTGATGGTATTATATTGCTTCATTAGTGGAGTAATTTTTTTTGCTGTTTTTTTCAAGGAAATCTTATTTATAATATTATTTTTACTTAAACGTAGCTCTTGCTAATGTAACTAATATTTGTTTTTTTAAAAACTGATTATTAGAAATAATTATAAATGAGAAAATTAAAAAATTCTGAGCTGAATAGATTGTCAATTGAAGAATTTAAAAACTCTAAAAAAACACCTATTTCAATTATTCTTGATGATATTAGAAGCTTAAATAATATTGGAAGTGTTTTTAGAACAGCTGATGCCTTTTTAATTGACACAATTTATCTATGCGGAATAACTGCTAAACCTCCAAATAAAGACATTCATAAAACAGCATTGGGGAGTACTGACTCTGTTAATTGGGAATATCACAAAAATATTATTGATCTTATAAATGCATTAAAGAAAAATGGATTAAAAATAGTGTCAGTTGAACAAGCAGAAAATTCAGTGCCACTAAATAATTTTATTTGTGAAGAAAATAAAAAATATGCATTCATTTTTGGCAATGAAGTTAATGGTGTTTCTCAAAAAGCAATTGACATTTGTGATAAAGTAATTGAGATTCCTCAATATGGGACTAAACACTCGTTTAATATTTCTGTTTCAATTGGAATTGTTCTGTGGGATGTTTACAATAAGATTAATTAGTTATTTCATCTAAGACTGATAAATAATCTAATCTATTCTCAACAAAATCTAAATTAGTGATATCAATAATTTTAAAATTAATGTCAGGTCTAGATTTAAAAAACTCAAAATATCCTGAATTAATTTTTGAAAGATATTCATTTGTTATTGTATTCTCATAATCTCTCCCTCTAGTGCTTATATTACTCTGCAGTCTAGGTATTTCTTGATTTAGAAAAACAAAAAGATCTGGTTTATGAATTTGGTTATACATATCATAAAATAGCTTTCTATATAAAGTAAATTCATCTACATTTAAATTAACTTTTGAAAAAATTAGCGATTTATGAATGTCATAATCACTAATTATTACGTCGTTAAATAAATTAAGTTGAGATAAATCTTCTGAAATCTGCTGATATCTTTCAGATAAAAAAGACATTTCAAGAGTAAAAGCATATCTTTCAGGATCTTGATAAAATTTTGGCAAAAATGGATTGTCTGCAAATCTTTCTAAAATTAATTTTGAATTAAAATCAACTGCCATTTTTTTTGCTAAACTAGTTTTTCCAGCTCCAATATTTCCCTCTATTGCGATATATCTATATTGATCGATTTTGATTTTATCCTTTGGGTTAAGAATTTTTAAAGTTGTTTTTTCAACTAAACTATCATTCTTGCAATTACCTAACATCTCTAAAATACTTTCTTTAGTAGTAGGGTGATTTATTTTTGGATCTATCTCCATTAATGGACTAAGAACAAATTTTCTTGTATTCATTTTTGGATGTGGAATTTTAAGCAAACTAGTGTCTAATACCATTTCTTCAACTAAAATAATATCTATGTCTATTACCCTAGATTCTATTTTATTGGTTTTATTTCTTACTCTACCTATATCTTTTTCTATATCCAAAATATTTTGCATAATATCACTAGGAAGATCGTTTGAATATAAGCTAACACATATATTTAAGAAATCATCTCCACTAAAACCTACAGATCCTGTCTTATATACTGAAGAGATAGATTCAATTATAGCTATTCTTAGATGAATTAAATCTATTGCTTTTTGAAGATGTTTTAACTTATCTCCAATATTAGATCCTATTGATATATGTATTTTTTTGTAATCACTCATAGTCTACTAACAAATTAAATAAAAGAAATTCATTTATTATATTTGGTTTAATAAAATTTTATGAAAAAACAAGATAAATTATTAGCTCAAAAAATCTATTTGATTTTAGGATCCTTATTTATAACATCTTTAGTTGTATCAAATTTAATTTTTCAGAAATTCTTTTACTGGCATCCATTTGAAATAAATATTTTTGGGGAAAGGTTATTTGAGTTATCCGTAGGGATATTACCATATCCTATAACATTTTTGATAACAGACTTAATAAGTGAAATTTATGGGAAGAAGAGAGCTAATGCTATTGTTACAGTAGGAATTTTTGCTTCTGTTTTCTCAATATTAATTATATATGTTGCTAACCTAGTACCTGCAATAGCTGCATCCCCTGTTAATGATGAACTATTTACAACTGTATTTGGAAGTACTGTTATAGCCGTATTTGCAAGTATGTTAAGCTATTTGTTTGCACAATATGTCGACATACATATTTATCATTTTTGGAAACAATTAACCAAGGGGAAGATGCTTTGGTTAAGAAACAATTTTTCTACTTTTTTCTCACAATTTTTGGACACATTTACAATTATTCTTCTTCTATGCTTGTCTAATGTTTTAATGTGGGATCAATTTCTAGGACTATTAATTTCTGGATTTATTTTTAAAGTAGTGATCGCTGTTATTGACACTCCATTTTTATATCTTGGAGTCTATTTATTTAGAAAAAGATTTAATCTAAAAATTAATGAAGAAATTAATATTGATTAAAGAGAAATTTTTATTAGATATCCTTCATGAGCTCTTACGTTCAATACCTTGTTTTCTTCAAAAATCAGATATTGGCCCTTAATTCCTTTTAAAATTCCTTTAACATCATTTCCGTTTTTTAGTTTCATAGATTCTGGCTTAGAAGGAGATTCTAAGATTGGGAAATTTATATTAACTAACTTGTCCTTTTCAATGAAATAATGAGCCAAATGATTTGGAATAAAATTTTTAGCTTGATTTTTATAGTTTATAATATTTTCCGTGCTGTGTGCGTTAATTAACATCTTTCTCCAATTTGTTTTATCAGAAATATATTTTTTTATTGCAACTTCTGCTACACCAGCAAGATATCGATTAGGTACTTCCAAAATTTCAATAGCTTGATGCGCTCCTTGATCAATCCATCTGTATGGATTTTGAGCTTTTCTAGTCACACCTACCTTAATATTTCCTGTATTTGCTAAGTATACAATATGTGGCTGAAGCTGAATTTTCTTTTCATATTCAAGGTCACGTTCTTCAATATTTAAATGAGCCTTACTTAACTCAGGCTTGATAATCCAATCTGCAGCTTCAGGAGTCTCAAAAAAGCATTTTTTGCAAAAACCTTGTCTATATATCTCTGTATCAGAACTGCATGAGAGACATTCATAACCAATACATTCAATACTTATTTTTTTATCTAGAATTTGATTCATGCATAATATATCATCATCAAAATTTAGATAATACCTTACAGGACTATCAAATTCAGAAATCATTTTTTTTATTACGCCTTGAAAATGCATGGAAAATTGCTAATTTTAGAAGAATAAAAGTAATAAAAAAGTGTCAAATCCATTTATAAATTCTATTGTATCGTGGTTTTTAAAAAAAAGATCTCATCAAATTGAATTATTCATAAAATATCCTAATGAAGTACAAAATGATGTATTAATAAATCTAATTAATACAGCCAAAGACACAGAAATAGGTAAAGAGTTCGATTTTAAATCAATAAAAAATTATCGTGATTTTTCTAATCGAATTCCCGTATTTAACTATGAAGATTTTTCAGAAAAAATTAGTAGAGCTAGAAAAGGAGAAGATAATATTTTTTGGCCAAGCAAGATTAAATGGTTTGCAAAATCTAGTGGTACTACAAATTCTAAAAGTAAATTTATTCCAGTAAGTTATGAATCATTAGAGGAATGTCATTATGCTGCAAGCAAAGATCTGCTATGTATCTACTTAAACAATAATGAAAATTCAATGTTGTTTGCTGGAAAAAGTTTAAGATTAGGAGGAAGTAAATCTCCATATAAAAAAAATGGTACTTACTATGGAGATCTTTCAGCAATTTTAATTGACAATATGCCTATATGGTTTGAATATAGCAGTACGCCCAGTACCAAAACAACTCTAATACCTGATTGGGAAAATAAAATAAAAGCAATTATAAATGAAACAGCTTTAGAGAATGTTACAAGTCTGGCAGGGGTTCCATCATGGATGCTTGTAGTATTAAATAGAATACTAGAAAAAACAAATAATAAAAAAATTATTGATATCTGGCCAAATTTAGAAGTATATTTTCATGGGGGCGTAAACTTTAAGCCATATATAAATCAATATCAAAAAATTATTGGAAATGATAATATGAAATATTATGAAATTTATAATGCTTCAGAAGGTTTCTTTGCAATTCAATCTGAAAATAATTCAGATGAATTATTATTAATGTTAGATTATGGAATTTATTATGAATTTATACCAATGGACTCATATAATTCAAAAGAAAAATTAATTATTCCTCTCGAAGATATTGAAATAAATAAAAATTATGCAATAGTTATTTCAACTAACGCAGGTCTATGGAGATATGAAATAGGTGATACAATAAAATTTACTTCAATAAACCCATATAAAATTGTAGTTACAGGTAGAACAAAACATTATATAAATGTCTTTGGAGAAGAAGTTATTGTCGAAAATACAGATAAAACAATTAGTGAATTGTGCAAAAAATATAATTTAGAAATTGTTGATTATACTGTTGCTCCAATCTTTATGAAAGGGAAAGAAAAAGGTGGGCACCAGTGGTTTATAGAATTTAAAAATTCTGTCCCTAATAATCTTGATATAGAAAAAAAAATAGATGAAAATCTAAAAAATGAAAATTCAGACTATGAAGCTAAAAGACATAAAGATTTTACACTTAATCCTCCAAAAGTAATTCTTGGGAATAGTGGTGTGTTTTTAAAATGGCTTAAAAAAAATAATAAAATTGGAGGACAAAATAAAGTGCCTAGATTATCTAATGATAGAATATTTATTGAAGAATTAATTAAATTAAATAATTAAGAAGCTGCTTTAAGTTTTTCTAAACTAATTCTAGACAGTTGATTTTCAGCATATTTCTTAGTTATATGAAGTTTCTTTTTTTCACTTCCTGGAAGGTTAAACATTGCATCATTTAAAATTTCTTCACATAAAGATCTAAGACCTCTAGCGCCTAAATTATAGTCAACAGCTTTTTCCACTATAAGATCTAAGGCTAAATCATCAATTTTTAATTCTATGCCATCCATTTCAAATAATTTTATGAATTGCTTAATAAGTGCATTTTTTGGCTCAGTTAATATTTTTCTAAGAGCATCTCTATTTAAAGGATTCATATATGTCACAACTGGCAATCTCCCTATTATTTCAGGAATTAAACCAAATTCTTTTAAATCTTTTGGATTTATAAACTGAAGGACATTATGATCTGAAATTGCTTCTACTTTAATAGATTTATATCCAATTACATTTAGATTTAATCTTTTTGAAATAAATTTTTCAATTCCATCAAAAGCTCCTCCAGCAATAAATAATATTTTTTCAGTATTAATCTCAATGAATTTTTGATCTGGGTGTTTTCTTCCTCCTTTGGGCGGAACATTTACAATAGTTCCTTCAAGTAACTTTAATAATGCCTGTTGGACTCCTTCACCAGAAACATCTCGAGTTATAGATGGGTTATCACTTTTCCTAGCAATTTTATCTATTTCATCAATAAATACAATTCCTTTTTCAGCCTTTTCAACACTATAATCAGCTGCCTGCAAAAGCCTAGTTAAAATTCCTTCTACATCTTCACCTACATAACCAGCTTCAGTTAAGACAGTTGCATCAACAATTGCTAAAGGAACATCTAACATTTTTGCAATTGTCTTAGCAATTAATGTTTTCCCCGTACCAGTTTGGCCAACCATTATAATATTACTCTTTTCAATTTCAATCTCATCAGATTCTACCTGATTTATTCTCTTATAGTGATTATATACAGAAACTGAAATAATTTTTTTAGTGTAGTCTTGACCAACAATATAATCATCTAGAAAGCTCTTTATTTGTTGAGGCTTCAATAACTCTGATTCCTTTGATTCACTAATTTTTTCTTGCTTAGATTCTTGTATAATAATACCATTTGCTTGTTCAATACATTCATCACAAATGTGTGCATCAATACCTGCTATTAACAAAACTGTCTCAGCTTTTTTCTTACCACAAAAAGAACAGTGTAGCTCAGACTTACTCATTGAAGATTTTTATTGTTTAGTTAAAATTTCATCTATCATGCCATATTCTAAAGCCTTATCAGATTTCATCCAATAATCTCTATCACTATCTTTATAAACTTTTTTATAATCCTGACCCGTATGCTTGCTAATAATATTGTATAGTTCTTCCTTTAAGGTTAATATTTCCTTTGCAGTAATTTCAATATCACTCGCTTGTCCATGAGCTCCACCAATAGGTTGATGAATCATAACTCTAGAATGTGTTAAGCCGCTTCTTTTCCCTTTTTCACCAGCACATAATAAAACTGCGCCCATTGAAGCTGCCATTCCAGTGCATATTGTAGCTACATCAGGTTTTATTAATTGCATAGTATCATAGATTCCTAGGCCAGCATAAACACCTCCGCCAGGAGAATTAATATATATCTGAATGTCTTTAGAAGAATCTGTGCTTTCTAAAAATAATAATTGAGCTTGAATAATATTTGCTACTTGATCATTAATAGAAGTTCCTAAAAAGATTATTCTATCCATCATTAATCTTGAAAAAACATCAAATATTGCTATATTCATTTGTCTTTCCTCAATAATATTTGGAGTTAGACCGGAAGGATACATACTACTCATTATTTTATTATAATAAGTGCTACTAATACCCTGATCCTTAGTAGCAAATTTTTCAAATTCTTTAGCGAAATCCATTATCTATTCGATTAATTATTTATAAATATAGTAATATTTAAATTAGGAAGAATATGCTTCTTTTATGAACTGTTTGTAGGTTAATTCCTTTGATTTAATATTAGTATTTTCCTTAAAGAAATTTAATATTCTAGTGCTAGTTAGTTGCTCTGTTAATCTTTTAATTTCATCCTTATTTTGCATAACTCTTGCAACTATATCATCCAATTCCTTTTCTGTAGGATTAGATTGCCCATATTGACTCATTTGCTTTCTTATCAAGTCCTTTGTATAAGACTTAAGGTCGTCAAAATTAACCTGTAAATTATTTTCAGTAACCAATTTACTTTCAATTAGTTGATATTTCATTCCCTTTTCAGATTTTTTGTATTCTTCTTTTGCTTCATTGTCAGACAACTTCTTTTCGGAATTAATTTTGATCCACTTTGTCAAGAATTCAGCAGGTAATTTAAATTTAGTATTCTCAATTAGGTATTCAATAATATCATTCATTAACTTTTGGTCAGTTTGATTTACAAACTGTTTTTCAATATCATCAGATATTTTCTTTTTCAATTCAGTTACATTCTTTACAATACCCTTTCCATAAATTTTATCAAATAACTCTTGATCTAAATCAGCTGGTTCTTTATAATTAATTTCATCAATATTTAAATTTACTTCTATGTCAATATCCTTAGCTCTATCTTGTGATATTCCTAATACTTGAATTAAATCATGATTGTCATTAAATAAATCTTTTACATCAATATTAGTAGAATCACCTACTTCTAATCCTAATAATTTCTTTAAACTCTTTTTACTCTTTACTCTACTTAAGTTAAAAGTTGATTTATTATTAATTTCATCTTCGTGGGTAAAAACTCCTGTGATATCACAATCTTTTTCAATCTTTTTTCTAGCAATTAGCTTACCATATTGCTTTTGAATACTGCCTAACTGTTCATCAACCATTTTTTTATCTGCTTTAACAATATAGTTTATAACAGATTTTTTAAATTTTAACTTCAAATCAAACTTTGGAGTTAATCCTACTTCAAATTCAAAAGTTATTTTGTCAGAGTCCCAGTTAATTTCACCCTGTGGAACTGGAATAGGTCCACCTAACATATCTATTTCTTTATCTTTTATGTAATTTCTTAATTCCTTGTCTATTAACTTATTTACTTCATCCATTATAACTGCCTTGCCATGTTTTTTTCTTATTAAACCAACAGGGACATGTCCTTTTCTAAATCCAGGTATATTAGCTTTATGAGAAAGATTATGTAATTCTCTATCTACTTGTTCAGTATAGTCTTTCTTGTCAATTTCAATTGAAATTTTACCATTAAGCTTGTCGATATAGTTCGATGTTATCTTCATTTATTGAGATAAAAAATTGGTTTGCGAAAATACGTTTTTTTTAAAAGTCATCAAAGTTAATTAGGACTATTTATCTTGAATAAATTTCATTATTGTAGCAAAAAAATGATCTGGATTATCAACGTGAAGCCAATGATTAGATTTAGGTATAGTTATAATTGATGCCTCAGGGAAAAGCATAATGATTTCAATACTATCTTTCTCTTCGATATAATCAGAATATTCTCCTTTTAAAAACATTGTCTTACTTAGAAATTTATTATTATTATTAACTCTTTCTCCTATACTAGATATATTTTTTGTAAGTGACAATAAATTAAATCTAAAATCAAGCTTAGTTCTATTAACCCAATAAAGATTTTTTAGTAAGAAATTTTTTAAAACACTATCATCAATATAATTTGTTAATTTCTGATCTGCTTCTTTTCTTGTAGAAATTTGATCAAGATCTAATGATATTAATGCTTCAAGAATTTTATCATGATGAACTGGATAATATTTTGGAGCAATATCAATAACTATCAAATTTGAAATATATTCTGAATGTTTTAAAGCAAAATTCATGGCTGTCTTACCTCCCATTGAATGTCCCATCAAAATACAATCATTAATATTATTATGATCTAAATATTTTTTTAAATCCATAACTAATAATTCATAATTGAAGTCATTAGTATGAAAACTTCTTCCGTGATTGCGTTGATCAATTAAGTGAATACAAAATCCTTTAGATGCTAATTTATTTGCGTATGTTTTCCAATTATCACCAGAACCAAAAAGACCATGAAGAATCACTATAATCTTATTCCCTTCACCTACAATCTTTGAGTGTAATACCATTTATTTTAGATATGTTAAATACTTCTTTATAACTGTTTCAATTCCTAATTCTAAACTCTCAGCAATTAATGCATGTCCAATAGAAACCTCAAGTAAATTTTCAATATTATTTTTAAAGAATTTAATATTATCTAATGCTAAGTCATGACCTGCATTAATTCCTATTCCAATTTGATTTAAATATTTAGTGCAAACAACATAAGGTTCAATTGCTTTTTTCTTTCTATCTAATCCTGTGCCATAATTTTTTGCATAAGCTTCAGTATAAAATTCAATCCTGTCAGCTCCTATTTCATTAAGTGATTCTATGTATTTTACATCCGGATCTAAAAAAATTGATGTTCTTATACCATTAGAATTAAATTCTGACACTACTTCTTTTAAGTAATTTTTGTGTTTTATAGTATCCCAACCAGCACAAGATGTTAAGTCAGATTCAGAGTCTGGCACTAGAGTAACCTGATCAGGTTTATTTTTAATTACCATATCAATAAATTTATTGATTGGATTACCTTCAATATTAAATTCTTTATAAACTATTGGCTTTAAATCATAAATATCTGAATATCTTATATGTCTTTCATCTGGTCTTGGATGAACAGTTATTCCATCAGCACCAAAAGATTGTATTCTTTTTGCAAAATTTATAAGGTTTGGGAAATCACCTCCTCTAGAATTTCTTAGTGTTGCAATTTTATTGATATTAACACTTAGCTTAGTCATATTAATATTTTATGTGAAAATACAAACTACTTAAGGCTAAAACTAACATAATTTTAATTAATTTGCGTGTTAATTTCACACCTGATTATAACGTAAAATTTTTAATATTCCTGCGTAAATGAAAGTAGCTATTTTTACAAATTTATATAAAACTTCTTCCTTAAAAATTCTGCTTTCTACCGTAAAGAAGTTGAAAAATAAAGGAGTAGATGTTTTTATAGATGAAAAGTCTAATGAGAAAACAGATGAAAAAAAACATGCTTCTATTTCAAATCATATTAAATCCTTCACTAAACTGGATGAAAGTTTTAACTATGTAGTATGTATTGGCGGAGATGGCACAATTTTAAAAGCCTCGTCCTACATTAAAAATTTAGGGATCCCAATTATTGGAATAAATACTGGAAGACTAGGTTTTTTAGCTAAAACTAAAGTTGTTGATGTAGATAACGCTGTTAATGCAATAATTAATAAAAACTATAAATTATCAGAAAGGACATTGATAGCAATTTCTTATACTAAAAATAATAAGAAATATAAGGTAGGGACTGCTCTTAACGAGGTTAGTATAACAAGAAAAAATACAACTTCTTTAATTACTATTGAAACCAAATTAAATGATGATTATCTTAATACATATTGGGCAGATGGGTTAATTATTTCAACTCCTACTGGTTCAACTGGTTATTCTCTTAGCTGCGGAGGTCCTATAATAATGCCTGAATCAAAAAACCTGGTTATTACTCCGATAGCTCCTCATAATTTAAATGCAAGGCCTCTTGTTATTCCAGATAATACAACTATTAATCTAAAAGTTAGTGGTAGAGAAAATGAATTTTTTGTCTCCATAGATTCTGAAATAACTACTCTAAGCAATGAAATGGAGCTATCAATAAAAAAAGCTCCATATAAGATTAAAATGATGCAATTAGAAAAAGAAAGTTTTCTTAAAACACTTAGAGACAAATTATTCTGGGGCAAAGATAAAAGGAACTAAACAATAAAAGTAATTGACAATAGTTTTATAATTAAGATTTTATAGAATATATGATTTCCAAAAACAAATTGAAATTTATACAATTCATATTAATAATAATTTTTAATTATCAATTCTCTTATAGTCAAATTTATGAGGTTGGAGGAATTTTTGGTGGAACCAATTTTATTGGGGATGTTGGGAATGCCCAATTTATCAATCCTAATGAATCTGGATTTGGCGGAATAATAAAATGGAATAGAAGCCCAAGACACTCATATAGACTGTCTTTTATCTCAACAACAATTACTGCTAATGATATGGATTCAAATGATCCAAGAAGAAAAGAGCGAGGATATCATTTTTCAAGCAATTTAAAAGAGATTTCCACCGGAATGGAGTTTAATTTTTTTGATTATAATTTGCATGAATATGATGTTTTTTTTACACCATATATCTATTCTGGAATAATCTATTCAAAATATGAGAATTTATTCTTTAATGGAGATAATCTCCAGAATAGCGGTAAATACGACTGGAGTTTTGGCATACCAATGGTATTAGGAATTAAATATAGAATCTTTGATCAATTTATTTTATCATTTGAAATAGGTGCCAGGTACACTTTTTCTGATAAAATAGATGGGAGTCTTCCATATAATGATAATTTTAATTATACTTTTGGTAATGAAAATAATAATGATTGGTATATGTTCTCAGGATTTAATCTGACTTATACCTTTGGGAGACAGCCCTGTTATTGTAATATACAATGAGCTTAAAGAATAAAATATATATTGATAGCATCCCAAAACATATTGCCATAATAATGGATGGCAACGGTAGATGGGCAAAAAAAATAGGAAAAAATAGAAATGCTGGACATAAAGCAGGAAGTAAATCAGTAGAAAAGGTAGTAGAAGCATGTACTGAATTGGGAGTTGAAGCCCTTACACTATTTGCTTTCTCAACAGAAAATTGGAATAGGCCAAAAATTGAAATAAATCTTTTAATGAGATTACTGCTATTATCACTAAATAAAGAATTAGAAAATCTCAATAAAAACAATATCA
>CERR01123590.1_pt1 | contig 12720 bp, 10 predicted proteins | sample 530841 | NCBI WGS metagenome assembly CERR01 (sample SAMEA2621021, study PRJEB7988) | marine metagenome | biome: marine biome (ENVO:00000447); feature: surface water layer (ENVO:00002042); material: "saline water (ENVO:00002010), including plankton (ENVO:xxxxxxxx)" | depth 5 m | reverse complement strand
GAATGGATGTTTATTCAATGGGGTGATAAACCGGTAGATAGACACAGAGCATTTAGTACCGAAGAATCTCTCCTAGCCTATCTGCAACAAAGAGGACCTCACTCTTGCTTTCACAGTACGGCCTACTACAAACATCCACTAGAAAGGAAAATGGTAGACAAAAACTGGTTGGGTGCAGATCTTATTTTTGATTTGGACGGAGATCACTTACCTGGAGTGTCTGATGCTGACTTCCCCACCATGATTAATCTGATCCAGGAACAAGCTTGGAGTCTATGGAATGATTTTCTAGAACCAGAATTTGGAATGCAAAAACAGTTTGCACAATTCACATTCTCGGGTCATAGAGGATTCCACATTCATGTAAGAGACCCATTGATGATGGGTTTAGATTCCAATGCCAGGAGAGAAATTGTTTCCTACATTCGTGGTGAGGGTTTGGAAGTAGGGGCTATTTTAGCTGGCGGAAATAGTGGTTGGAGGGATAGAATGGATATTGGTATGCAAAGTGTACTATCCAAATTATCTACTATTGGGAATAAAGAAACTGATTCCAGCAAATATATCGACGAATTTTATGATCTATTGAATTCTAGCCCATCAAATCGAAATGTAAGCGTAAATCGAATATCTCGATTGGCGGAAGGAACTCTGATAGAAGATAGACTCGCTAGGTTGTCCAAAGACCACAATTTGGCAGTATTTGGTAAAGATACTGATATATTTTGGGAATTAGTTAAGTTAGATAAATCAGTAGTATTAGGTACCGCCGGTGAAACTGATGAAAACGTCACAGTTGATGTCAAACGTGTAATTCGGCATCTTGGAAGCTTGCATGGCAAGTGTGGATTAAGAGTAACAGAAATTCCATTTGATAGGTTAGATCCTGATGGTTCAAATCCCTTCGATCCTCTAACTGAGTCTATAGTCTTCAGCCAGGACAATAAAACAATGGTTGAATTCCTAATTGACGATGTGACTGCAAGCCTAGGGGGGCGTGAAATATCTGGTTCAACAGGTGAAATTTACGAGGTTTCTGAAGCACTCGCAATTTTCCTATGTTTGAAAGGTTGGGCAAAACGAATCTCTAACTGACTCCTACCTTTCTTACTCGTATTTGGAGAATATTGAATAGTAGGTCCATTTTACCTGTGTTCACCGGGGTGTAACCTTGTCTGACGGCGATGAAGAAAACTGGGATGAACTTCCGCTTCCACCGCCACCTCCTGGACTACCTATTCCACCGCCAATATCGGATTCTAATCAAGGAGATTCTAATGAAAATGATGTTCCATCCCCTCCTCCACCTCCGGGTATCGATATTCCTAGTGAGACTCCGGTAGAATTGGAACAAGTAGAAAGTGATGAACCAGATGATTTCCAAAGTGCTTGGCAAAAACGTAAGATGGAAAATCCTGCATTATCTGCTGATAAAAGAGACCAAATGTATGGTCATATAGACCGAATCGCCACTGGGGAGGTTGGAACTCTATTGGATAGATTTACAGATAGATTTGGGTCTGAATTAGATAGAGAAATTATTGTCTTGAGGAAGAAGCAACAAAAAGAAATGCGCGACATTAAACCAACTGTTGAACTCATTTCATCACCAGAATCCGATACAGATGAGATTCCGCAGGCTAAGCCGGTCGCGAAAGCAAAACCTGTTGCAAAAGCTAAGGCTGTACCAAAAACCACATCCGAAACTGAAGATATTTCAGAAAACCAGGAATCTATCGAAAGAGACAAAACAAGTCAGGATTTATTCCCAGAATTCTTTTCTATAGTTAACGATCTATTAGGTAATATGCCAGATGAATTTGTTAACTCATTCATTCAGTCTGTTGACTTTGAATTATTCCAGAAAGTTGGTGCAAATCCTGAATCCATGGATGAATCCACTCGAAAAGAGTTCTTCACTATGATAAACAGGGTTCTAGGGGACTTACCCGACGACAAGATAAATGAGTTCGTGCAATCAGAAGGATTCAATATGTTCCAACAGATGGGTCAGGTATACTCAGATTAGAGCAGTTATGGAGATGATATTTTGGGATTATTAGAAAAAGCCGGTAATGTTGAGGTTGAGAATAAACCACCTGAAACAAAAGGCATTCAACCGACTAAAGCTGTAGCCAAGGCTAAACCTGCCAAAGCTGCAAAACCTAAACCTGCCAAAGCCAAAACGGCTGCCAAACCAAAGAAAACTAAACCCGTTAAAGAAAAGAAACCTCGAACGCCTAGAGTCAAAAAGGAACTTCCTGATGGCTATGAAATGGCAACGACAGGTCAAAAATTCGTTAGAAGATTTTTCGACTTCATAATCAGTTATGGTTGGACCATACCACTACTGGCGGTTTCGGCTTGGGGAGCAAATATTAATCCAACCATCTTTGTAATACTGGGGATAGTTCTAATTTGTTTCAATCTGGGTTTTATGCCGAATTACGCTCGTAAGCGTACAGTGGGTAATTGGGTCAGCAGAACTCAATACGTCAACAGCAGAGGTGAGCCACCATTCGCAATTTTCCTAACTATCAAAGGCTTAACATTCCCACTAGTCATTATAGGTATAATTACAATTTTTACATTGACGAGTGAAATTCCATCTTCTACAACTGGGAAGATATTCTCCGCCGTCGGTGTTTTACTTTTGTTCCCTCCGTTAATTGATTATATCATGTACAGGCTTCGAGGCGACTTAGGGCTATGGGATACAATATTCGGTGGTGTATGGTTAGTTAAAACCACCAAATCAACTAATGCCAAGGGATGGCTAAAGCGCTTAGAGAGCGTTAGTGATTGGACTGAATCTAAAGGATTCCTTGACGAGCAAGAAAGCTCAGAATGAGTCTAACGATTTGGGTTATTTTGAATACTAGGTTCACAATCACTGATTCCTATTGACATCATTCCTAATCCCTGTTCAGAGGTAACGAACCCTTGACTTCCTAGCGGTATTTGTTTAATCATAAATGATTGACTAGTACTTGACGCATATACATATACAAATAGTGATTGTTACAGTAAGTAATACATTCTAATGAGAGATTACTACTCTTCACTATCGTTATTACGCCTCATAGCCAGTTCTCGAAGGTCTTCAGTAGCGGCTCCTTCCTCGATAGCATCCTGGTCTTCTTCATCAACAATCTCTACACCAAGTAAGGTCTCAATAACGTCTTCCATAGTAACCAGACCTACAGTTCCTCCGAAGTCATCCCGAACGATCATAATTTGTGATTTGTTTTCTAACAGAATATCTAATGCCTTATCGACGGAATCATCGTATCTGCATGTAACTGCTTCTCTAGATATATCCGCCATAGTTGTATCAAATTCATCTGCGGCTGCTCTTCTAAGAATCTCACTTCGTAATACCAATCCTGTAACGTTGTCTATGCCACCACCCACAACTGGCATTCTTCCGTAAATCATGATGGGTAGCCTATCCAAAACTTCTCGGACTGTTTCAGTTGCTGACACGTGGACTACTACAACTCTAGGAGTCATAATTTTCTGAACTTCTAAATCTCTTAACTTTAGCAGGTTTTGAATTACTGCTTCTTCATCTTCTTCAATGATATCCGATTCCTCTGCTATATCGGCAAGTACAGATAACTCATCTCTAGTCACTGTCTCGGTTTCTACTGCAGGTAGCATTGCTCGAATTATCTCTACAGGTCTTACAATTATCCAGGACGAAACGATCAAGATTCTAAGCATGTATCCAGATGAAACTGTGAGTTTTCTCCAATATAATGTACCAACGGTTTTTGGCAAAATCTCAGAAAATAACAACACACCTAATGTTAGAATTGCCGAAGCTACTCCGTGAATCAGGTCATAATCAGTATCATCTGCGTAAATTCTAGCGATCTGACTACCTACCCCTAGTGCGCCAACTGTGTGAGCGATTGTGTTTAGAGTAAGGATAGCTGTAAGGGGTTTTTCGGGGTCGTCTTTGTATCCTATCCATAGTTTACTGCTTTTTGGATGAGATTCGGTCATACTTACTACGTGCCCTCTTGTTGTGGAGAGTAAGACAGCTTCTAGTATGCTACAAAGGAAAGATACTCCAATCGCAAGAATAGCGTAGAGTGTTAATAGTGTCCACGGATTCAAGGATTAATCACCTCTAGATTCCGAGCAGAATCTAATTTCGAGTTAAGTACGTAGTGTGTCACAGATGTACGTGCTCCGACTTCTGTAATGGGGATGCAGCCATAAATATGATGGAGTTCGGAAGACACAATACTAGCAATAGTCAGAGGTATTCGTGTATGGAATTTACCACTATATTCATGGCATGGCCTTATGCAAATGGGCCCTTACACCTAGGTCATGTTGCAGGTAATTCTCTACCTGCAGATATTCAGTACAAGTACGAGAGGGCCATGGGCCGTAGAGTATTGATGCTAAGCGGTTCAGATGAACACGGTACTCCAATCACAGTAACTGCTGAAGAAGCAGGAATTTCCCCTCAAGATGTTGTAGACGAATTCCACACTGTTAATTCCAAGGCATTAGCTGATTTAGGATGTTCATGGAATGAAAATGTAGATCCTAGGGGGATAGAATTTGGTGGAGCTCTTTACAATAGGACAACTGACCCTCGGCATAAAGAAATCGTACAAGAGGTATTTCTAGATCTCTATAAAGCAGGATTATTGGAAAAACAAACTATGCAACAATACTGTGAAATCAACGAAAATAATCAAGTCAAGTTTCTACCAGATAGGTATGTTTTGGGCACCTGCCCTAATTGTGGCAATCCCGATGCACGTGGGGATCAATGTGATTCTTGTGGATCTACTTACGAAGCTCACGAATTGAAAACACCCAGATCTAAGTCTAATCCTGATGCAGCAATAGAAATCCGAGATACAGACCATTTGTTTTACAGATTAGATATCTTTCAAAGTGACCTTGAAGATCACTCAAGCGATAGAAAGACTGTATGGAAACCGAATGTCAAGGCGATGACTAAAAATTGGCTCAATATGGGTCTTCGGCCAAGAGCGATAACTAGAGATTTAGAATGGGGTATTGAAGTACCCATTAACGATAAAGAATGGGAGAATAAGAGAATTTATGTTTGGTTTGAAGCAGTTCAAGGATACTATACAACCGCTAGAATTTGGGCTGAAAAATATGCTATTGAGCATCCTGACTCCAACAATGCTTGGGAAAATTGGTGGATAAAGAAGGATAATCAAGATTTGAAACATATCTATTTTATGGGTAAGGACAACATTCCATTCCACACAATAATTTGGCCTGCTATCTTAATGGGATTGAATAAATCTAGAGACACAGATAAACAGTTACATCTCGAAGATAATGTAGCCGCTAATGAATATTTAATGTTACAAGGGGGCCAATTTAGTAAGTCAAGAAAACATGGAGTTTGGTTGCCAGCGTTTCTAGAAAGATATGATCCGGATACACTAAGGTATTACCTTACAATAAATATGCCAGAAGGACATGATACAGATTTTAGATGGGAGGATTATGTAGAGCGTGTAAATAATGAATTAATAGGCAATTATGGTAATTTCGTACACCGAGTACTAACCTTAACGAATCGATTAACCAATTCGGGCATTAATCCACTGATAGAATTCGACAATGAGAGTGACCATTCCAAATTTTATGAATTAATTTCTAGTTCTATCAGTTCTGCTATTGAATCGATGGAAAGGCAGAGGTTCAAAGAAGCATTGAGACATATAATGAACATCTCTCAAGCAGGTAATTCATATCTTCAACAGGCGGAACCTTGGGCGTACATGAAACATGAAGATTCAGTAGAAAGGAATCGTTCACTAAGTGCATTATCTGCTTGTTGGAGAGCCTGCCAAGCTTTGGCAATTCTAACATACCCGTTTATGCCATTCCAAGCTGAAAAATTGTGGTTACAATTAGGTGAATCCGACAAACTCAGTGACAAATTGTGGGATTCCGCAGCTGATTTAGAAAGACCATTGAATTGGTTTGGTAACAAGCCTGTAGCACTTTTTACAAAATTAGATATCGATGAAATACTCAATAGAGAGAGTGCCTTGGCGGAACCGCCAAAAGAGGAAGTGGATTACATCGAATTCGAGGATTTTATGAAAGTAGAAATGAAAACTGGCAGGGTATTATCCGTTGAAAATCATCCTAATGCGGATAAATTATATGTAGTTACTATAGAAGATGGACCAGAATCGACAAGAACTGTTTGTGCGGGTTTAAAATCATATTATTCTGTAGAAGATTTAGTAGGTAAGTCAGTAGTATTTGTGGCTAATTTGAAACCTAGAAAACTACGTGGTATAATGTCAGAAGGCATGATGTTAGCAGCAGAGGATTCAGAGGGTAACGTAACCCTCCTTACTACTGACGGAGATATCGGGCCTGGTTCCGGAGTTCGTTAAACGTGCTCAGGTTTGTCGAAAAATTCCCACTGTAATTCAGCTAATTCTGTATTCGATTTGGCCTGTGAGTATGCCTCTAAGGGTAGTCGATTTAGATTAAAGAATTCATCTCCGAACTTGAATGGCTGTAGTATAGACCTAGCTTGTTCCCATTGTTCAAAAATAATTAATGAAACTGCGAACGCCTCGACATTAGAAAGTCTCCCCGGTTTTCCCCATGAAATTGGGTTTGCAGCTAGTACTACAGGTAATGTTCTGTTGTCTAAATTTGTTTTTTCATTAAGATATTTAATAGAATTATCTATTTCCTTCCATGAACAATCTAGACTTACAATTGCGGCTCCTCTTTTGAGAGTATTATAATCCTCGGGCCCAATTAGAACACCAGATAGAGGGTCTAGTAACAGCCCTCTCTTTGGTGCTTGTCGCAGGTTTGTGTGTAAATGACACAACCCATTTCTCGATAATTTCCGACTAGTACACTTTTTGGGGTCATCTTGAGCTAGATGTATGACATGTAGTGGTATATCTTCCAAGTCATTCTCTCCGTGAAAACAGATCGTCGTAAGCGTCCCCAATGGTCATGTTTCGGGAAGTGCCAGTTGATGTTTGTCTGGTATTAGATGGCTCAGAATCAACCATTAATTCGATATCCAGCACCTTCTCTATTTTTTTTATTAAATTGTCTGGAGGGCGATTGCCATTTTCCGTCCTTTGAACAATATTCAATCGTTCGTTCATCCTCCTTGCAAATTCTCTTTGTTCCCAGCCTTTTGATTCCCTAGCCTTCCGGATTCTAATGTGAAAATCATGTGCTAATTCCTTTTCTGATTTCTTCATTATATCATTTCTGGGTGTGACTTTTAATCGGTTATGATTAGGGGTAATAGGGCGATTGTTGGTCAAAATTGGTTTGTCTAGACCCAATTTTTCAATACATCTCATACAAGCATAGATTACTGCCCCAGAAGCTTTTGTGCGGTATGTAGAAACCTGGTTTGACCCACATAGTTCGCAATCAGACACATGTATGCGAAACGGTACTCAGTCATCATATCTTCGCGAGGTAAATGTCAAAACATGGGGAACATGTCCATATTCATGTCAGCAGGGTCAGGCTCAGAAGATAGAGTGAATTCTCTAAATAAAACCCCTGTTGCAGAATTGCGTAAACAAGTCAATGAATTAACCCAAACTTCCCAAAATTTACTTACTGAAAAGTTATTCTTAGAGAATGAGATCAATCAATTAAAAAAGCGAATTTCTAGACTTGATGATGAAATTCGAATAATGCGAGAACCACCATTCATAGTAGGTTACATTCAAGATTTAACAGAAAATCATGCTATTGTCAGGAGTTCTAACGGTACAGTATTCCAAGTTTCGGTCAATTCTAATATTGATAGAGATTTACTAAAGCCGGGAACTAGAATTTCTATGAATCAGGATACCCTAACCGTTATCGACATTCTTAATGATGGTTGGGATCCCTTAGTGGCGTCTAGAGAAATTATCGAAAAACCAGATACTTTGTATGAAGAAATTGGTGGAATGCAAGAACAAATTAACCAATTAAAACAATCGATTGAATTGCCATTGAATAAGCCTGAAACCTTCAGAAAAATGGGTTTAACTCCACCTAAAGGTGTCTTATTGACTGGGCCCCCTGGAACAGGAAAGACCATGATGGCAAGGGCACTTGCAAATTCCACCTCTGCTACTTTCATCGGCTTAGTAGGCTCAGAACTCGCTCAGAAGTATATCGGTGAAGGAGGCAGATTAGTCCGTGAATTATTTGACCTTGCGAAACAAAAGTCCCCAACCATTATTTTCATAGATGAAATAGACGCTATTGGGTCAAAGAGATTAGACTCCTCGACATCCGGTGATAGGGAGGTTCAAAGGACTTTGATGCAATTATTAGCTGAAATGGATGGTTTCGAAGCTACTTCCAATATCAAAATTATCGCTGCTACCAATCGGCCGGAGTTATTGGATAAAGCACTGTTGCGACCCGGTCGTTTAGATAGAATTATTGAAATCGGATTACCTGATAAAGAGGGTAGGCTAGATATTCTGCAAATAATTTCCAAGGGAATTCCTACTGATAAGGAAGTAAATCTCCAACAAGTTTCCAAACAAACCAAAGGATTTAGTGGGGCGGAATTGAAGGCATTAATTATGGAAGCCGGATTGAACGCGATTAGCAATAATCGAAATTCAATTTCACGAAAAGACATAAATTTGGCATTAGAGATTATCAACGAAAATAGATTAGACCTAGGAAAGAGCAATCCTGAAGCACTGTATGGATGATGATAAGCCTCATCAACATCTAATTCGAGGATATGCTGATGACGTCCCGTTTGGTTGAATGTGTACCGAACTTTAGTGAGGGTAGGGATAAAACAATAATCGACAGAATAATTCAACCAATACTCGATAATGAAGGAGTCACGCTATTAGATATTGATATGGGAGTGGATTTCAATCGAACTGTAGTAACCATGGTAGGTGATCCCGAATCTGTACTTGATACTGTGGTTCAATGTACATCAATAGCATTAGAATTAATCGATATGACAATGCATTCTGGGGAACACGCTAGAATGGGAGCAGTTGATGTGGTTCCATTCATACCCATAAGTAACGTATCTATGGATGATTGTGTAGACTTGTCTCATCGTTATGGTAAGGCGATTTCTACCAAACATAACCTACCCATTTATCTCTATGCCGAATCTGCCAAATTAACTCAAAGAGTTAGATTACCGGATATACGAAGAGGGGAATATGAAGGATTTCAAGATAAATTATCCCAACCAGAATGGAAACCTGATTATGGACCAAGTCAATTCACTCCTAAAATGGGAGTTACAGCTACTGGTGGACGAAATTTATTGATAGCATACAATGTGAATTTGAATACCGACAACAAATCACAAGCTAATCAAATCGCTGGAAAAATTAGAACTAGTGGTCACCTTATTAAAGATGAAGAAGGAAGTACCATTAAAGATGCAAATGGTAAACCATTGAGGCAACCCGGGATATTTTCTAATCTGCAGGCAGCAGGATGGATGTATGACGACAAAACTGCCCAAGTATCCATGAATTTACTAGATTTTAACTCGACAGGCTTACATCAGGTTACGGATGCTATAAGAATTGAAGCATCCAAATTAGGGTTACAGGCAATTTCTTCTGAATTGGTTGGATTAGTCCCACTGGAAGCAATTCTTGCCGCCGGGCAGCATTATGGAAATAATCCGGACGCTAGTGAACAGGAATTAGTAGATTATGCCATTAACGGATTGATGTTAAACAAACTAGAAGATTTTGACCCTAATTCGAATATAATCGAGTGGGCAATTAGAGGTGATCACATTGAATGATGGTTACAGGGATGTCTTAGATTCAATTTCTTCTTCGGCGCCCACTCCTGGTGGGGGTTCTGTGGCTGGCCTCACATTAGCCCATGCTCATGCACTCACGATAATGGTTGCCAGATTAACTGTTAAAAGTGAAAAATGGATAGATGGCCACGACATTGCAAATAAAATTATAGAATCCGAAGATGCTAATTTAGGATTTTCAATCCGGTTAGCGCAAAATGATGCATTGGCCTTTGATGAAGTTATGAATGCATATAGATTACCCAAGGATACTGATGCAATGACCAAGAAAAAAGCGATAACGGAGGCTACAATTGGTGCGGCATCAGCCCCCTTAGAGATCTTAGATTATGCTTGTATTCTTTTGAAAACTATTTCTACACTAGTTCCAAATTGTAATGTAAATGCACTAACCGACCTAGCTTCGGCTTCTGAATTGGCATTGGCGTCTGCTAAAATAGCAGCTTACAACGTGAAAATCAATACACAATATCTGGAAGGGGATGCAAAGTCAGATTTAGATGAGAAATGCGTTCACAAATTGAATCAATGCAACAATACAATAATTGAAATCAATAGTATATTTACAAACCGTCTAGGGTGGTAGTGAATGATAGATTACACAATTGGGATTCCACGAGATTTACCTCCTGCAGCCACAATAGATGATTCAGTTCCTCACGCACCAAAGAGGCCGCAAGTATTGTCAAACTCTGAGAAAAAACTTGCAATAGAAAATGCTCTACGATATTTTCCAGATAATTGGCATGATAAATTATCGAAAGAATTTCTCAATGAGTTGAATGATTATGGTCACATATACATGCATCGATTTAGGCCTGAATATGAGATCCATGCAAGACCAATTCACCATTACAATGCAAAATCACTTTCCGCGGCTTCAATTATGTTGATGATACAAAATAATCTAGACCCAAAAGTCGCACAATTTCCCCATGAACTAGTCACATACGGTACGAATGGATCTGTTTTCCAAAATTGGGCTCAATACCTTCTAACTATGAAATATCTGTCAACAATGGCAGAAAATCAAACTCTTGTTATGTATTCTGGCCATCCATTAGGGCTATTTCCATCAAACAAAGATGCACCTATGGTGGTTGTAACAAATGGAATGGTTATTCCTAATTATTCTTCACAAGAAGATTATGAGAAAATGAACGCATTAGGGGTGTCGCAATATGGACAAATGACAGCTGGCTCATACATGTACATTGGCCCACAGGGGATTGTCCACGGAACTACAATTACAATCTTGAATGCGGCTAGAAAATACCTCAATGTCCCAAACGATTCAGATTTAGGCGGGATTGTCTACGTAACTTCTGGCCTAGGTGGAATGAGTGGAGCGCAGGCTAAAGCTGCCGTTATTGCTGGTGCCGTATGTATCATTGCGGAAATTGACCCTATTGTAGCCGAGAAAAGGCATTCCCAAGGTTGGTTGACCGAGATTTATGACAACTTGGATGATTTAATACTGAGGGCTAAAACCGCTGTCACATCGAAAGAAGCAGTATCATTAGGATATGTAGGCAATATAGTTGACTTATTGGAATATATGGTAGAAATAGAATTTACACCACACCTAGCGAGTGATCAAACCAGTTTACATAATCCGTGGCTGGGTGGTTATATGCCTGTAGATTATACATTAACTGAATCTAAATCTCTGTTGATTAATTATCCTGAAAAGTTCAAAGAAGCGGTTCATAGTACTCTTAGAAGACATGTAAAAAGCATTAATCGATTATGTAGTAGAGGTACAGTTTTTTGGGATTATGGTAATGCCTTCCTTCTAGAATCAAGCAGGGCTAATGCAGATATTGTTGAAGAAGATGGTTCCTTCAAGTATCCATCATATGTTGAGGACATCATGGGCCCTATGTGCTTTGATTATGGATTCGGTCCTTTCAGATGGGTATGCACTTCAGGTTCTGATGAAGATCTCAGTATTACAGATGAAATAGCGGTAGAAGTACTTAGAGAATTAGCCAGTAATTGTCCTAATGAAATTGAGACACAATATCAGGATAATATTCGTTGGATTTTAGAGGCGGAAAAACACAATTTGGTTGTGGGTAGTAAAGCCCGAATTTTGTATGCTGATGAAAAAGGGCGGTCAATGATTGCTAGCGCTTTTAACAGAGCAATCAGCGAGGGATTAATTTCAGCCCCGATAGTTCTTGGCCGAGATCACCACGATGTGGGGGGTACCGATAGTCCCTATCGTGAAACTGCAAATATTCGGGATGGCTCCATGTTCACTGCCGATATGGCTATTCAGAATTTTGTGGGTGATTCGTTTAGAGGAGCAACATGGACGAGTTTACACAATGGGGGAGGTGTAGGCTGGGGGGAAGTAATTAACGGCGGATTTGGATTATTGATAGATGGTTCAGATGATTCTCAAGGTAGAATTAATTCAATGATAAGTTGGGATGTTTTGAATGGATTAGCTAGGCGTTCATGGGCTAGAAATGAGGGGGCCATTTGGACAGTTGAAAGGGCCATGGATTTAGACGATAAACTTGGCATAACTATTCCAAATTTAGTTGATCGGAATCTATTGGATAGACTATTTGATATGCACGATGAGTCTATTTGATGGTCCTGACTCGGCAACATCATGGCCACTGTTCTAATCGATGGTCAAACACTCACTATCGAGTCTGCATATTCTGCATCAATTGGTCAATCCACTTTAGTTCTGTGCGACCAAGCTATCGATAGAATGTCGCAATCTAGACAGGTAGTGGAGGAGATTGTAAATTCTGATCAAGTAGTTTATGGAATAAATACTGGATTTGGGGCGATGTCTTCAGTCAAAATTGATGAGACTGAATTAGCCAAGTTACAGACTAACCTGATACGTAGTCATGCTT
>CERR01119724.1_pt1 | contig 12737 bp, 15 predicted proteins | sample 530841 | NCBI WGS metagenome assembly CERR01 (sample SAMEA2621021, study PRJEB7988) | marine metagenome | biome: marine biome (ENVO:00000447); feature: surface water layer (ENVO:00002042); material: "saline water (ENVO:00002010), including plankton (ENVO:xxxxxxxx)" | depth 5 m | reverse complement strand
GTAATTGTAAACTATGCTTCGTCATCCTACGTCTATTCTCTTACTTCTTTTTTTAGTTAAAATGAAAACATAGTAAATGCAACCTTATTTGAAAAAGTTCTATCGAAATCATATTTACTTTCAATATTATTAAATAATCTTTCGCCCTTTTTAAATTGACAATCAATAAATATTACTTCATCTTTCCTTTTATAAAAATTTAATTGATGACCAACATTTCCCTGTATCCCCAAGAAATCTATAATACCATAATTATATATTTGACCTCTTTGAATTATAATATCAGTTAATTTTTTAATATCATGAGAATATCTAGTCATATATGGATTAGTTATATCACAAAAATTACTAAGTTCAACTCCTTCTGGTAATGGATCATAGATTTGATTTCCTGGGAAAATTTCTTGATTTGGAAAAACTTCAGTTGGAATAATTGAAGCTATTAATGCACTAGTTTCACTTTTAACTACAACATTTGAATATGGTAAATTAGCAGTACTATTAGTATTTGCTTTATTTTCTGGTAATTTTTCTGTTCTAAAATATTCTAAAATACCATTTGATAAATGTCTACAATTGGATCTTGCTATAGAATTTCCTCTTAATATATTTGCACATTTTTCTATATCTTCATTACTAAAAATATATTCTATTTCTTTTTCTTTTTTAATTTTTTTTGTTTTTTGTTTGTTATTATCCCTCGCAGCTTTTCGTTTTGCTGAAATCTTTTCTTTATTCTTTTCGTACCAAGCTTTTTTTATTTCTGCAATTTTTTCTTTATTTTTTTCAGAATAAGCTTTTTTCTTTGCTGTTATTTTTTCTTTATTCTTCTCAATATAAGCTTTAATTTTCTCTTTGTTTTTCTCACGATAAGCTTTTTTCCTTGCTGCTATTTTTTCTTTATTCTTTTCGTACCAAGCTTTATCTTTTGCTTTAATTTTTTCTTTATTATTCTCACGATAAGCTTTTTTCTTTGCTGCTATTTTTTCTTTATTCTTCTCATTCCAAGCTTTTTTTATTGCTGCAATTTTTTCTTTATTTTTTTCAGAATAAGCTTTTTTATATGCTCGTAACTTTTCTTTATTATTCTCATTATAAGTTTTATTAAGTGCTGCTATTTTTTCTTTATTCTTCTCCCTCCAAGCTTTACTATTCTGTTTTATTTTTTCTTTATTCTTCTCACGATAAGCTTTATCCCTTTCTGCTTCTTTATTATTCTCGTAATAAGCTTTATTAATTGCTGCTATTTTCTCTTTGTTTTTCTCACGATAAGCTTTATTCCTTGCTGCAATCTTTTCTTTATTCTTCTCACGATAAGCTTTTCTCATTTCTAATACTTTTTCTTTATTCTTCTCGTAATAAGCTTTTTGCCTTGCTGCTATTTTTTCTTTATTATTCTCCATCAAAACTTTCCTTGTTGCAATTTTTATAAAAGGTATTTTTAATTTTTTTATCTTTTTCTTTTCCACGTCTTAAAATCTCCCTAATGGTACTATAAATATCTAACATACAATACAATACCAAAGAAACAAGTAAAAATTTAAAAAAAAGTTAGATGGGTAATCATTAAATTTCCGACTACGAAAAATTTAATGACAGATTTCTTGACGGCCTCAGTCCATTATTCTAAAAGAATACCTTGAAGGGCTTCCAAGGTTACGTCTATTCTCTTACGAAACACATTGTAATTTTCTTAAAGAATTACTAAATAATAATTCTTGTTCTTTTTGATTTTCTTTTTCATCCATACTAAACTGTATTTTATTAAAAAAATCATCTTGTCTTGAAAAGAAATCCTTATATTTTTCAAGATATTTTTGATGTTCTTCTTCTTTAATTCTTTCTTTTTCTCTTTTAATTCTTTCTCTTTTAATTTTATCTTTTTGTCTAAGTTTTACTTTATTTCTTTCATAATAATCCCTCTGTTGTTTATTATGTTTTTCTCTATTTTTCTCACGATAAGCTTTCTTTTGTGCTCGTAACTTTTCTTTATTCTTCTCACGATAAGCTTTTCCTCTTACTTCTATTTTTTCTTTATTCTTCTCCCTCCAAGTTTCATAATATTTTTTTTGTTTTTCTTTGTTATTAAAACGCCAGACCCTAGAATAAATTCTTTGTTTCTCTTTATTGTTTTCATAATATTTCTTTTGTTTGTCTTTGTTCTTGAGACGCCATAACCTAGAGTAATTTCTTTTTTTTTCTTTTAATTGTAAACTATGCTTCGTCATCTTACGTCTTAAAATCTCCCTAATAGTACTACAAAATATCTAACATACAATATAGTAACAACTAAATCAAAACATAATATCAAAGGGTAATCATTAATTAAAATTTTATACCAGAAAAATTAATGACAGATTTTTCAACGGCCTCAGTCCATAATTCTAAAAGAATACCTTGAAGGACTTCCAAGGTTACGTCTTAAAATCTCCCTAATTGTATTACAAAATATCTAACATACAATATAGTAACAACCGAAAAAGCAAACCAACTCTAAAATATAATGGGTAATCATTAAATCTCCGCGAGAAAAAGATTTAATGACAGATTTCTCAACGGCCTCAGTCCATAATTCTAAAAGAACACCTTGAAGGGCTTCCAAGGTTACGTCTATTCTCTTACTCCTTTTTAATTAAATTTTTATTTTCTATTTTTTTCGCTTGATTCCATACAAATTTTCTTGCTTGAAGTATTAATTCATTAACTTCATAATCAATATTACTATGTTGGTGTAGAGTAATATATTTAGACAAAGGTTCCATTTCAAATAATTCATGTGGTTCTTCAAATAGATTTCCTTTTATTGTAAATAAGTTTTTATTTTCTTCTTGTTTTTGTGCTAAAAGGAAAATATTTGGGTCATATAATGCTTTTAGTGTTTTCTCTATCCATCTTTTTAACATTACACCATGTATTGGTGCTGGAAAATATATTTTCTCTGAATATTCCAATCTTAAAGATGGATAATATACTTTATCATCAACTGCAATTACAGATACTTTAATTGTATAATATGAAGGATTAAGTATGTTGTATATTCTTACTTGACGATTTTGTTTTATAAATTCTTTCATATCTTCTAAAGATATATCATAGCATCCATCATATGTTGGATAGCATCCATCAGATGATTTACCATACCAAAGACCATAATAATATTCTAAATCGCGGTCTGGTCGAATATTTTTGCCATATTCATCTTCGAAAATATAATAGTCCAATATTTGTACCATTTTTTCTTTTTTTGTTAATTCTGTTTTTTGTTTTTTTGAATCAGATGATTCTCCTCCAGTGTTTTTTCTTTTGTTATTCATTTTTTTTATTTGTTTTTGTTTTGTTTTGTCACGTCTATTCTCTTACTCTTTTTAATTTTTTTTAATTTATTAGTTCAATTTGTGTTGCAACAGGAATATCACCAACAACAGATGTTGAAATTGGTTCTAAAACAGTTTGTTCTTCTTCTTCTTCTTCGCTTTCTTCAAGCATTACATCACATATTTCTGTTGCAAGTTGTTCAGCAAGAAATCGAAGGAAATCTCTCCTAGGATTTGAATTAAAAATCGCTTTACCATCTTCATCATATTTTACTATAAATTCTGTTGGTGCTCCAGAAATTTCTCCTCCTCCTCTAGAAGGAACAGTAGAACAAGGTTTTAAGAATGGATAATCTTTCAACCTAGAATTACCAATTAAAGCTTTTCCCCATTTTTTTGAAATTTCATTAGATTTCATATTAGTAATAACAATTTTTGTTATTTTAATAGAATCTCCCATATCTTTCCAAAATGGTTTTTCTTTAAGATTTTTTTGCACTTCTGGCCACAATTTTAAACAATCAATTGCAAACCAACTTTTTGCTTCTTGACTCCATCCCATCCATAACATCTTATGTTCGTCTATGAAAGAATTTTTGATTTTCTTTGTAATATTTTTCCCTAAGGGAGATTTTATAAAATCTGGGTCATCAGCTGCATTTTTATATTCTTCTGGTATACCTCCAATATCTTTAAAAGATGTATGCTTTCTTGTAGCACGATGTAAGAAGAGTGTAACTTCTGTGTCGTGTTTAGAATAAGCACAATGAATCATATCTTTACAATTCAAAGAAAGATATAAATGAAAAATTCTTACAATTTCATTTGCAATTTCACTTGCTGAATTTAAATTAACTTTTCCTTTATCCATCCAGTACGCATCTTCATCCAAAATTTCACAATTTTTCGATAAACGAATTCTAAATGTTCCTTTTTCTTCAAATATTAACAATGAATCAAAATCTTTTTTGATATCTTTGAATTTGAATACTATACAATTTTCATTATTCAATTCAAAGTTACCACAACCTATATCCATTGTTTTTAATTTTTCGTATAATTTTTTTTCGTTTTCTGTAGCCATGTTTGTTTTTTTGTTTTTAATATTGTTTTGTAATTTGGTTTTTAATATTGTTAGTTGTTTGTACGTCTATTCACTTACTCTTTTTTAAAGAAATTATAATGAATTGTATCGAGAATTTGTTGGACTAATAAAATCTGGTATCATTCTTTTAGGTTTTTTCCTTTCTCTTGTGCTACTTTGTATTAAATTTTGTTCGGTATTTTCTTTTCTTTTCTTTTTTTTTCTTATTTTTTTAAAATATTTTTTTACGATGTTCACCTTGGTAATATCATTTGTTTTAATAACTTCGAATTTCCACACAAAATTTCCACATAAACTTTCATTGTTTCCATACTCATTATATCTACGGAATGGATCAAATAATCGACCAAGTATTAATCTTTCATCGACCATTCTTCCTTCATGTTCGAAAATTAGAGTAACCATTGAACTATTATCAATGGAAACAAGTGTACGAACTTTTTCACCATTTGGCATAGTAGTGTAACTAGGGAAATTTACCAAATGAAAATCATTTTCTACAGGTAAATATTCAAATGATATTTTGTATTCAAATTCTTGTATGCTGTTGTATAAATCTTTGTTAACTCTATATCTGCAATAAATTTTATTGATTACATATTGGATTTTACCATTATTATGCAATTGGTTAAGTTTGTATAAAAAATAACCACAAGAACTGGTAGTATTGACACCATAATAAGTGAAATCTATATTTCCACCTAATTTAATATCATTTGGAATTTCAATGATTTCAGTAGCAATTGAACCACAATGTGGAAATTCTAAATGAATATTGTTTTGTACTACTTTTAAAGTACCTTCAATAATTTCATTTGTTTCCCCATAGCGTGTAGTGGTTTTGAAACTTTTCTTTTCTCTAAATTTATTAAAAGAAGTTTTTGTATTGTATTTTCTATAATGTGAATATTTATTGTATAATTTTCTAGGGTTAGAACTAGTGTATATTTCGGTACATCCATCGATTGAAAAGTTCATTTTGTTTTGTTTGTTTTGTTTTGTTTGTTTTGTTTTGTTTTTTTGTTTTGTTTTATTTGATATTTTTTATTTATTATCTTACGTCTATTCACTTACTGACCTAATTGTAAAAAATGTGTGTGTTTAAACTTATACATATTCGGTCTTTTATAACCTCTATTAATTTTTATTTTTTTTATTTTTAATTTCAATTTATTTAATATTTTCCGAAATTCTCTTCGGCTATTTAGTAAATTTCCTTCATAAACTATGTTTAATTTATTATGTTTTAAAAAATAATCGTATGCTATTCTTTTTCCCATCGTTTTTGTATAATTACAAATTAAAATATTAGGAATAATATTAAATAATTCTTTGAATAATTTTATTTTATCTTCTTGATATTTACATTCAGTGTCTTTCAAATATAATTTACTATTCAAATATTCTTCTACGGTCATAAAAGACTGAATGTGTCTATGTAAATCTTTACTTATATAATCCATATTACGTCTTAAAATCTCCCGATAATACTATTAAAATATCTAACATACAATATAATATCAACCGCAAAAGCAAACTAAACTTATTAATGGGTAATCATTAAATCTCCGCGAGAAAAAGATTTAATGACAGATTTCTCGACGGCCTCAGTCCATAATTCTAAAAGAACACCTTGAAGGACTTCCAAGGTACGTCATTTAATCTTCTCCAAAATATTTAATTATATATAATATTCCACATGTAATTTCTTCATGGTCCGGACTTATCTTTACAAAAACAGGATTTATAACTTCTTCTCTATTTTTCCACTCTTCAATATTTATTCGCGGAATCATCGCTTCAACATAATATTTACATTCTTTACAATTTTTTTCAACTTCATAATGAATATTATTGAAGTTACTTTCATCATAACACGCTGTTGTATAATATGTAGGAATCATGATAAATTTTTTTACGTCTATTCTCTTACTCTTTTTTAATAAGTTTACAAACACAGGCTAATATTATACCATACCATGAGAAAATAATTATATTACTATAAAATTCTGGAACTTGATATATGATTACTAAAACAACGAGAAATACACAAAAATTAAATATGTCAGTTTCACGCTGAATTCTTTGTCTTTCTAGTGTTCTAAACATTTTATTTTTAATGACAATTATTTATTATCTTACGTCTATTCTCTTACCAATCATTTGCTCCACCCCAATTACCACCAGAACTATTATTAGTACATAACATAGTCCAAAGTAATACATTATCAGTACTTCCATAACCACTATCAGGTGTACAACAACAGAACATTAAAGCTATAATTATAGCTAATAATAATATTATTGATTCTCCTCCATCAATTGTATGTTTTCTAACTTTAACATAAGTTAGACTTTTATCAAATGTATAATCATCACACCAATCTATATGTATGGTATATTGTAGTTTTTGTTTTGAGTCTGTTGCTGGTACGAATTTGAATGTTGAATTTCTGTTTACATTTTTTGCTTTTACTACTATAGATTTAGGACATTTTTTGACATCTTTACTGCATTTTATTTTATTTCCTGTGTATACTTCTTCAAAATTATTGTGTTTCTCACAAACTGAAGAAACAGTGAGTAGCGTTAACATTAAATTTGTAAAGTTCATCTTACGTCTATTCTTAATATAGTAAACAATGATAAACCTTAGTGCGAAGAGGACTTATAAATGTTTTATTCTCTCTAAAAATTATTCTTTTTTTTGTAAATTTTTTTATTTTTTTTTTTAATTCTTTTGTTAAAAATTCTTCTTCACAAAAGAAATCTAGTCGATTGTTATACAACAATGTTTCGTATAAATTTTGTTTTGTATAGGGTTTATAAGCAATCCTAAATATTATTTTGGGTATTACTTTGAACAATTCTTGTTTAAAAAAAAATATTCTATCTTCTTGTTCTTTTGAAACAGCATCTTTACAAATCAATTTAAGTCTTAAATAATCTTCTACAGGAAGAAAAGACAGTATATGTCTAAATGTATCAGTATTATTCATTTTACGTCTATTCTCTTACTCTTTTTTAAAATTAATAATAACTTGATGTAGATGGTTTTTCAAAATTAGGATTAAAATGTTTTGGTTTTTTACTAACCCTCTTTGTTTCTAGTATAGTATTTTCTAAATATCTTTTATTCGCAGATATATTTTTTGTATAATATTTTTTTTTTATGCGTAAAGATACAGTACCGCTACTCATACAAGGGAGGTTGTTTGGTACCCTGTATGTTTCAACTTTACATACATAGTTACCACATAAACTTTCTCCTTTAGTATAACAAGGTTCGCTCCATTTACCTGATGGAGCATCAGGTATTTTATATGTTTCAGTTATTTTTACTCCATTATGTTTAAATTTCACAATAATTTCCCATGATTCTCCTGAATCTTCAGTTACTAATACTAGCTTCATTTTACAGTAAATTTCTCTATCCCAATCATCATCATTTTCTGTTTCAATGAAAAGATCCCGTTCTTCCATATCATCCACATAATGGCGATTCATGGTAATACAATGATTACGAAATGAATAAACTTTTGAATTAAGATTGTCGAAAAATCTTTCCATTGTTTTGTAATCTAATTGATAATCTTTGATTATTTTCCATAATTCATCTGGAAATTCCATTTTACGTCTATTCTCTTACTCATCTTTGTCTTTTGGGACTAATTCCATTCCATTTTTTACAAATATTTTTCCTCCGTCTTCTCCAAATTCATTTACATAAAACAGTTGGAAAAAACAATTGGGATATTTTTCAGAAATTTTTGCTAACCACGGAATTGGAGGTGCCCATGCAGTTACAAAATCATATATTAAATTTTTATTGTCTCTTGCTTTTACTTTTGAATTCCAACAATTCCATTTAGTACCCCAATTACGACTTTGCCAATTTAAAGGATTATTTGGATTCCTACTTTGTTCAGCTGTGTATGTTTCTCCCTGGAGAGCTTTAACTTCTGGTGGTAGAGGAACTCCTAATGACAAATCTAATATATCTTTTTTATCATTATCAGGTTTCTGTGGATTGTTTTCATCATAAAACTTGTCTAATATATTTTTTGATTCTTCAGTCGAATCAACAACTGGTTGAATAACTAAGATACTGTGCATCCAATTAGGCATTTTATTGATTTAAGATAATAGTATTCTTGCTTTTTAACTATTACCTACGTCTATAATACTAGGCTCTCTTTAATAAACCGGGTTTTAATTCTTAACATTATTAGCATCCTCATACTATTCCTTCCTCGAATCTCTTATTAACATCCTTTACTTTTCTTTACTATAAAACCCTGGAGACATTTTCGTGTTAGTCCGCCCTTCGCACCTTCACGTCTATTAATTTTATAATCTTCCACCTGCTCCCGCTAATGCATCTAGTGGATTGTATCTAATATATTCTCCGTTTTCGTTTACCTTTGCCCAAAAGTTTCTTTTTGGGTCTACTAATTTCCAAAATTGTGTTCTTTTTTTACGAAGAAATGATTTTTTATAAGTCTTTTTATCATATAAAAAACTACAAATATGATTAATTATATCATCAGGTAATTCTATTATATAATTTTTTATTATTTTTTTAAAAACTACTATATTTGTCATTTCATAACTAGATAATGCTACTAAATGACAAGTATTTTCCAGTCTATGGGCATTTCCCGACCAGATTGAATGATTAGTTTTCATATATTGTGTTTTAACAATATCATCAAAACCATTTGCTTTAAAAACTGATTTTGTATTATTTGCACATTCATTATAACTGTTCATTATTATTTTAAATGGGTTAAATGAAAGAGATAGGAAATAATGAAATCTGAAATGACGAAAATGAAATTGATTGAGTAGTCTTTTTTTTGGAATCATGGTACTATACCAAAAATCTATTGATTTTTTCTTACTTTTTTTTTTAATAGTTTCATTAATTCTTACAACATTGTTGTTGAATAAATCAATTATGCTATTGTATGGATAACTATCCGAATGTATAATTTTTCTTATACTTATTATTCTATCCGAATATCTATAAAAAAATTCGGATTTAAAATATTGTTCTATACACCAAGGACATATACAATATCCTACTTTTTTTTTTCTCCGGTATCTTGTTTCATAGAACCAAGAATCATTAACACTACAACTACTCCTTCCTACCCACAAAGGAATTTCTTGTACTTTCTTAGAAATAATACCATTTGAAGTTATTTTTTTTCTATTAGAACCTTTGTAAACCATTAAAAGATAAGCTATTGCTATATCTTTTATATCGTCACCATTTGATAATTTTTGTATCAAATTTCTATGTTTTCTACAAAAGATAAAATCACCAGCAGGTTTAGTTTTACACCTTTTACCCTTGGTAGTAAAAGCATGACAACCTTTTGTACAATCATAATTAGTTCCTATAAAATCTATTATAATGTTTAGTACATCTTGTCCTATTTGTCTATTCATTTTATGTTTTTAAGACAACTATATTCTTTATTTTTCAACTGTTGTCTACGTCTATCCAGCAAAAAGGAACTACACTTTGAATCATTCCAATTCATCATCACGATGTATCTCTGTTCTCTTAGACGGGGTTTTAATTCCAATCCTTATATATATCATAAAACTATTCCTTATTCACTTGAATCTCTTATTAGCATTACCTCATCATTTCTATACTATAATTCCCTGGAGACATTTTAGAAGGTTAGTCTGCCGTTCACACCCACGTCTAATAAATTTAGACATTTACCATCTATCACGATAAGCAATATGTTTTACTCCCCAATTTATTTTAGAATAATGTGGATATTTTTTACAATCTTTTATCCATTCCGCTTTCCATTTATTCCATTCATTTGGTAGTTTAAAATAAATTATTCTTTTTCTGTATAAAAATGATTTTGAAAAACTTTTTTTTCCGTAAAAATAACTAAAAATATTTTTTATTATTTTATCAGGTAATGATTTCTTAACACATTCTTTAAATGTTAATAGTTTTACTATTTCATAGTGAGCAATTGAACCTTTAGATGAAAGGAATTTCAATCTAGAAAGAACATAACTACTATACATTCGATAACCTATATCAAGTTGTTTTTCTCTTTTCCAAAAACTTCTGAATACTATTTCAAATTTATCTTTTGGATATTCTGAGTAATAATTCAGATACTGATATAACAATCTTTTCTTTGGTATTATTCTATCAATTAAACAATCCTTCCACTCAGACTTTTTTTTTTTCTTTATACTTTCATTAATTTTTAAAATATTATTGTTAAACAATTCAATAATTGAATTGTAAGGATAACTATTCTCATCTATCATTCTTTTTATCATAATTATTCTTTCTACATATTTATTATATAATTTAAAATATTGCTCTATACACCAAGGACACATACAGTAAATTTTATCATTTCTTTTCTTGAAAAACAATTCTTTTTGTACATTATATTCTGTTGTTATAAAAAAATAATTAGGACAAAGATGTACCCATATAGGTATCTCTTGTACTCTTTTAGATATATCTATTCCTTTTGATGTTATCTTTTTTCGATTAGGACCTTTGTATACTCTTAAAAGATATGATATTGCTATTTCTTTCAATTCATTACCATTTCCTAATTTTTTTATTAAATTTTGATGTTTTTTACAAAACATAAAACGATTGCTAGTTTTAGTTGCACAACTATAACCTTTTTTAGAAATAGCGTGACAATAACCTTTCTTATATGGAGGGTGGATACCCAAGAAACCTTCTATAATCATATGAACATCTTCAGAAAGAAAACCACTCATTTTTAGGACAACTGTATTCTTTATTTTTCAACTGTTGTCTACGTCTATTCTCTTATTCGTAATGTTTTATAACTTTTTGCATTATATAAATTGATTCATATGTTTTATTAGTTAAACAACCCCATGTTTGTAAACTATTTTTTATAAAAAAACTAAAAAATGCTGTTTGTTCTTCTTTTTTATTAGCTAATTTCAACATTATCTCATTCATTATTATAAAAATTCTTGCTACTTCTTTTTTTGATGTGGAAATTTTATATTTTTTCAAAATACAATTTAATCTGTCATTAATTTTTTTATCGACATTTTTTAAAAATTTTTTACCTTTGATATCAGAATTGATTATAGCATAAACATATCTGTATGTTTCTCTTATTTCTTTAGTCATATGATAAATTATTAACATAGTCTTTTAGGATAATAATATTCTTATTTATTTTTAACTACTATCTACGTATAACAGCTACGCTTTTTTATTCTTTTTTTTAAATTATTCTTTTTTTTAATAAAATCTTGTTTTGTTATTGTTATAATTGTAATTTCTGTTATTATTGTAATTTCTGTTATTATTGTTATAATTGTAATTTTTTTGAAATGTTTTTTTGTTTTGCATAGTATCAGGTTCTGCTAAACCTCTTCTCCTAAATATCTCTGCTATTGCTTTAATTGGTTTTTGCTGTGAAAATGTATCTAGACTACCATCCTTCTGAAGGACTAATAAACCGCTAACCTTTCCTTTTTTAGGAAATACACATTCTCCATAAACAAATGCTTGTATAATACTTTTCTTCTCTTCTGCCTTTGGATGGTATTCTATTAAATCCCAGAAAAAGTCTTGGTCTTTTTGAGGTAAAGTAAAATAATCTTGTCGGTTAGAATTTTCTTGATAAAAGAATGGTTTGTTCTTTTTGCATATATTATCTCTTTCTTTTACTATTGCACTAGTAGAACTATAAAGTTCTCCGGCAAGTTTGATACTTAGAGAATCTAATCTTTCTTTCTCTTGATTTCTTTTTTTCTTCTCTGCTTCTAATTTCATTAATCTTTGAATCCTTTCTTCTTTTTCTTTCTTTTTTTCTTGTTCTAATATTATTTTCCTCTTTTCATTAAAAAAGAACTCTTCTGTACCTGGAGTTTTTTCAATGTTTTCTTGAAAATCAGCCCAAGAAACACTAGGGTCAGGTAATACCAAAGGTGGTATATTTTTGCCGTTGTTTCTCTCACCCTCTTTAGGAAACAAATGATTATCTTCAGGACCTTTCCAGTAATGGAATTTCAAATCTTTAAAAAAAGGATGTTTCATTGGTTTGCGTTTAGGTGAATTTCTAGGTGTGACAACTTCGAAATCTGTATCTTCTACAGCCATTATTTCTTGTCCAAGAGTTAAACATGGAATTGAATGCCGTTTAGGTGAGTTCATAGGAGTTACCTCCATTTCACTTTCACAGTTTTCTCCGTCCATATCTACACTGGAATCACTATCATAGTCGAGTACTGCAAATCCTGACATGTTTAGTATAAGTTTC
>CERR01124552.1_pt1 | contig 12820 bp, 7 predicted proteins | sample 530841 | NCBI WGS metagenome assembly CERR01 (sample SAMEA2621021, study PRJEB7988) | marine metagenome | biome: marine biome (ENVO:00000447); feature: surface water layer (ENVO:00002042); material: "saline water (ENVO:00002010), including plankton (ENVO:xxxxxxxx)" | depth 5 m | reverse complement strand
AATCTACGAATGTTGTTGCCATTATTTATAAATGTTGAGGATGTTTTGCGAACTTGTTATATTTGCACTTTCTTCTTTCTTAAGTTGTTTTCTAAGTTTTTTGTCTGCACGCTCTTGAGCAAGTAGAACAGCACCTTCATCTTGTAAAACTCTATTCCATGCAGCTTTACGAGCTGAATCAAATAGTCTACCTATCATTATGTTGTGGTAGTAATCTTTAGGATCAAACTCTGACCTTCTGCCAGAATCTATATCATTGTACATTAAATCTAGTGATGCTATAATTTTAGGATCTTTAGCAAGTCTGCTAAGTAATACTTCAAGTCCTTCTTGACCTATTTCACGCTGAAACTTAGAACGTAACTCAGGGCTATCAGTTAGGTCATCACCATTAGGAGAAAACAATACTGATAAACGTATGTCATATCCACTTCTAAACAAAAACTCTCTGCCTAAGCTAGGTGTTAAGTTAAAGTTTACAGGAATAAATGCGTTGTATGCTCTTGTTATAAAGTCGTGATTTTTAATAGGCTTACCATTAAGTAAGTCATATTTTATAGGTAAAGGTTTACCAGTTAAATTTTCACTTAACAAGTTACGGTTACGTATAGAATCAATAATACCAGAGTTAAGTTCTCTTGTATGTGGTGTAAATATTTTACCTAAGTCATTACGTATACCAGCAAGTGGTAGGTTGTTGTTAGCAAAACTTGCTATAATTCTACTAGCTTGACCCGGTTTACCACCGAACAAATCAGCAAATGACTGTAAGCCTGCTAAATATGATTTACTTGTTACACCTTGTGATAGTAGTAAAGAAACTTTTAATAAGTTATCTTCTGTCCACTCTTCACCCATAAGTAAACTTGCGTCACCTATATCAGCAACCATAGACATAATCTGGTTAAATGGTTCAAACGAATCATAATTAACACCAACATCACCAAAGTAAATCATGCGTTGTTGATAACCACTATCTATCCATTGTCCACGTTTTTGTCTATCTACTGGTCCGTTACCTGTCATTCTACCTGTCATCCATGCCCATGTAGCCATGCTGACTAGACTAGAGCCCATCGCCAATCGGCCTGTTTGTAAGGCTTTAGCATTGATTAAGTCTTGGTTACTATATATACCATACTGAGCTAACTCCTCTAAATTTTGACCGGGTCTAGCAAATGCTATGTCGTTAAATTCTTTTACAAGAAAGTTAAATCCGGGTGTATGTTTAGCTGTAAGTTTTAGTCCGTTAACACCTGTACGTGCAAATAAAAAGAATGGTTTAGCCCAAGGGTTCTGTTGAAATACAGAGTTTAGGTTTGCTGCAAATCCTTTTAGATCCTGTGTAAGTGTAACTTCTTTACGTGCAAACTGTGCTGCTTTATCAGTTAAGTTACCGTCAGCATCAAAAATATCACGATAAAAAAAGTCTTCGTATGCTCGTATAAGTTGTGGAGATATATTATCAAATGATTTTATTTTACCACCAGCCATCTGGTCCATAGCAGATATAAGAGCTTTTTCTCTCATTCTAACTCTACCTAGTATGTGTGCAAACGCATCATCAGTTGCAGCCATAACCTTTGTAGAGTATGTCAGCATGCTATTATGATTCATAGCACGAGCCATGTTAGCCAGTCTAAATGCTGCTTTATCACCAGCACTAGCACGGTCACTTTCAGCCCATCTACGTAGTATTTCCCAGTTAGCATCGCCCTGTGTATATTCAGAAAATCTAGTTTTTATAGTTGCTAGATCGCCTGACCAGTATGAGTTAAGTCTTGTTTTAAACAACTCAAAAGATTCTGGTATAGCTTCCATCATAGCGTTCATAGACGCAAGACCTGTACGTATAGTTCTAGTATCTCCTGTAAATGGATAACGTATTATACCACCTAAAGTCTGATTCATAGGACGTAAGAAGGTATGAGTAGCTGTACCGATTATAGCACGTAATGGTGTTTTAGGAGAGCTTAGAACACTATGTGTCATAACACCCTGTAATTCTCTTATTAACGCACCAGCCTGTGCTTTACCTTCGATCTCACCACCTTTTATCATCTTTCTAGCCCATGCGTCAAAGTCATCTAGACTGTTAACTGTTTGCATAGAAGAGAAAGCTTCAAATAATGCCATGAGTAATTCATTATCATCACTACCGTCAGCTATATCTAATATAGTTTGTATAGATTCACGTGTATCTGACATCTCTTTTGTTAGAGTTTTAGTCAAATAGTTACGTTTTACACCAGCACCTAGCTCTCTAAAGTTTTGTGACTTTATAATTCTAGCTTTTTTAGCTTCCGTCATAGCTACAAATATAGTATCACGTATAGCTTCTAGTGGACCATCTGTATCTGCAAGGTCTACGAAGTCTTTCAACTCTCTACCAGCAATACCTAGATCACGTACTTGTTGTAATAGTGTACCTACAACCATATCTGCTACGACAACATATTTACTTGTAATAGTTTCTACGCTATCTACAAGGTTGCCATCAATATCAGTAATAGAATATGCGTCAGTCGCTTCCAAAATTTCTTTTAAATATTCTTCTGGTGACATATCAGCTGCATTTCTACCAAGTGTAATGCGTTGGTGTGCAGCTATTGCATCTCCAAATACATCAACTAAGGATAGTCTATTACGTTTAACCTCGTCAATAATTCCCTGATACTTGTTATTACTATATAAATTACGTAGTACTTCATCTACTACTTCTTCTGTTATACCAGCATTTTCAGCTGCTCTAGTTCTTTGTACGTTAGTTATTGGATTACCAGCTGCACCTTCCTCAGCTCCCCAGTCTTCACGCACCTTTTTCTGCATTTCCCATATATCATATGGATCATCTTTAGATAAAGGAGCACCCTGTTGTGCTTCTGAAAGCATAGCATTTTTACTAGCTCTAAATCTTGACTCATTTTGTCTGAGTTCTTCTAGACCTTTTGCTAGTTTCTGTGCATCTATGCTGCTTTGACGCTTACCTATTTTAGTTTTAGCACCACGTGCACCCTTACCGATAAGCATAGTAGCTCCATCAAATACAAGACCTATACCCATTCCCTCTACGATGTTTTTTACTTTCATCATAATAGGATGGTCGTAGTCCTTAGTACTTAGTGGTGTATCTGCCCAACCATAGTGGTCACGTAATGAGCCTAAAGCATTGTGTCCGTCTGACTCTTTGGATATAAGATCAGATACAGCACCAATACCAGCAGCTCGTACTAAGCTAGGAGCACCTAATAATTTAGCAGCAGCTGTACCAGCTAGTGGTATGCCTGCTGCAACAGCACCTTTAGCTGCTAATACTGACGCCCCTGCAAGTGTACCAAAATGTACAACTCCTCTTGCTAGTTTACCCCACCATGTTTTAGTAATAATTGGATTAGCACCACCACCAAATGGGTCAAACTCTGGCTGATAATAACCTTTCTCTTCTTTTTCTCTTTGCATTTCACCAGACAACGCATCTACTGTACGCTCTGGAAATGTGCTAATAGAAGATACTGTATCTTGTATACCGCCTGATATAATAGAACCCGCTTCTTTTACAAGTCCTCTAACACCCCAGTTTTCTTTGTCTCTAGGATCTTCGGATGCTTCTTGTTCTATTTCTTGTTCGTATGCAACCTGTGCTTTATCAACAGCTTCGTTTTCTGATACGATTTGTTCTGGTGATAAGATATCAGCTGAAGTACCATCGTCTTCTGGCTGTTCTTGAGCAAGTTGATCTATATTTATTTGATCTGGTTCCATTTTTATTCTCCGTAGTCTATCATATCACCATAGTCAGTAAACCAAAACTCGTCTATAAGTTCTGGTGTAGACATAAATGGTTGATTATGTACATCTTTATCGTCATAGACACCTAGCATATCTAATTCGTTAAGGCTGCCCATATCTATTCTTCCAGTACTAAAGTAGTTACTTAGCCCGGAGTTGTGCATTGCTTGTGCAGTCATTAAAAGTTTTTGATTAGTTTCGTTTAGTGTATCTACGTTAAAATCTAAACCAGAAATTTGTTCTAGTTTTCGTATATCTGAAGGTAGAATTTTATATCTACCAAAACCATTAAATCCATAACCATGTTGTACAGCTGCATTTAAGGTTTGATTTATAGGTATATTTTCAAAATCTAATTTTTCTTTATTTGTAGCTGATACATTACCAAACTGTGCGTTTCTAGTTTTAGTTAGATAATTTGCAAAAAAACTATTACGTTCGTTTGGATCCATTTCATATAAAGCTCTACCAGTTTTTGTTTTAGTAGGCATATAGGTCAGTAACTTTTTAACAAGAGAGTTAGGCATGTCATTCATGACGTCAGCTCTTAATCGTCCTTTTTCCTCATTATAACCTAGTGCTTCTAATCGTTTGTTCATTAAGTCATGAGCTGTAGTAAACCTTAAATCTTTACTAGCTTCTATGTAGTACATTGGTATTTTACCACCGTTTGTATACTCTAGTAATTCTTGTACAGGTTCAAAGCTATGTGCATTAGGATTTGACAACCAGTCATTTTTAGTTTTAGGATTTTTAAGAGCAACACCAGCTTCGTATGCAGCAAAAGCTGTATTATATTCTCTACTACCTTCATATGCACCTTTACCACCTGTTAGATAGTATTCACCAAAGTTTAAGTTAACACCGGCTTTAGTTTTTACACCACCACCTCTTTCGTTTTTACCAGCACCTATTTTTTCTCCATCAAGTCTATCTTTTATAAACTTAAATGCGTCTTGTTGAGCACGTTTAAACGGTACACCTTCTTTAACTAATTTTAATATTTGCTCGTCATAATGTTCTACAGCATTAGCAGTAATTACACTATTTTTAATATTTCCTGTAGCAGTAGTATTTGTAATACCTGTGTTAGTATCTATGTAATCAGTTAATGTTTTTTTACCAGCTTTATAATCGTCTTTATTTTTTTCAAAGACATCGAAACCTTTTAATTCTTTAGTTTTTTCTTCTGCTACTTTAGGATCATTAAGGGTTTTAATTAATGCTTTAGCAGTTGGAAACTCTTTGTTGAGTATAGCATGGTCAATCATAGGAATTGTAGCATCATCAACTTGATCATCTTTTGTATGATAATTATTAAGACGATTAAAGTATCTATAATAGTTACCATCCTTAGACACATCTATACCGTTATCTCTTAAAAGTTCTTTAGCGTTTTGTATTTCAGCTTTTAAATGTACTTCAGTAGCACCAGCATCTGTTTGATCTAAAGTTGCTATTGCTGCATCTACAACCTCATTTACTTTAGCTACATTTTTAGATTCTTTTTCTAATGTTTCTACTCGTAACTGTCTACCAGCTAGTCCTTCTATTTTAGCATGAAAGCCCGGAAATAGTTCTTGTAATGTTTTTTTACCAGAACCATCACGTGCTGAGACACCATTTATATTAGCTATAGCTGCTAGGTCTGTTGATGTAAGTTCACGTTTTTCAGCTAGTACAGCTATGTCTGCATAGATAGTATCTAATGCTTTAGTTGTATCTTTACTACCCGTAAGCTTTTGTAGTTTAGCTATTGATCCAGACAGAGGGTCTCCATCAGTACCAAATAAAGCTGCTTTAGGATCAACTTTAGCAGCAGACGCAAAATCTGACTGTCGTTTAGTTTCGTAATCTTTCTTAGCTTGAGCAAATGTTTCGTTAACAAACTGTGTACGCTCTATCTTATCTGTGTTTTGTGTAGATTTTAATAGCTTAAGTATGTTTGCATTACTAAGTTTATTTTTACCACCAAAAACACCAGCAGTATGATAGAAAGCTCCTTCATGAAAATTTTTAACCGCATCAAGTTGTCCTATCTGACCAGATGCTTTAGCGTCCATTAAACTTATCATACCATACTCTGTTGGCACTTTAAAGTCTTGATTAGCAGCTAAGTAACCTTGATAGTTTTTAGCAAGAGCATCAACTGTAGCAGCACCTTTTGTTTCAAAGTCAGGAACACCTAATGTTTGATACAAAGCAATACCTTCTAATCCAGCATCTAGACTGTTAGTAACTTGAAAGTCTTTGTCAGCTTTAAATGCTAACTGCATACCTTCGGTGTAAGCTGCATTACTTTCTACTGCTAAAGCTTTAGTAGCTGGATCTGATAAAGCTAGGTCGTTTGCTTTTTTAAAATTAACATTAGTTTCATTACTCGGATTAAATAAATCTTTGTTTTGTTCAATGCTGATATCTTGCAGCTTTTGGTTTTGGCTTTTAACTCCTTCTTCATATTTAGCCATTTTACCTTTAATAGCATTAAGCCTGTCTTTATCTTCGTTGTAAGCTCTTACTTTACCAGCAAACTCACCTATTTGACCTACAAGCTGTCCTAGCTTCATAAAGTTTTGACTTTTCTGAGTAGCTAACGCAACGGCTGTTTGAGCATTAAGGTTATACTGTCTATTGTTTTTAGCAACAACATCAGTAATACCTTTATTAGCAGCTATACCCATATCACCTTTAGGATCTATCTCCATGTAGTTAGTGTCAGCTGTATTAAACATGTTTGAATCCACTACGCTACCTCCTTAAAGTCGACGTCTATAAGATCATAATATACACCGTAAAATCCGTTAGGCATTTCAACTACGGCTTTAGGGTGTGTTTCTTTGACTTCTTGAGCCATGACACCTACGAATTCTCTATCTGAACTTAGATACTTAAACTTGTAAATGTTGTGACCATCAATAGATGTACCTATTTTTGTAATATCTTTTTTTATTCTTTCATCACTACCAGCTGGAAACAGTCCCATAACTCCAGTAGCTACGTTAAGTCCAAAGCTTAGACTGTTCATTAACTGACCAGCTCTATCTTTAGGAGGCAACATAGTAGGCATACCAAACTGTGGCCCCATGCCTAAGTTAGCATGTTGCTGTTTAATCATGGCATCCTGTCTTCTATCTATTTTGGTTAAAGTCTTCGCTTCGCCTACAGTAGCTAATTGATACATCTTTCTGTCTATCTTTGCAATCTTAGAAAAATAATCAGATGATGCTTTGCCACCGAAACGAGTTGATCTATTACCTTCGTTTGTTTTTTGATTTTGGAAATATTGTCTAGCTAAGTTTTCTTTACCTAACAATGCTTGACCTTCAGCGTTTTTAGTAAACTCTTGAAAGTCAGCTAAATCACGTGACTTGCCTAAGCCACGAATCATTGTTATGTTATCTTTAAAGCTAGATTCTTTATTCCATTGTTTAATAGAGTCAGCTCTAAATTCAGCATGTCTTCTATTATTTTCGACTCGGGCTGCTTCACGCCTACCCGCATTAGGATCTGGTGCACACACGGCAAAATTCTATAAAGTATAAATTGTTTGGTCCATGTTTAAACTTACGTAAAAACTTGAAGCCTAAAAATTTGAGTAATTTTAAATGTACTGTATTTCTACAGTCTACTATGTTCCACAATAGAGGCTCAGTACGGCTATCGACCCACCGTTTAGCTTCTCTTGCAAATGTAATTGGAAAGTCGTGAATAGCTGGAGTGCATAGCATCCATATTTCACCACCTTCTCCGACTCCTGCTAGTCCGGCAGTCTTGCCGTCTGGTACTGTGAAATACACAGCAGAGCCAATCCTTGCCACTCGTAGTAGTTCTTCCATAGGATCTAGCCCATGGCCTTCTACAACCTCTCTGAGGTCATCTGGGCGTAGGTGAGAGGCCACCTCTTTGGCAGCCTCCTCTGTAATTGGGTGTACGTATTGATCTAATTTAGACACGTCTATAATATTTGGGTGAGTAGTCTCCTTCCCATGACACAGCTCGTAGCGTGGATGGTGCTGGATGACTTGATTTAAGTGTAATATCTACGTTGGTATTTTTTTCATATACCGGCACAGTTTTTATAAACTCTTCTAGGTAAGGTGCATCTGACACATCATACTCATCTAGCTCTGTAGATTCGTATACTTCTGTATAATCAGATTTACCAATACGTGAAAGAGTAGTTTCATATAGACCTATCTTACCGAAGTGAAACTTGACTCTATGCACTACAAGAGATGAGTTTACATCAGCTCTGTTAGCTTCACCTTGCTGTCGTGAAAGATAGAAAGTAGGAAATGCTACGCTGTACTCGTATAAATATCCTATAGTTAGGGTTACACCAGACCAGTCTCCCGGCAGTGTAAAGCTAGTTGTGCTAGTCAATGTAGGTTTACCGTATCTACCTACACGTACGGACGTTGTGTTAGTATCTATAACAACTAAGTCGTAGTTAGGTGTTGTGACTAAAGGTAGCCAAAGTACACCAGTAAATGTAGTTAGATTTGTAGACGCATCATAGCTGTTACTACTACCTGTATCAGTTGTATAATTATCTACATGTAATAAGAAATCTATATTATCTTGCGTAATACTAGGGTCTGACTCTTGTTGTACAAGTCTGACGGTTTGTAAAAAATTATCAGTATCTAAAAAGTAATACTCGTCGTTTATAATAAAATGATATTTTAATGGATTATTAAACTTCCATTTAAACCATGATGACTGTTGACGTTTATCACCTACATTAAGATATCTAAAACCTTGAACTGTGTCAGAATCAGTTTTACCCATTATAACTAGGTTGTTTTCACGTGAGTTTGTAAATAAGTCTATGTCTTTAGGTAACAATGTAGGTACTACCTGAGTCTGATTTACGACGTTTGGTTCACCTTCTCTCGCTATATTAGCCATTTCCATAAGTCGGCTAAATTTACCTGAGTTGTCAAGAAAGGCAACTGTAGTGCCAAGAGATATAGGGGCTATATCTTTATTATAGTTAAATGTAGATATACTACGTAACTTAGCTGTATCAGGGTTTAGTACTGTATCATCTGATGATAATAGAAACTGCTGGTTTGTACTAAATACTACAAGACCTGAGTTTATATCTATACCATCAAATAATTCTGATGGGAATGTAGAAGAACACGATATATCAATAGGATCGTTAGCACTAACTGTAAGTGCTGTTTCTGAAAAGAAATCAGGTTGACCTACAGTTCCCGGTCTAGATAGTATTACATTTTCTTCAGATAAAAATGCTAATCTGTTACGGAAAAATAATACTTTATTAATACGTTGATCTTTAAAAGATGGAAACGGATTACTATTATCGTCACCTACTTCTCGGCCTGCATATGTAAACTGTTTAATAGTAAATGTAGCTATTTCGTTAACTGTACCTTGATTAGCTAAACCTGTTCTTTGAATTACTAACGGCATATTAGTTAGGTTTTTAGCTATCCCCGGCTTTGCACATTCTGTCCACGAGCCTGTACCATCCTGATCATTTAGACCGTCGAATCGTAGGTAGTAATCATCCTCTTCAGATATTCTAGCATTAGCTACTTTAACTATATAACCATGTTTACACTGTTTAGGTAGTAATGTAACGTCGTTTACTGATGTACCCATGCTTCGCATCAGGTCATCTTCGACAATTTCACAGTTAAAAGAATTACTACTAGATAGATATATACCGTTACCAATAATAGTACCAGTTATACCAGATGGTAATTCTGCTATAATACCACCTAGTACTGTGTCTCCACTGACTGCTGTGTCAGAATCAAAAGGTGTAGGCTCTGGTCGTATAAGTCCGTTACCAGCTGTGCCACCAAATACTGTAGCTTTAACAGCAATAGGTTCATGATCTGTTACTTCTATTGTATATGTAGCAGATGATTCTCCTTTACCTGAGTTACCAGATGTTCCACTGCTGGACGTACCAGTTACGGTAGCACCCTTAGTAGATGACATAGTAATTGTAACTCTATCACCGGTTTCCCAGCCTTCTCCTCCATGTAGTAATATTACACTTTTAGCGTATGCAGCAGCAAAGTCATCTGGAGAGTCTCCTCCACCACCTATAGTACCTTGTTGTCCACGTATGTCAAGTTTTAATATAAGATTCTCTTTACCACTTGTTACTACTGCACCTAATGTAGGTGTAAAAGTATGAACATCTGCACCACCTTGGTCCGTAAGGTTTACAGGGTTTGTACTAGCTAATGCGTCGGCTTGATTTGCATGAAGATAAAATGAAACTCCTCCACTTATAGGTCCATTTTGGACATAGTATGTAGTTCCTGATGTTAGACCACCAATAACAGTAGTACTTGTAGTATATACAACTGCGTCCCCATCTGCAAAATTATGAGCAGATGGAAAAGTAATATAGTCACTACCCACAGCAACAGCAGATCCACCACCTGTAACTGTTGCTGGTGTGCGAGTTACACCTCGTACCTGTACTGTATCTGTACCTGTATAACTGGTAGCAGCATCTATACTAAATGTTTGTATACCAATACCTCTACACTGTCCAGTACCACCTGACTCATCAAGATCATCAGATAGTATTTTTATACGTGTTGCTCTATTAAAAGTTGTTGTGGTATTATTATCATAAATATTAAGTCCATATTGCCTGCCGTTTTCTGTACGTGTTACTTCAAGAAATGCAAAATGGTTATCAGGGTTAGCGGTAGTTGTACCCGAAGTACCTACCAGCGTATTAGCGTTAGAAGTATCACGACTACTAACAAAGGTAGTGTCGTTGATAGTAAGGAATTGTATGTTTTCACTGTTGCTTGTTGCTAAATAATCTTGTATTGCTGTCTGCCCACCAGTACCATATACTATATCCTGTGCGGCTCCAGCATTATCACCATCAGCCTTCCACATTCTAAGCTGTCCATCGGCAGCAATTTGTCCTATGTAGGATCCTTCTTCGTCATCACGATGGTAGTGAAACCACGAACCACCCGGTTCTACGCTTGGTAAAGGTTGAGAGTTTATTCTTTTAGCACCCGGTCTTTTGTATAAGCCACGTGTAATGTCAGGTATCGCATTTACAACATCCTTAACTTGTCCGGGAAATTTTAATTGATCGGGCTGTTCCGATATACCCCCAGTAAAACTAGGAATGGTTTGTGTTACGCTTGCCATTATCGTCTAAGGTTTCTCCAAGGTTGATATGTTTGATGTATTGTATTCTCTGGGAATCCAAACATACTATGATTACCCTGATTACACTCGTACTCCATAAGAGATGCACGTGCTAATGCTTCTTGTCCTTGTAATAGTTTGACAAGATTAGGGTTTGCAACCAACTGTGTAGCTGCTTTTGTTGACGCTCTATATGTGATATAACGTCTAAATGGTATAGGTAGGTTTTCAAAGGTGTAAAGTTTTACGACGTCTAAGTCGATAGCGGTGATAGATGAAAAGTCATCTGTGTGATCTATCTTATCATATAAGAAACCATCACGTCTAATAACATCATATACTCTATGAGTCCAACCGTCTGCTACATCTAGCTGTAGTATATCGTTAGCTATAGCTATTTTGCCGTTGGCATCTGGTGTAAATGATACGTGTTTTTCTGTGTTAAAATGCCATCCTTCTGCTTGCGTGTCTACGTTAGCGTCACGGAGTAGATTATATATAAATGCAATCTCTGGGTTATCATATACTAATGATGTAACTGGTGCTTGACCTATAGCTCCCAGTATAGAGTTCACTGCGGATAGTTCGGTATCGAGGTCAATAGTTGTGGAAGCCATAAGAAAAAGGGGAGCCGAAGCCCCCGTATAAAAAATAAAAAATTAGAAAGAAGAAGGCTTAGTTGATGTACCAGCGAATAATTCAACTGATGCAGCAGGGTTAAGTGCGTCTGCTCCCATTGCTAGGCGACCTAAAATTACGTCACCTTGGTAAACCACGGATATGTCTCCGCTTGTTACCTGTACTTGTGGTCCGATTGCTTCAACAACACCAGCAGCTTCCTTCTGGAAGATAAGTCCGCATGAGTTCTCGAAGTCAGATGTACCATTACCATAAGAGTTAACAGTCTTAGTAGCTGATGAACCAGCTGTTTCGTCAACCATTGTAACTTCTGTGAAGCTACCTGTGTTGCCGGGATCTGTTACTCCGGGGTTTGTTGAGGATCCTGTACCGTACTTAGTACCAAATCTACCAAAGAACGGAATGTTCATTGACTTGTAGATCTTGATGCCTGCAATCTCGATGATGCCGTTACCTGACTGTAATACATCACCTTGCTCATCTCTGTTGATAAGACCGTTAGAACCTACAGCTTGTATAAGTTCGTAGTACTGTCTTGGGTTTAGTACACCTACTCTTCCCTCTGTAGAAACACCTTTTTCATCTAATGCAGCTGCTGCATCGTAGAAAGCGTTTACTAGAGATGCAGAATCGTAAGCATCAGATGCGTTTGTAGATGTTCCTACTTGGATCTGTGTACCACCGGGCTCAACAAAGTTAGTCTTTGTGATTGGGCTAGCTTCTCTAGCTGCCTTGGTGATTGATCTGAAGATCTTTCTGTCATACTTCTCTGCTAGAGCATAACCAATCTTCTTGGAGATTTCTCCTCTTAGATCATAGTGTGCTAGTGTTTCATCTAGCTCATAAACGAACGCAGAACTAATTAATAGGTCGTCGCAAGTTATGGTTTTTTCAGCTACTGGAGGTGCAGAATCACTGTTACCTAGTATGCTGTTTCCGGGAGTATGATACTCCGCAGTTGTTCTACCGGTGAAAATGAACTGAAGACTCTTACCGTTAGTAAGTGTTCTTTTCATTACAAGGTCTCTAGCGATTGTATTACGCTGGAAGCCTTTAAACATTTCACCGCTGAACAACTTTAAATAAAGTGCCCTTCGCTCTGTTGTGTTAGCGATTGCACTATTATTAGCACCCGGGCTAGTAAGAGCCGTGGTTAGTGTGCTGTTTTGTTGTGCCATTGTTATGGTTTGTTATGGGTTTATATTGTTTTGTACAAATTTTT
>CERR01126190.1_pt1 | contig 12882 bp, 15 predicted proteins | sample 530841 | NCBI WGS metagenome assembly CERR01 (sample SAMEA2621021, study PRJEB7988) | marine metagenome | biome: marine biome (ENVO:00000447); feature: surface water layer (ENVO:00002042); material: "saline water (ENVO:00002010), including plankton (ENVO:xxxxxxxx)" | depth 5 m | reverse complement strand
GGATATACTGGAATCGCTTGGAGTATAGGAGGGGTTCACGATAGGCCATGGTTTGAAAGACCAATCTTCGGTAAAATTAGGTATATGAATTTTAATGGATGCAAAAGAAAATTTAATGTAGACAAATATATTAAAATTAATAACGCTCAAAACGCTCAAATAACGATTTGAATATTACTAATTATGGTTTAATTTATTTCTATGAAAATATATGAATTAAATATTACTCAGCAAATCGATGCCCCTTTGGAAAAAGTTTTTGATTTTTTTTCAAAACCAGAGAATCTTGCTGAAATTACACCAAGTAAGCTTGGTTTTAATATTTTAACGCCGTCTCCAATTGTAATGGAGAAAGGAACATTGATTGATTACACAATTAAATTATTTGGTATACCTATTCGGTGGAGAACTTTGATAACAGCGTATAATCCACCAAAAAAATTTGTTGATGAACAGCTCAAAGGTCCCTATTCTTTCTGGCATCATACCCATACTTTTGAGTCTATTGACCAAGGTGTTGAAATGAAAGATATTGTGAGATATTCAATTCCATTTGGAGTATTGGGAAGAATTTTACACTTTCTATGGATTAAAAATGATTTAAAAAAGATTTTTAATCACAGAAAGAAAGTTATTGATAACATTTTAGTTTCTAATTATCAAGAAAAAGATAAAGAAATCAGGGATAGGTAGCAATGAAGGTAGCATTATTTGGAGGAACTGGTTTTGTAGGCTCCTACATTATCGATGAGTTATTGAATCATAAGCACAGTCCAAAGCTTTTAGTTAGGGAAAGTTCTGAAAAAAAATTATTAAAGGCTAGCAAGTGTGAAATCATTGTAGGCGATCTAACCAATAAAACTGCAATGGCAAAATTGATTAAATCGGCAGATGTAGTAATATATAGCATCGGTTTAGTTCGAGAATTTCCACATAAGGGAATCACTTTTCAAGAGACGCAATTTGATGGGGTAAAAGACTCTGTTGATCTTGCAAAAGAATACGGCATCAAACGATATATTCTTGTAAGCGCTAATGGAGCAAAACTTGATGGTACTAAGTATCAAAGCACAAAATATCTTGCAGAGGAATATTTAAAACATTCTGATCTAGAATGGACAATCTTTCGCCCCTCATTATGTTTTGGAGACCCCAGGGGAGGCGGTAGGCCTGAATTTTGCTCTCAATTAAAAAAAGATATGTTAAAACTACCGATTCCTTCGCCAAATTTTCATTCTGGGTTATTACCCTTGAATGCAGGGAAATTTGCACTTTCTCCTATTCATATTAAAAATGTTGCCGAGTTTGTTGTAAAATCTATCGAATTGGAAAGCTCCAAAAAGAAAACCTATCTACTTGGTGGCGAAGCTTATTATTGGCCGGATCTTGTAAAAACAATGGCTGCTTCATATGGTAAGAAAAAGTGGATGATTCCTGCGCCAGCCATTGGCGTAAAGATTTTAGCTTTTTTCTTTGAACGATTTGCCTGGTTCCCAATAACAAGGGATCAAGTAACTATGCTTATTGAAAGTAATGTATGTGACTCTAAGGAACATTTTGAATCTTTTGAAATTGAACCAATACCGTACAATACTGAAACATTAAGCTATTTAAATAATTAATGAAATTTTGAATTTAATGAAGCTATCGATTTTCATTTTGATTTCTTTCTTAGCTTATTTTAGCTTTTCTACCCTTTCTGGAAAGTCTATTATAGAGCTAAATATTGGTGATCAAGCCCCCTTGTTCTCACTAAAGGATCAAGACAAAAGAGTTCATAATTTGTCTGATTATCTAGGGCAGCGCGTAGTGATTTATTATTTTCCTAAAGCAGATACACCTGGATGAACTATTCAAGCTTGCGGGTTCCGCGACATTTATGATAAATATGAAAAATCAAATATAGTGGTATTTGGAATTAGTTATGACTCATCGAGGTCTTTAAGAAAATTTAAGAAAAAATGGAAATTACCTTTTAATTTATTATCTGATTCTAAAAAAGAAGTAGCTGTAAAATATGGTGCAAATAGTTCTTTATGGACTAAAAGAATTACATTTGTAATAGATGAAAAAGGTAAAATTGAAAAAATATATAGAAAAATGAATGTTAACACTCATGCGGAGAAAATATTAAGTGAAATTACTAAAAAGAAATAGTATTGCAATATCAGTCTGGCTTGGAATTGTTTTTTGTCAACAATCTACCAATCAGGTTTTCGGTTTTGTAACCGATAGTACTTCCGGTGAAGCATTGATTGGTGCCAACGTCTTCATTAGGGAGAGCGGCCAAGGAATGGCCACAGATAATAATGGGTATTATGTCCTTTCAAATATTGCAATCCAAGAAGCACAATTAGTGGTCTCTTATGTTGGATATAAACGTTACGAAAAGTCGATAAATTTTAGTGAAATTTCATCACAAAATTATAATATAGCCTTGCAACCTGAATCTATTGAGTTGATGCAAGTTGATGTTACTGCTGAAGAAATTGAAAGATTAAATAAAATTGAACCAAGTAGGGTTAATCTTTCTCCAAGAATATTGAAAGCACAACCTTCACTTGCGGAGCCAGATATTTTTAGAACTATTCAGTCGCTTCCTGGTGTATTAACAACCTCAGAATTTAGTACAGGGCTCGTAATCAGAGGTGGCAATACTGATCAAAATTTAATATTACTAGATGGAATAACTGTTTATAACCCATCTCATCTTGGAGGTTTATTTTCAAACTTCATTGTTGATGCGGTGAAAGATGCTGAGCTGATCAAGGGAGGGTATAACGCAGAATATGGTGGACGCCTATCTGCTGTTCTTGATATAAGAAGTCGCGAAGGAAACAGAAATAAATTTGAAGGAAGTAGTAGTGTCTCGCTATTGTCTGCACAAACTACGCTAGAAGGGCCATTTTTAAATGGTGCATGGCTGGTTGCAGGTAGAAGAACTTATTTCGATAAGATTCTCCCATTGCTGCCTGTTAGTTTTGATTTACCATACTACTTCTATGATCTACAAGGACATGTTTTTACTGATCTAAACGAAAAGGATAGAATATCGCTTAGCTTCTATAGAGGTGTAGATGATTTAGAATTTAAAGATTTAGATTTAGAGTCAGATTGGGGAAACAAAACACTGAGCTTATCTTATCGTCGTGTTTTTAATGAAAAATTGATTGGCAATTTTCTTGCTGCAAATAGTCAGTTTTATACCCGCTTTGGCCTTGGCGGTGATGCTGGTATTCAAGAATATAATCCTTTATCAGATCAAACACTTTCTGGAGACTTAGCATATTTTCACAATCAAGATTTTAACGTATTTTTTGGTGCACAGGCTAAAAGTCTTAGTATAACATATAATTCAAAATTCAATGATAGAATTCTTTTTGATTCACAAACAAAGCCATTTGAAACTGCATTTTATACAAAAATAAAATGGAAACCTAATCAACGCTTCATCATTGAGCCCGGAGTTAGGCTCATTACTTTTTCTTCTCACAGTGATGGATTATATCCAGATCTGAGGTTAAGTACAAAATTTATCATTGATGAAAGTAGGTTTATTAATTTTGCTATTGGCAACTATCATCAATTTATTTCAACCTTTCAAGATGACTTCACTGCTCAAATTTTAGATAGCTGGTTTGCTATTGATGAAACCGGCGAGCCATCTCGCGCATCTCAAGCTGTATTAGGGTATGAGCAATTTATTGGAAGAGGGTTAAAAGTACAAATCGAGGGGTATTACAAGAAAATTACTGATATGCTAACCTACGAGGAGTCACGAGCAACTACTGATGGAAGTTTTGAAAATAAAAGCTTACTAGATTTACTTACTCCTGCAGATGGATATGCCTATGGCGCTGAATTGTTCATTCAACAATCCACTGGAAAACTTAGCGGATGGGCTGGATATTCCTGGTCTGTAAGTAGAAAACTAATGAATGGTAAAGAGTATTTTACTAACTGGGACCGTTCTCATGTAATAAATGTTTTAGCGAATTATCAAGCCAGTCCAAAATGGGAATATAATTTAAAATTTACATTGCAAAGCGGTCAGGCATTTACTCCTATCAATGGATATTTCCTTCAAAACCTACCTGGAGAATCACAGCAAGACTTCCGTACAATTCCTGCGACAAGGAACGGTGGAAGGTATCCTTCTTTTCATCGATTGGATCTAGGCGCAGTACGCCATTTTGATGTCAAAGGAAGAAAATTTGATGTATTTATGCAGGTTATCAATGCATACAACAGAAAAAATATTTTCACTTATACGTATCCACTAGGTAATACTTTTAATGGGATAGATGATGATAGAGACTGGGATAGGAAAGATCATGATAGTAATGGCAATGGAAGACCTGATAAGGGAGAGCCTAATGTTGATGAAGATGATGAAGGTAGAATACAGCGAAATCCTGTTAGTCTATTTCCAATAATTCCGACTATTGGAATAACCTGGAATTTCTAATGAAAAAAATAAATATATATTCTCTATTTATCTTATTTATGCTTTTTGGAGCATGTGATAATTTTAATGATCCTGAATCCCCCTATCTAGAAAAGTATGTAGTATTTGGAAATATATCTGGAAATATGCCAATGATTGATGACACCATTTATGTTTCCCGCTCTGCTTCGCTTGATGAGAAAATTGATGCCGATCAATTATGGATTAACGATGCTATTGTAACAATAAGCGGTGATGGTAACGAATATCAAGCTTCTTTAGTGCCTGGTCATAGCGGTCGATATCAAACAGATCCATCAGTTATTTTCAAAACAGGTACCCAGTATAAACTTTCAGTTGCAGTTAATGGTAAAGTCTTAACATCTGAAACTACTATTCCTAAATCTCTGAATATTGATCCAAATACTGAAATAAAAAACTATACTTGTGGAGATGGCACTACTTTACCCGTCAAGGTTATAAATGTAGAGAATATAGATAGCGAAGGGAATCCTATAGCTGATAAAGTAGATTCATTGGAATACAATTATGGTGAGTGCTTCACCGGTAGTTTCGCTTCATATCCAATGTTTACTCTTGATTTTGAAACTGATGAATCATCAAAATTAATTCGTACGTTAACCTATGCCCTTGAAACAGATGCGAAAGGTCTTGAACCAGGCACTGACTCTGATTATTATGATTACAATTGGAATGGCAAACGCGATTCAACAAATATCAATTTAATTTATGATACAAGTTTTGTTAATGTTATTTGGAAAGGTCCCTATTTAAGAGATGATAATAACAATCCATCTAGGGCAAATCCTTTTGTTTGGTCAATTGAACGAGGCCCAATCAGAATGAGTTGGCTATATTTTAACTATTACGGATTACAATTAATTACCGTCCAAGCTACGGATAAAAACTTTTATGATTATTTACAGGGTGACCCACTTGGGAATAATATATATACGCTTCCAGGGTCAAACATAAATGGCGGGTATGGTTTATTCTCTTCCCATACGTATGTTTCATTTTATGTTTATTTAAAAAGAGGCAAGGATTATAGATAGTCTATTTTATTCCTACTCCAAATTTCCATACTAGCGTTCCACCTAAATAAGCTGTAAACAAAATAAGACCTACAAGTATAAATAGAATAAGAAATGCAACCTTATCTATTCGATGGTCATCCATTTTTTTGAAGTACATATTTAACCAAATAACAAAAAATATTATTGTTCCCCAGGTAACAATATTGCCCATTAATTGATGTTTTTCAAGAATCTGAACAATCTCCTGGGAGTAATCTTTGCTTTCCGTTTTTGTAAATTCCCATTGCCCTGTAATTGAAGCAAGTAATGATGATACTCCAGAAAGACCCGTGAGCCAAAGACCAATTACTCTGCATATCCAATTTGGCTTTAATAAGTGTACAGTATGCAATATCAAGGCCCCAACTAGAAAGCCAATTGGAAGATGGACAAAAAAGGGATGGAGGGGCAGGTTCATTGCAAAGAATTAATTTTTGTAATTCTCATAAATTTTGTAGCCCGTAGGGGAATCGAACCCCTGTTGCAGGAATGAAAATCCTGAGTCCTAACCACTAGACGAACGGGCCAACATTAAATATCGAAGGCGAAATTATATGACTTATTGGTTAATGACCAAGAGTTATATCTTAATTTTCAGAAACATCTAATATATCCATGAGCTCTCCATTCTGATGTAGCTCCATAGTTATGTCAGCGCCACCAATAAGTTTACCTTTTACAAATAGCTGTGGAATAGTAGGCCAACCTGATTGTTCAGAAAGCTTTGTTCTGATCAAGGGATCAGTTAAAACATTTACATCTTTATATTGGATGCCGTAATGATTAAGTATTTGAACTACTTGATTAGAGAATCCGCACATTGGCATTTCCTTAGTTCCTTTCATATAAAGGATTATAGGGTTCTCATTAATTTCTGATTTTATTTGTTCACTTAAATCCATTTAATAACTTTCATTAATTTTTTTGTTTCCAAGTTTTTGTTGAATACGTTTTTATTTCAAGGGCATGAATTTCATTTGTCATATACGAACCAACTGCCTTATAAACCATTTGGTGCTGTTCGATAAGCGAGAGTCCTTCAAAGCTATCGCTAATAACTATAACACTAAAATGATCGTTTGTACCAGTGGTATCAACTACTTCAACTTTGGAATTCGTAATTCCAGTTTGAATTAAATCTTGAACTTTATCGGTATTCATTAATTTTACAAATTGATCTTTATTATTAAAGAAAACAAAATATTTTCAATAATAAAATTTACTATGGTACATTATTTAAATAAATTACTATTCTTAAAATTAAACTTAATGTAAATAATGAAAATATATTCCTGGAATGTAAATGGAGTGCGTGCAATCGAAAAGAAAGGTTTCCTTGATTGGATTGAAGAAGTTCAACCTGATATTGTTTGCATTCAAGAAACAAAAGCTAAAATAGATCAATTAGGATCTTCTCTGATCAAAGATCATGGGTATTATACATATTGGCACTCAGCTGAACGACCAGGCTATAGTGGAGTAGCTACATTTTCAAAAAAGGAACCTTACTTCATTCAAGAAGGATTAGGAATAGAGCGCTTTGATAATGAAGGTAGAGTATTAATTACAGAGCATGAAAACTTTTTATTATATAACATCTATTTTCCCAATGGTCAAAAAGATGAAATTAGATTAAAATACAAAATGGACTTCTATGATGCGCTTTTACCTATTATTAATGATCAGGTGGAAAATGGTTCCAATGTAGTTGTAACTGGAGACTGGAATACCGCTCATTACCCGATTGATCTTGCGCGACCTAAAGAAAACATTAATACTTCTGGGTTTATGCCAATAGAAAGAGAAAAACTTGATGAATACGTTGCATCTGGCTGGGTAGATACTTTTCGACATTTTCATACCGAGCCTGAAAGATATACTTGGTGGACCTATCGGTTTGGTGCGCGACAAAGAAATGTTGGATGGCGTATTGATTATTTCTTTGTGAATGAATCTTTTATCTCAAAGATCGAAGACGCTGAAATACATGACGATGTAATGGGCTCAGATCATTGCCCTGTATCAATTACAATTCAAGATGATGGATTTTAATTTTATTATAATAAAATTTTATATTGAATTAAAAAGCTTACCGATAATTTGATCAATATTAATTTTTTCTTTTGGCTTTCTAAGGCTGCAGGTAATTGTTGGCAGATATTCTGTTTTGCCAAGATTTTTAGTTTCAATAAATTTAAAATCTTGTATTGAAAAACCAGCCCTTTCTATTTCATTAATATATTGCTTAATTAGGTCTTTTTCACCAATCCCTGGAATGGTAATTAATAGCCCTTCATCTGACAAAACTTTTTTTAAATGATTAAAGGTCTTTGAATAATCCTTCGAGTAGTAAATACTTTGAGTATCCACTATACAGTCAAAGTATTTTTCAGGGTAGTTTATACTATTCATATCCCCTATAATAAAATCAACATTATTAAGATTTAATTTCTTCTTCATAGTATTTGCTTTTTTAACTGATTCTAAAGAAAAATCAATTCCAATAAATGATGACTCGGGGAATTTTAATGCATAATAGGTAGTTAAATAGCCAGTACTACAACCAATATCTAAAATTTTTTTTAAACCGCGTAAATTTTTTACAATAAAATTACTACTAGATTCGTATGAACCATATCTCTCAGATAGTATTAAGGATTGTAGTATTTCTGATTTACCAACAGCGCTATAAAATTTTAAATTATCCTTGAAGTCTGATGATGGGTCAGCTTTTTGACGTTGATTAAGAAATTTTATTTCTCTCTTAGTTGGTTTAGGCCAATTTGCATAGGCAAAATTTTCAATTTCATCAAAACTTTTAAAATGAAAAATATTAAATAATTTTAGATGTTCTTCAAGGATCACTTCGTAAAAATATATTATTTTTTGATAATTAATTAATCGGCTAAGCTATTTATATCATCTCTAATTAGAATTAGAATAGCAGATTGCGGAACAATAAGGTAATCATCATTTTCTATTTTTATTTCAATTGAAGCTTTATTTAAAAAAAGGGCAATGTCTCCAACATCTGCTTGAGTAGGTATATATTTTACATTAGAATTATCATTGCTTGACCAAGGTTCATCAATATTTTCCTCAGGATTTCCAAGAGGTATACCAGGGCCTATCTCTACAATTACCCCGCTTAGAATTTCTTGTTTTTCAATCACACTTGGAGGTAGATATAAACCTGCCTTTGATTTTTGCTCTCCTTTATCCGGCTTGATAAGTACGCGATCACCTACAACAAGTATTTGTTTATTTTTGCTACGCATCATTGAAATTAATCAATATTAGCCTCTTAGTTCAAGTTAGAGAAATTCTTGAAAATTGAGTATTTAAAACCGAAATTCAAATCATGGAACTAAAAATAAAGTTGGTACGTACTCCTCGGGAGCAAAAAAATGTTCTTGATATAAGAAGAAGTGTATTTATTGATGAACAGCAGATCCCCGTTGAAATTGAAATAGATGCATTTGAAGAAAGCGCTATTTATGTTATTGCTTATTTTGATGAAGAGGCAGTTGGTACTGCTAGATGGAGAGAAATTGGTAATACTGTAAAACTTGAAAGGTTTGCAGTATTGAAAAATTATAGAAATAAAGGTATTGGTCGAAAATTAACAATGTTTATTATTGATAGAATTCCTCAAGGAAAAATTATTTTTCTCAATAGTCAAGAGTCTGCTATTGGATTCTACTCAAAATTAGGATTTATATCAAAGGGACCTTTGTTTAAAGAGGCAAATATTTTGCATCAAAAAATGATTTTTCCAAGAAAATCATCGATGAAACCTTAGATTTTCTTTCAATATTTTCTCTTATATTCCATTTTGATACTAAGCTATAAATATCAAAGATAATCTAATGTCTAAATCAATATATAAACGCATGGGTCAACTAATGATAGCTTACTGGCCCTATATTCTATTGTCTTCATTATCAGCAGTAGTTTTTGTTTTGCTAAATAGTATCTCTATTTGGCTCACGGCAACTTTAATCAATAATATATTATTAGACTTCGATTCAATACTTAAGTCTCAAGCAGAGTGGGCAGCTAAAGATAGGTTAACTCCAAATGAAGCTCTAAAATATTGGACAAACCTTGCAATATTAAGAGAAACGCCATTGGCTTCACTTAAAGTATTGTGCATCACAATATTAGGTGTTTTTTTTGTAAAGAATATTTTTCTGTATTTAAAAAATATACTCCTTTATATAGTGCAATTAAATATTGTTAAAGATATTAGAGATCGGCTTTATAAACATATTCAGAGATTATCTTTAGGGTATTTTCATAAAGAGCAGAGCGGTTCGATAAGTTCTGTAATTATTAATGACGTAGAGCAATTGCAAGGAGCGCTTGGGATAGCCTTTCAAAAATTATTTGTTGAACCTATCAATATCTTAACCTTTGCCACTTTATTATTTATCATTAGTTGGAAATTAGCATTGATTGCAATCATAATTATTCCTCTCGCAGGTATTGCTGTCATCACGATTGGAAAAAGTATTCGAAGGAAATCAAGACGAACTCAAAAAAAGATTGCCGAAATTATGCAAATACTGAGCGAAACATTGAGTTCAATCAGAATAGTTAAAGCCTTTGTAAATGAAAAAGAAGAAATCAAAAAGTTCTCTAAAGAAACAACAAATTATCTAACGCTTCATCTTAAGCGGGCAAGATTAGATTTAATTGCAGCACCCATTACAGAAAGCTTTGGAGTGATTATAGGCGTTATACTTTTATTATATGGTGGGAATGAAGTTATCTTGCAAAGAGGCCTTATTGCTGAAGATTTCATTCGCTTCATTTTGATATTGTTTTCCATTTTAGGGCCAATTAAACAATTAAGTAATGTTAATTTAAGAATTCAAACTGGAGCTGCTTCTGCTGAGCGTATTTTTAATTTATTAGATACTGAACCGCAGATTATTGAAGCAAAAGACCCTATAGACCTAGGACGCTTTAAAGATTCCTTAGAGTTCAAAGATGTACACTTTCAATATATTAAGGGGAGTGGTCCTGTTTTAGATAAGGTTAGTTTTAGAATTAACAAAGGTGAAGTTGTTGCTCTTGTTGGCCCCAGCGGTGCCGGAAAATCAACAATTGCAGATTTAATTCCAAGATTCTATGATGTGAGCTCAGGGGCCGTGCTGTTGGATGGAAATAATATTAAAGATACTTCTCTAAATTCTTTACGCAATAATATGGGAATTGTAACACAGGAAGTAATTTTATTTAATGATACAATTAGAAATAATATAGCTTATGCACAACCCGATCAAACTGATAATGCAATTAGAGAAGCAGCTAAAGCGGCAAACGCGTTAGAATTTATTGATAAAACAGCAGATGGTTTTGATACTGTAGTCGGCGAAAGAGGTGTTAAGTTATCTGGCGGTCAGAAACAAAGAATTGCTATAGCTAGAGCCTTATTAAAAAATCCTTCCATATTAATACTTGATGAGGCTACATCGGCGCTTGATACAGAATCGGAAAAGAAAGTCCAAAAAGCTATTGAATCATTAATGAAAGATAGAACGGCACTTGTCATAGCGCATCGGTTATCTACCGTTCAAAATGCAGATAAGATTATTGTTATTGATAAAGGAAATATTGTTGAGGTTGGATCGCATCAAGGCCTATATGAAAAAAATGGGCTCTACAGACGCTTATATGATATTCAATTTGATTAATAGAAGATGAAAAAATTAAACATTTTTTTTAGCAATTCAATTTCAACACATAAATGGGGCGGTGGTGAAAAATGGATGGTTACAGCAGCAAGAGGGCTAAAAGCAAGAGGGCATAATGTTATTATTTCTGGTAAAGCTAATTCTGAATTTTTAAAAAGAGCACAAAAATCTGGACTAGATATTTTTCCTTTAAATATTTATGCTGACTATAATCCCTTTAAAATTTGGTATACCAAAAAAATACTCAAAGAAAAGTCAATTGATGTAATTGTTCTTAATCTAAATAAAGATATTCGCGTAGCTGGGATAGCTGCCAGGTGGGCAGGGGTTCCTGTTATCATTGCTAGAAATGGGATTCAATTATTTTCAGATAAATGGAAATATAAAAAGACCATTGAAATAGTAGATGGTATAATAACCAATTCAAAATCTATTCAAAAAGCTTACAATGAATTTCCATGGATGAATAAGAAAAAAACCACCGTGATATATAATGGCCTAGAATTAAGCAATTCAGTACATAAATATGATATTAGAAAAAAATGGAACATTGAAAAAGATAGTTTGGTATTTGTTGCGGCTGGGAGATTAACTCCGCAGAAAGGTTTTGATCTGTTGATTGATGCAGTTAGCAAATTAAATAGCACAACAAAACCATTTCATATACTTATCGCTGGAACGGGAAAGGATCGGAATCAATTAATAAACCAAATTGAGAAAAATAATTTAAAAAGTAAAGTTAAGCTTATTGGTTTTCAAGAGGATATTGATTCGATATTTTTATCTGCAGATTATGTTATTATGCCATCTAGGCAAGAGGGAATGCCTAACGTTGTTATGGAAAGTATGGCATTAGGACGCCCCGTACTTGCTGCTAACGTGAATGGAGTCCCTGAGCTTATGGAGCACCTAAAGACTGGATATATTTTTGAACCTTTTAATGTTGATGCTATATCTAAAGCCATTCAATTTGCTATTGAAAATCATGGCTCAGAGCAAATTTCAGAATGGGGAGTATTAGCAAAAAAACATATAGCTACTAATTTTACCATTGATCGCATGATAGATAAATTAGAGGATTACTTTTATTATCAACATAGCTTAACCAATCGCTCATAGTTACTTTTGATGTTTCCAGATTTCTTGATTATTGACTTTGATAGCACATTTATTTCTAAAGAGTCTCTTGATGAATTAGCTTATTATACCTTACAAAAGAGCAAAGTAGATATATCTGTAATTGAAAAGATACAAAAAATCACAGATGCTGGTATGAATGGTGAAATTACTTTCCATGAATCTATTGATTCTAGACTCCACCTTATAAAGGCAAATAAAAGTGATGTTATTGAAGTTTCAAATAGACTAAAAGATTACATCACCCCTTCTTTTTTAAGAAATAATGATTTTATTCATGAGCATAATAAAAAAATATACTTTATATCGGGCGGTTTTCGCGAAATGTTATTACCTGTTTTGAATAATTTTGGAATTAGTAATAATCATATTTTTGGAAATGAATTCACCTATGATAGTGATAATAATATTGTAGGATTTGAAAAAAATAATCCCCTTACTGATGTTAATGGAAAAGCTAAAATAGTTGAATCACTATGCTTAAATGGTGAAATACATG
>CERR01005093.1_pt1 | contig 12887 bp, 5 predicted proteins | sample 530841 | NCBI WGS metagenome assembly CERR01 (sample SAMEA2621021, study PRJEB7988) | marine metagenome | biome: marine biome (ENVO:00000447); feature: surface water layer (ENVO:00002042); material: "saline water (ENVO:00002010), including plankton (ENVO:xxxxxxxx)" | depth 5 m | reverse complement strand
CTTTTTAGAAAGAAGATATCCAGCTTTTGGAAATTTAGTTCCTAGGGATGTGGCATCAAGGGCTGCCAAAGAAAGATGTGATTCAGGATTTGGAGTAAATAAAACAGGCGAAGCAGTATACTTAGATTTTGCTTCAGCTATCAAAAGATATGGTAAAGAGCAAGCATTAGTTGATGGGAAAGATGATCAAAATGATGAGATTATTGAAAGCCTTGGAAAAGAAATTATCAAGAAAAAATATGGTAATTTATTTCAGATGTATGAAAAAATTGTTGATCAAAACCCATACGAAACACCAATGATGATATATCCGGCTGTTCATTATACAATGGGAGGTGTTTGGGTCGATTATAACCTTATGACTACAGTCCCCGGATTGTATGCAATCGGTGAAGCTAATTTTTCTGATCATGGAGCCAATCGTCTTGGCGCCTCTGCCTTAATGCAAGGACTTGCAGATGGATATTTTGTTCTTCCTTACACGATTGGAGATTACTTGTCAGATGATATATCTACTGGACCTATTCCTAATGATACACCTGAGTTTTTAAAGGCCGAAAACGAAGCTAAGGAAAAATTAAATTCACTAATAAATAACAAAGGGTCAAAGTCTGTTGATTATTTCCACAAAAAATTAGGAAAAATTATGTGGAATAAATGTGGAATGGCTAGAAATAAAAAAGATTTAGAATCTGCCATTCAAGAGATATCTGATTTAAGAAAACAATTTTATAAAGAAGTAAAAGTTCCAGGGGATCAAAACGAGTTTAATGAGGAATTGGCCAAAGCTGGAAGAGTTGCAGATTTTCTTGAACTTGGCGAGCTTTTTGCAAAGGATGCTTTAGAAAGAGAGGAATCATGCGGGGGACATTTTAGGGAAGAACATCAAACTAAGGAAGGTGAGGCAACAAGAAAAAAAGAATTCCAGTTTGTTTCAGCATGGGAATATATGGGTGAGCCTAAAAATGCAATCTTGCATAAGGAAAATCTAAAATATGAAAATATTGAAGTTAAAGAAAGAAGTTATAAATAACTCGTAATGAAGCTAAGATTAAAAATTTGGAGACAGAAAAATGCAGACACCAAAGGTAGTATGGTGGATTATGACATTGATAATATTTCACCTGATATGTCATTTCTAGAAATGTTGGATGTTTTGAATGCAGATTTAATTATTAATGATCAAGAGCCTGTTTCATTTGATCATGATTGTAGAGAAGGAATTTGTGGATCATGTTCACTATTTATTAACGGGCAAGCTCATGGGCCTGATAGAAGAATTACAACTTGTCAGCTTCACATGAGAAAATTCAAAGATGGGGATACAATTTATATTGAGCCATTTAGAGCCAAAGCATTTCCGGTGATTAAGGATTTAGTGGTAGACAGAAGTGCATTCGATCGGATTCAGCAATCTGGAGGTTACATTTCCATTAATACATCAGGGAATACACAGGATGCGAATTCGATTCCGATTAATAAAGATAATGCTGATACAGCTTTTGATGCAGCAACTTGTATAGGTTGCGGAGCATGTGTAGCTACATGTAAAAACTCTTCAGCTATGTTATTTGTAGGTGCTAAAGTTTCACAATATTCTTTATTGCCACAAGGTCAAACCGAGGCCTCAAGAAGAGTTATGAATATGGTAAATCAAATGGATTTAGAAGGTTTTGGTAACTGTTCAAATACCGGTGCTTGTGAAGTTGAATGTCCAAAAGGTATTTCTCTTGATAACATTGCAAGGATGAATAGGGAGCTCATTAAGGCTTCAGTAAAGAAATAATTATTGTAATATAAATTCTTGTACTAGGTCCCATCCAGCCCTTACGTCGATTTCATCTGGGTAATAAATTACTTTTTCAGGATATATTTTTTTTAGATAATTCCCTGAGTCATATCTATTATTTTTATTTTGATCATAGATAATTCTAATAAAATATTTTCCAGGATCGATATTAGTAAAATCTACTCCTGAAAGATTCTTACTATATATTTCATATTTTTTTTCTCCACTTGAACTAACCAATTGTATTATAATTGGATACTTTGCATTCCTTAGATTTAATCTAAGATTTCCGTAATCATTATAAGTTTTCGTTTTAACTCTGTATAATATTGTATCATTAGTGCTGTTATAAAAGTCAGTGATTGCACCAGGCAGAAGTTTGATTGAATACTCTTCTTCCTCCAATTTATCAAAAGAAAATTTATATTGGTTATTTAGACTATCCAGCTTATATTCAAAATCAATAAAAATGGAGTCTTTATTCATAATAGAAATTTTATCTTCCTCTATTTTTTCAAATGGAATATTACCTTCAATTATAAACTCATCGTTAAATTTTAATGTTTTATTCTGCATAGATTTTATAACCAGTGAATCGTTTTCTTTTTCCTTTATTCTAATTTTTAAACTATCTAGAATCTTTTCATTTACAACTTCAAATACTATTGAGTCAAGATTTGCCTCAGTCTTTAAAAAATAAATCAAACTATCAGATTTTGAATCTTTAATTATTCTACTATTATAGTTAATAGTTTCAGAATTAATAATTTTTATATCGAAGGGTTCATAGTCCCCTTCATACCCAAATGCAAATGATTTATTAGTTCTTTGTTTTGGTTTTCCAACTTTAAAAGGAAGACTCTCTTTAAATACAGTTAAATTTTTAATGCTATCATTTGGCAGCTCAATAATGTCTTTTGAAAATCCAATTTTATCAACTTTATTTTGATAGATATAATCTTTATTCTCTTCTTCTAAAGCAATAATAAGATACTTGCCTTTCTTAATATTTTGAATAGAAAATATAGCCGTTGTATCCACTACTTTACCAACATATTTCGGTTTTCTTTTATAAATTATAGAATCATTAAACAATGAATCAACCTCATATAAGAGTATGTTAATACTTTCGCCTATTTCTCTGTTAATAGCATCTTTTACAGATCCCTTAATTTTCAAGGAATCAATATATTTTCCGGTTGAAAAAACATATCTATAATTTGTTAAAGGGTTTCTCTCATTATTATCTTGAATACTTTCCCCAAAATGAAAGCTATAAGTAGCATTTTTATTTAGTGAGTCTAAACCAGAAATTGTCATAATTTTACTAGCAGATGACATTGGCATTATTAGAGGAGCTGGCTCAATTGGTGGAGAAATTATTAATTCATTTTGTAAATTATTTAATCTAATGTATTCGTCAAATTGAATTTCAATTTCTGGTACATTAAAATCAGTTGAGAAATTTGCAGGCTCAGCTTTAAGAACTATAGGTGCTTGCTCATCTATATCTCCTCCAGTGGGTGTACCCCTATTAGCACAACTCATGACAATTAATATGATTAATATGTAAGCTCTAATATTTATTATTTTATTTCCTTTAATACAAAGAAACGCATAATTTTAAAAAAAGCATTCCTTTGTTAAATGCGTTTTATATTTTTGTAGCATGAGCACCAAACAAGACGCCTTCAAAAAGATTATTTCACACGCAAAAGAGTATGGATTTATTTTTCAAAGTAGTGAAATATACGATGGTCTTAGCGCAGTTTATGATTATGCTCAAAATGGGGTTGAGCTAAAAAATAATATTAAAAAATATTGGTGGGCATCTATGGTTCAGGTCAATGATAATATTGTTGGATTAGATTCAGCGATATTAATGCACCCCAAGACTTGGAAAGCATCTGGTCATGTAGATGCATTTAATGACCCTCTTATTGACAACAAAGATTCAAAACTTAGATATAGGGCAGATGTTTTAATTGAAGACTATATAGCTAAAATAGATTCTAAAATCCAAAAGGAAATAAGTAAAGCAAAAAAACGTTTTGGAGATTCTTTTGATGAAATTCAATTTAGACAAACAAACCAAAGGGTGCTGGATAATCAGAAAAAGATTGATGAAGCTTCTGAACAGATGAAAAAATGTTTTCAAGCAGATGATCTTGTTGCATTAAAAAAATTAATTGATGAATTGGAAATTACTGACCCTGTTTCTGGTTCTAGAAACTGGACTGAAATAAAACAATTTAATCTCATGTTTTCTACCAGTATTGGAGCTAGTTCTGAATCATCTTCTGAAATTTATCTTCGACCTGAAACTGCGCAGGGAATTTTCGTTAATTTCTTAAATGTTCAAAAAAGTTCAAGGAAAAAAATTCCGTTTGGAATAGCCCAAATTGGAAAGGCATTCAGAAATGAAATTATTGCTAGACAATTTATCTTTAGAATGAGAGAATTTGAGCAGATGGAAATGCAGTTTTTTGTTAAACCAGGCACTCAATCAGAATGGTATAATAAATGGAAAGAGTCAAGAATGAATTGGCATAAAGCATTAGGGATAAGTGAGGAAAATTATCGATTCCATGACCATGATAAATTAGCGCATTATGCAGATGCTGCGTGTGATATCGAATTTAAGTTTCCTTTTGGTTTCAAAGAATTAGAAGGAATTCACTCAAGAACAGATTTTGATTTAACCCAGCATGAAAAACATTCTGGCAAAAAACTTAAGTATTTTGACCCAGAACTTAATGAAAGCTACGTTCCATATGTAGTAGAAACATCTATTGGGCTTGACCGAATGTTTCTTGCCGTATTAGCATCTTCTTATTCAGAGGAAAAATTAGAAAACAACAATTCAAGGATAGTTTTAAAGATTCCTGATTTTCTGGCACCTTATAAATTGGCTGTTTTACCTTTACTTAAAAAGGACGGATTACCAGAATATGCTACTAAAATATTTGATGATCTTAAAAAACATTATAATATAGCATATGATGAAAAGGATGCTGTTGGAAGAAGATATAGAAGACAGGATGCAATAGGAACCCCTATTTGTTTAACGGTTGATCATGATTCTTTAAAAGATGACACAGTTACTTTAAGATTCAGAGATTCCATGGAACAAATTAGAGTTTCAATCTCGGGTGTAAAAAAAGCAATTGATAAACAAACCAATTTGTCAAATTGGCTGTCTTAAATCTTATCAATAGATATTTTATAATTCAGTCTAAAAGCATTAAATTTGCTGATTCTCAAAATCTTAGAAAAAAATTAAATCTTATTATGAAAAACATAAATTTTAAAATTAGTATTTTATTTTTATTAATTGTCTTTAATTTAAATTCACAAACCAAATTTATTTCGGCACCTGAGAAACCGGATACATTTAAGGTTACTAAAACAATTAATCTAGAGTATAAATATGTGCCAAGTATAAATGAGTTAATAAGCACTGGAAAATTTATCCCAGCTGACCCTAATGAATTTAAAAAAGCTGGTCCCCCTAAGAGGATGATGGCGAACAAAGTTGTTCCTGGAAAAGGTCTTCCTAAAGGAAACGACCCTTTAGCTAATTTTGATACTGAAGCTATTAAGAAACAAACAAAAGATCCTATTTTAACTTTTCAAACTACTTCAAGTACTGCAACCCCTGGCGACCCAACTGGTGAAGTAGGTAGAGATTACTATTTAGCATCATGGAATTCATCATTTAGATTTTATAATTTAGATGGATCTCCTGCAACTCCAAACACGAGTTTATCAAATTTGTTTGGGGCTAATGAATCTGGTGATCCAATTGTTCTTTATGATAGTGAAGCAGATAGATATGTAATTACTTCAATGGGAAGTAGTTCTTTGAATTTTGCAGTTTCTGTTTCAAATGACCCCGTAAATGATGGGTGGCATGTTTATAATGCTTCTAGTAATCAATTCCCAACTAGTGGTCAATTCCCTGATTATCCAAAATATTCTATTTGGTCTGATGGATATTATTGTACTACAAATACAGGAGGAGATAATCTATTCGTTTTAGAAAGAGATAAAATATTAAACGGTGATACATCAGCTACATTACAAGCTTTTGACACCCCTGCCATGGCTACAAGTGGATTTGCATCTGCACAAATATTTGATATTGTTGACGACAATCACCCGGCAGCTGGAAATGCCACTCTAGTTTATTTACAGGATGATTCTTGGGGAGGTGTATCAACTGATCACTTGAAAATATGGACAGTAAATGTTGATTGGTCAAATCCTTCTAATTCATCAATCTCAAATCCAACTCAATTAACAACCACCGCATTCAATAGTGTTTTTGATGGAGGAAGTTTTAGTAATTTAGAGCAACCTTCAGGACCTGATATTGATGCAATGCAGGCAACAATAATGAATCAAGCTCAATTTAGAAAATATGCAACTCACAACTCAGCTGTATTAAATTTTGTGGTAAATACTGTTTCAGCAGGTGAATTGGCAGGTGTAAGATGGTTTGAATTGAGACAAGATGGAGATGGGCAACCATGGACAATATTCCAAGAAGGTACATATACTGCACCTGATGGACGTCACGCTTTTGGAGCAAGTATGTCTATGGATTTACAGGGTAATATTGGAATGGGTTATTCTTCTGTAAGCTCATCAGAATCTGTATCACTTAGATATACAGGTAGATATGCTGCAGATCCATTAGGTCAAATGACACTTGAAGAAGGTTTAATTGCACAGAGTACAGGCAATAGCACAAATTTAAGATATGCTGATTATGCTCATATGAGTGTAGAACCAACTAATGATAAACAATTTTGGTTTGTAAGTGAATATTTTTCACCTGGAAGAAGTCATATGCTTGGTGTATTTCAAATTGCAGCTGATGCAGCTTATGATGCTGGAGTAGTGAGTATTGACTCACCTCTCAGTGGAACATTAACTAACAATGAGACCGTAACAGTTTCGATTTTTAATTATGGTGAAAATGATATTTCAAATTTTGATGTATCATTTCAATTGGATAGCGGGGCAGTTGTGACAGAAACATACACTGGTACAATTGTTACTGGTGAAACGGTACAGCACACATTTTCAACTACTGTTGATATGTCAACCGTTGGCACAACTTATGTGATTCAAGCTTATACGTCTTTAACCGATGATGAAAATGCTGCAAACGATGGAGTAACGGAAGATATCACTCATTTGAATCCTAATGATATTGGTATTTCAGAAATTTCATCACCATCATCTGGAGAATTATTGTCTAATGCAGAGGCTGTCACTGTAACCATTACTAATTATGGAGGAGCAACACAATATGATTTTGAAGTTACTTTTGAACTTAATGGCGAATCAGTAACAGAAATTGTTCCAGGCCCTCTCGAGGGAAATAGTTCTATGGAGTATACATTTGAGCAAACTGCTGATGTTTCAGTATTTGGTTCCTATTCAATAACTGTAACTACGTCTTTAGATGGCGATTCAGACACCTCAAATGATTCTTCAACAATCGACTTTACCAATATTAATTGTGCACCATCAATGGATTGTTCATTTGCAGATGGATTTCAACTATTCCAGTTTGGAGATATTAATAATGAATCTGGGTGTGAAGGTTACGGAGACTTTACTGATCAGTCAACTGATGTTGAATTAGGAGAAACTTACGATATTACTATGACTACGGGATGGGGAGAACAATATGTAAGAATTTGGATTGATTTAAATGATGATTTCAACTTTACTTTGGATGAATTAATTCTTGATAATTACATAATTGGATTTGGTCAAGGGCAAGGTTCTTACACTGAAACAACCCAAGTTACAATTCCTGCAAGTGCAACTTTAGGTCAGCACCTCATGAGAACAAAAACAAATTGGGCTGCTGGTGTTCCCGACGATGCTTGTGAAACAACTCAATACGGAGAAACAGAGGATTATATGATAAATATTCTTCCTGCAGCAGCATACGATATTGGTATTACTGATATCACAAATCCTGTAACTGGAAGTTTAACTACTGCTGAAACTATAACTATTGAGATTTTCAATTATGGTGAAAATGATGTCACTAACTTTGAGGTATCTTATTCAGTAAATGGTGGAGCTAGCATAGTTGAAACATTTACTGAAACTCTTACTTCAGGAACAACTACTGAATATAGTTTTGAGGCTACAGCTGATATGTCTCAGGTTGAAGCATACTATACAATATTTTCGTCAGTAAACTTAGAAGGAGATGAAGATGCAGAGAATGATTCTTATGAAGTTGAAATTCAACATCTGATAGCTCTTGATTTAGGTGTTAGTTCAATTTTATCCCCTTCGTCTGGAATATCACTTTCCAATGCTGAGCAGGTGACTGTTGTGATTACTAATTTTGGTGGAGCAACACAATCTGATTTTGAGGTTATATATGTATTAAACGATGGGGAATCAGTAACTGAAGTTATTGCTGGACCACTTGAGGGTAATTCTTCAATGGAATATACATTTACTCAAACCGTAGATCTATCCATGCCTGGAAATTATTTATTATCTGTCAGCACGTCATTACCAGGAGACGATGTTCCTTCTAATGATGCCTCTGAATTACAAATTGTCAATTCTACATGTGCACCTTCGATGAACTGCTCTGTTGGAGATGGTTTGACATTATTCCAGTTGTTAGATATTGATAATCCATCTGGATGTGAGGGATACGGAGATTTTACGGATCAAATAACAAATGTTGAACAGGGAGGAACACATGATGTTACTATGACAACTGGTTATGGAAATCAGTATGTTAAAATATGGATTGATTTTAACGATGATTATTCCTACACTGCTGATGAACTTGTTCTTGATAATTATATTATTGCGCAAGGATCAGGTAGTGGAACATACACTGAAACTACTCAGATCAATATTCCAGCTGATGCTACATTAGGCGAACATTCAATGAGAGTAAAAACAAACTGGAATTCTGGTGTCCCTGATGACGCATGTGAAGTAACAACTTATGGTGAAACAGAAGATTATATGGTCAATGTAGTAACTTCGTTAGGATTTGGGGAACAGAACTTTTTTAATTCACAATTTAAGGTTTACTCTGCGGACAATGATAATTTCATAATAAATTTATCTACTGATTATAATGATTTAATGACTTTCAGTGTTTATGATATTAATGGCAAGATATTGGTTTTCAATAATATTGAAAAAACTAATAGTACTAGTTATATTTATGAATTAGATATGTCATATATGAGTAGTGGAGTTTATTTAGTTAAAATTGGTAATAATACAGTTGGCTACAAGTCAGCAAGAATAATAGTTAAATAATACAGTAAAATAAAGATTATGAAGTACCTAATGAATTTTTTAATTTTTTTCTTCCTCTTATTTGGATATAGCCAAGATAATAAAGAAGGAAAAGCAGTCATTGATAGTCAATTAGAATTTAAATATGTCAAAAGCATAAAGGAACAAATAGAAGAAGGTACTTTCATTCCATCAAGAGAAATTGAAAAAGTAAAAAAAATAAGAAATGATATGAAGGAGAATGACTTCGATATTACAATTGGAAAATATCAAGAGTCAAACCTTTCTAATAAACTTGTTAAAAAGCAGATAGACAAGGAAAAAAAGCAGACTAGAGAGCCAGAATTGGTTTTTGAGCCTTTTTTTGCGTCTAATTATATTCCAACTGATCCTACCGGTGCAGTAGGGCCTAATCACTACATAGCAGGATGGAATTCTTCGTTTAGAATTTTTGATAAAAGCGGTAATCCAATCACTCCAGCTGCAAGTTTAGCTAGTGTTTTTGGTAGTAATGAGCTTGGAGATCCAATTATTTTATATGATGCTGAGGCAGAAAGATTTGTTTTGACAAGTATGGGTTCAAATGCAATTAATTTTGCTGTAACTGAAGGCTCCGATCCATACAATGATGGCTGGTATGTATATACTGCTGCTGAAGGTACATTTACAACAGGTCAAGTCCCTAATGATCTTCCTGATTATCCAAAATATTCAATTTGGTCTGACGCATATTATTTAACTACTAATTATTCTAATGTTCCATTATTTGCCTTGGAAAGAGATAAAATATTAAATGGAGATGTTACCGCATCCATTCAAGGTATGTCTGTGCCTCAGATGTTTTATGCAAGTTTTAGAGGATCACAAGTTTTTAGTGTATCTGATAATAATCATCCAGGACCTGGTAATGCAACATTGGTACTTCATCAGGATGATGCCTTAGTTAATGATGCTGATCAGATTAAACTATGGACAATTAATGTAGACTGGCAAAACTCTGCTAATACCACAGTATCAAACCCTGAATCACTTTATACAACTCCGTACAATGCTTATTTTGACGGTGGAGACTTAGAGGTAAATTTAACTCAAATGAATGGAGTTGATATGTCTGCGGGAACAATGATAATTAATAATCAACCTCAATTTAGAAAATTTGAAAATTACAATTCAGTATTGGTGAGTTTTACAGTGAATACTGCAAGTCAAAACCCAGGATCTGCTGAGGAAATTGCTGGTATTAGATGGTTTGAATTAAGGCAAGATGCTGATGATCAGCCATGGACAATTTATCAAGAAGGAACTTATACTGCACCTGACGGAAAACATGCTATATATGCAAGTATGGCTATGGACTTTTTAGGTAATATTGGTATGGGATACACAAGCTTTAGTCAAAATGATTTTATTCAATCAAATTATACAGGAAGATATAATAATGATGAATTGGGAGTTATGACAATAGATGAGCAAATTATTTCAACTAGTAATACTCACAATAATTATTCTAGATATGCTGACTATGCTCATTTAACTCTTGACCCTGGTGATGATAAAAGTTTTTGGTTCAATACAGAATTTTTTAGAAATAATAACAGAAGAGATGTGGTTGGAGTATTTAAAATAGCATCTGACTTTAATAATGATTTAGGAGTTATAAGTATTGATAATCCCTCGGATGGAAGCTTAACTGACTCTGAAAACATTACTGTAACTGTATTTAATTATGGTCAGCAAGATGTTTCAGATTTTAATATTTCTTACCAGGTTGATTCTGGAAATATTATAACCGAATCTTTTTCTGGTACACTTCAAGCCTACCAAGAGACGGAATTTACTTTTACTAATTCTGAAGATTTTTCAATTGTTGGTCAGAGTTATGAAATTACTTCCTACACAGAATTAGACGAGGATGAATATAATGAAAATGACAGCTTTACAATGACTGTAACTCATCTAAACCCTAATGATATTGGTGTTTCAGAAATCACATCTCCATCATCAGGATCAAATCTGTCTAATGAAGAGCAAGTAACGGTGGTTGTTACAAACTATGGAGGTGCAACTCAAAACAATTTTGACGTATCATTTGAAATAAACGGAGAAACCTTTACAGAAAATATAGCTGGCCCTTTGGAAGGAAATAGTTCTATCCAATATACATTTAGTCAAACTATTGATCTTTCTGTATTTGGAACATATTCGATTACAGCATATACATTACTTGATGATGATTCAGATTCTTCAAATGATTCTTTTACAACAGAAATTGTAAATATTAATTGCTCTCCTTCCATGGATTGTTCATTTAATGATGGATTTCAATTATTTCAATTAGCAGATATCAATAATGAATCAGGTTGTGAAGGTTATGGAGATTTTACTGATCAAATAACAGATTTGGAAGCAGATTATACTTATGACTTAAATGTTGTTACAGGCTATGGTGATCAAAATGTTAGAGTATGGATAGATTTTAATAATGATTTTGTATTTAGCTTAGATGAACTTGTTGTAGATAATTATGTAATTGCTGAAGGTTCTGCTGCCGGCTCATACTCTGCAACAATTCCATTAACCATCCCTGCAGGAGTTAATCTTGGTCAACATATTTTAAGGGCTAAGACTAACTGGCAGGCAGGAGTTCCAGACGATGCCTGTGAAGAAACTCAGTATGGCGAGACAGAAGATTATTTGGTTAATATCGTAGCTGGTTTGGGAATTGACGATGTTATAAGTAATTCAGATTTTAAAATTATTATGAAAGAGAATGATAATTATGAAATAAGTTTAATAACTAATTATTCTGATAATATCATATTTAAAGTTTATAATGTCACTGGCCAATCCTTAATCTCTAAAAAAGTTTATTATCAAGATAATAAGTATACATATAACTTAGATATGTCCTATGCTAATCCAGGAGTTTACATGGTTAGAATGGGTAATAATACGATAGGTTATAAAGTGGGTAAAATAATTGTTAATTAATAAACTAAGTATATATTTGATTAAAAAAATGGAAGGTCATTTTTGACTTTCCATTTTTTTAAAATATAGCCTTTAGTTGTACAGATCCGTTATGTATGGTTCTGCTATTTGGACTTTTTCTTCCATAGTAAACAAAGTTTATGTCTAGTAATTTTGACAGTTTTTTTTGAAATTTAAATGACCATGTATAATTTTCTCCGTTCTGTAATCCATTCATCATAACATAGCTTATTATTGAATCACCTTCCCCCTCAAATCTATTATTATAATAATTAAACTCTGAAGTAAAGCCTCTGTTTTCTTTTTGATTAAGAAAAACCGAAATTCCAAATTGTTGTTGATCAAGGAATTCTTGTTGCCCCAACTGATTATTTATTTTGATTTTTTTATATATAAAATTAATTCTATTATTTTCCCCAGCTAAATAAGTTAGTTTAGGATTTATTTCTTCTTCATTTAAAATATAATTTTTATCAGGGTAGTTTTCACTCCAGTTAGACTTATTTCGCCTATTTGCAATTAATTCAAAAAGATATATATCACCAATTTTATGAATTATATTAATTCTTTTAAAATTTATTGAGTTTTTAGTTGAGCCAAATGAAAAATTATTTTTTACTTCACTATTTGAATATGTAAATATTAATGAATGCCTTTGTTTTGCCTTATTTAAATAAAATACATTTTTAATATTATAATTATAAGCCAATAAATTTTCTTTATCTATTTTAAACGGATTAATATCTATTTCAGGATTGACATCTAAATTATTTTTTTTGTCAATTGAGTATTGAAATTG
>CERR01021956.1_pt1 | contig 12980 bp, 7 predicted proteins | sample 530841 | NCBI WGS metagenome assembly CERR01 (sample SAMEA2621021, study PRJEB7988) | marine metagenome | biome: marine biome (ENVO:00000447); feature: surface water layer (ENVO:00002042); material: "saline water (ENVO:00002010), including plankton (ENVO:xxxxxxxx)" | depth 5 m | reverse complement strand
CAGACATAAGTCGCCTTAACGTTCGGGGTTCTTTAAGAACGTGAGAGTTTTCCGTCAAGCTCCTAATGACATTTTTTTAAATTACATTACCATGCCACCATCTATTGTGAGGACTTGTCCGGTCATATAATTGGTGGATTCGAGTGCAAGAAATATAGCCGTATTGGCAATGTCTTCTGGGGATCCAAATCGATTCATCGGTATTCGATCTATTATAGAGCCACGCACTTTTTCATCTAGCACTGCAGTCATGTCGGTTTCAATAAAGCCTGGGGCAATAGCGTTTGCCGTAACTCCTCGTGGTGCTAATTCCTTAGCTACAGATTTAGTGAATCCTATCAATGCTGCCTTGCTGGCAGCGTAATTACTTTGGCCAGCGTTGCCGATCAATCCGATTACAGAGGCAATATTGATGATGCGCCCGCTGCGCTGTTTCATGAACGGTCTAGTAAAAGCTTTTGTGAAATTGAATGCCCCTTTTAGATTAGTATTGAGTACTGTATCCCATTCTTCCTCACTCATACGCATTAGTAGGTTGTCACGGGTGACGCCTGCATTGTTGACTAGAATGTCAACTTTACCCGTAGCTTCTAAAATATTTTTTGCAGAGGATTCTACTGCACTGGTGTCCGAGACATCGACAGCAAATGCCCAAGACTTTTGACCTAAAGCTTCAATCTCTGTTGCAACCTTGGTCGAGTTTTCTTGGGTGCGAGAGACGCAAACTACATTGGCTCCCATTTTTGCATAAGCTATGGCTACAGCACGTCCGATTCCGCGGCCTGCTCCTGTGACTACGGCCACTTTATCATTCAAAAAATTCATAAACTGGGGATATTTGGTTGGCCAATTGGCATGTTGTCAATCCATGAATGACTAAAGGCATTCATACGGATAGCTGGATCGTTACAAAAAAATTATTAGCGACCAAAGTATTTAATACTGCGTTTTGCTGGATCGCTCTCTCCAATTTGAAGCCAAGTAGCGTTCTTGTAGAGAATAGATCGAGGTGGTTGAAATTCGATTTTTAGTCTTTGGCGTTGTTGTTCTAGTTCTTCAATACCAAGCATGTCCAATGCTACAGGGTCTGTACTAAAGTAAAGTTGTCCCAGTGGCTCAGTATAATGAAGAAGGGCTTTGTTTTGACCAAGATATTGAAAATATAGTGCATCTGTGATGCATAGAGCGATTTTATCACCGATATATCGTTTTTCTTCTTTATCTTCTAATGCGATGATATTCGGTATTGCTTCAACAAGTATTGCGTCAGATATACCGAATCTCCGGTCGTTGTCTACTGATCCACGGGTTAGGCCTACAAGATGACCGGATACCCCTACTTTGTTATGATTAATCAATGGTTGAATACTTATAATCCGAGTCAGTTCTTGGCTAATCAATCGCGTGAGATGTGATTTGCGGCTGGTGATCTCTTCCCCACTTTTAAATTCTTCATCTCCTGTGATGAGAGTGCCGACAATAGGTGAATCATAAATCACTGACTTATCCCAGCCGGCATCTTTGCTTCCCGCTATCCTTACATTAAGTTGATTGGCTAAGTCGACAAACCCAGCTGTTTGTAATTCTTTGAGCGAAGAGTCCCAAATGACGATATTCTCAGAAGGAATTTTGGCTTTTAGTAATCCTTTAATTACAAAATCTACTACTTCTTTACGAGTACCACCAATTTTACCAGGACTCGCATTTACCTTTATACCTATTATGTCTTTATGGCCTACAAGCGAGAGCCACGCAGTATTAATATCTTTTTTTTTGGTAAGCTGTAACAATCCCTCCTTCATCATTTCGGACACTGCGGTATCATTAATTTTCCATCGTTTGGAGGACGAGATGTCTTTAACCACAATGATATTAGGTTTATTTTTACTTACATTACCCTCTTTGTTGTCTTCATATGCATGGGAAATATTTAACGACATGGCCAAAACAGCAAGCCAACACAATAATTTGCTGAAAATGTAGCGATAATTGAACATGTCAAACATTTGGTAGAAAGAGTGGATCCCTTGACTCACGCCACCAGCAATGCTAACACCAGTGGCCATGCTGACCATCAAAAAACCAGCTCACAAGTTTGTTGATCTAGGGATCTCCTTGTGTCTGCTTGTTTTTATTGCCGGTTGCACCCCTCCGGAGAAAACAGCTCTTTTAAATGGTAGTAAGTTGCTTGAGGAAGGCCAGCCAGAAAGAGCTTTGGTAGAGTTAGATAAGGCACTTGATTTCATAGCTAAGAATGAAGAGCTTAAGAGAAACCCAAAGATTATGGGGCATCTTCATAACCAGATTGGTTTTGCTCATCAAATATTATTTCGTTCCTCAAATGGTAAAACTAACCATTACTCTGCTGCTCACAGAGCTTATTTATTCACTACTACTAATTTAAGTACTCCTCCAGCTCTCAAACAAAGGGCTCACCTTAATCTCGCATGGCTATATTTGGAGCGCTACAAATGGAATGAAAACCTTCCTGCGTTTCGTGAGAATGCCAAAAGAGCGGCTAATGAATTTGAGAAGCTGAGGGTTAGTGTGACTGATGATAAATTTAATTATTGGCTTGAGAAAGGAACTGCAGAATTGCATGCGGGCCGATTTCCTTCTGCTAGGGAAAGTTTTAAAAAAGTAGATGCTCAAAATGCTAATGCTTTGAACGGCTTAGGTATTTTGGCTGCTCTTGATAGGCGTAATGAGGCTGCGACTAGATATTTTGAGGCTGCGATAGATGCAGATAACAAAAACCCTAAGTCCCATCTTCACTTGGCTATTACAATGCAGGCACTTGGGCAATTTCAGGAAGCATTAGATGCTTATAAAGCCTACCTTAGTCTTGATCCAGAATTGTCCAGTAAAATTTCTCATGTTAATAGCCTCGTGGAGGGCCTTGAGGATTATCTTAAACCCGTACCTAAAGAGGAACCTAGATTAGAACCTGTTGCTGAAAAAAAAGAGCAAGTTGTTGAGCTTAAGTCCGATGGCGAAAACGAAAAAGTTGATAGGGATGAGAATATTGAAAATAAAAATCCTGTGGATGTTGCATCCGTGACTGAGCCAGTCGAGGTTATTGAAAATAAAACTATTGAAGAATCAGTTGTCTCGGCTAAGCAAGGGGAAGCTACTGAGATTCCTGAAGAAGAGTCAGTTGAGATTGTTGTCATTGAGCCCCCCATTGAGGAGGAAGAGGAGAATATTAAATCTTCAGATCCAAAAGTTTTACCTGTGCCCGCAGTTCAATTGAGAGAGGAGCCTGTAGGAGATAATGAAAAGATTGAGCCATTAGTTAAAGAATCTAAACCTGCAGCTGTTGTTAATACTGATTCAATCGAATCTAATGAAGTTGAAAAAACAAAGAAAAAATGGACTGATAAGTTAAATCCAGCACGATGGTTCGATAAAGAATCTAAACCTGCAGCTGTTGTAAATGCTGATTCAATCGAATCTAATGAAGTTGAAAAAACAAAGAAAAAATGGACTGATGGATTGAATCCAGTGCGATGGTTTGACAGAGGAGAAAAGAAAAAAGACAACGAACAGCTGACTTGGAAATCCCAAACACCCTTGCCTGAGCTACCGTCAAAAAAACCTACTGCAGTTGCTTCTACCAATGCAATTCGAGTTGCAAGTTTACTTCCTACAACAGTAGCGTATCCACAATATACATATCTGCACCCAGCTCTCCCTGAAGCTGGGGATCGACAGGTAGCCAAAACATATTTTGAAGATGGTTCAAAAGCGCAAAAAATTAAAGAATGGCAGCGAGCAAAGGCTGCTTATTTAGAGGCAGTTAAAGCTGATCCTGCTTGGTTTGAAGCTCGTTTTAAGTTAGGCCAAGCATCATATTATACTGGTGAAACGAGTTTGGCTTTACAGTCTTTTGAGAATGCACTTTCGATTGATCCTAATGACGGCCCAGCCCGATTCAATTTTGCTATGTCACTAGTGCAGGGGAATTATTTTGCTGAAGCAGCAAACGAGTTAGAAACGTTTCTCCAGTTCGATCCAAACAGTATTCAAGGTCACCTTGAGGTTGGTAAAATATATGCTGATAAACTCCGAAATATTGAGAAGGCAGCCATTCACTATAAGAGAGCTATTGGTTTAAATCCTGAACATCCAGAGGCAGTTAATATGCGTTATTGGCTAATTCGCAATAAGGCTAATTAGATTTTCTACCTGCTTTGCCCGTTATTCCACAGGTCACAATTGAGCAGATTCGCAATGCAAGTGATATTGTTGACGTTATTGGTTCCTTTGTTCCTCTTAAAAGAGCAGGTACTAACTTTTTGGGTCTTTGTCCATTTCATAAAGAGAAAACTCCTAGTTTCAACGTTAATCCTTCTAAGCAAATTTTCCACTGCTTTGGATGTCATAAAGGAGGAGATGTGTTTACTTTCATTCGTGAGTTCGAAAATCTTAGTTTTCTTGAGAGTGTTCAACGATTAGCTGATCGGGCACGAATTTCTATTGATTTTGAAATGACTCCTGGTCAGCGCGAAGAGGGTTCGTTGAAGGAGAAATTAAGAACGCTCCACGATCAAGTTGCTAAACTCTGGGAGATAACTCTTGCCAACGATGCAAGTGCAAGAGTTGCACGTGATTATCTAGCCAGAAGAGGAGTTAGTGATGAGGCCGTAAAGCGCTTTCGTATGGGTTATGCCCCTGACAAGTGGGACAATATATTGAATTGGGCCAAATCTAAAAAGCACGATACTAAGCTATTAGAGAAAGGTGGGTTGGTGATAGCGGGTGATAAGGGGCACTATGATCGTTTTCGTGGTAGGCTGATTTTTCCTATCTGTGATGAGCAGGGCAGAGTGATTGGTTTTAGTGGTAGAGTTTTGTCGAGTGAGCAAAAGGGTGGAAAGTATATCAATTCACCAGAGACTCCAATATTCAGTAAAAGCCGGATAATTTACGGCTTAGATAAAGCGAAGAGGCCTATTCTTGATGCCAAGTCGTCGATAGTATGTGAGGGCCAGCTAGATACTATCGCTTGTCACCTCGCCGGTTTTGAAAATTCTGTCGCTCCACAGGGTACAGCATTGACAGCTGACCACGCTCGTATTCTCAAGCGCTATGCTGAGGAAGTGGTTTTGTGTTTCGACTCTGATACAGCTGGGCAGCAGGCTGCATTGCGTTCACTTGATGATTTGCTTGCAAGTGGTTTGGCAATCCGTGTAGCAGTCATACCAAAGCCACATGATCCGGATAGTTTTCTTCGAGAAAAAGGGGCTGAGAATTTTCGGAGTATGATAGATGAAGCTCCTGGGTTTTTTGATTTTCTCATTAATTATCTATGCAGAATTCATGATGCCGAATCTGATCGGGGTCGGGTAAATATTGTACAGGCGATGCGTGAGGCTGTGCAGAAGACAGATAATCCAGTGCTTATAGATACCTACGCACAGAAACTTGGTTATCGCCTAGGTGTTGCAGTTGATGCTGTTCGAGCTGAATTTGCGAAGCGAAAGCAAACTTTTCAACGTGTTCCTTCTGCTCAAGATAAGCAGAAGACTCAAATTTCGAAGGAGATGCCGATGGCAAAGCCTAGTTCTGTTGAGTTTTGGTTGCTTAAATTGGCCTTGGTTGAGGAGTCGAGAACAGACTGGCTAGAGTCCTGTCTCGATTTGCAATGGGTGATACATAAAGGGATACGCGAAATTTTACAGCAACAGTTTGTGCTTTTTGCAGAAAATAAAAGCACCAGTTTTCCAGACTTACTTAATGTTCTTCCCTCGGAATCTTATAAGAAATTAGCCACCGAAGCGGTTGCTGAAGGCAGATCGATTCCTAATCCTGAAAGACAATTAAATGATATTGTTTTACGTTTGCGTAATCAGTTTATTGACTCCCGATTAGGCGAGATTCAGCGTGAATTAGTTTCCAATGCAGCTGATGAATCAAGATGGCCTGAACTAATTGCTGAACGGGACGAATTGAAAAAGCTTATGAGTCATCCCCTTGAGCCACTAGCTGGTACTTAGCTCAACTTAAATTTATTTTAATCCAAGCTGGCGGGAAAAATAGACGTACTCAAGTGCATAACGTTTGGCGTGCTGCTTGAGGTTTGCTCCAGCTGAATGACCGCCTTCAGTATTTTCAAAATATAATACTTTATGACCTTGTTTGCGCATGCGAGCTACCATTTTTCGGGCGTGACCAGGATGAACACGATCATCTTTTGTTGAAGTCTCAATAAATACTTTTGGATATTTTTTGTCAGGGAAAATGTTTTGGTAAGGAGAATATCGTAGAATAGCTTTTCGCATTTCAGGATCTTCAGGGTCACCATATTCTGCGGCCCAACTTGCTCCAGCCAATAGCTTTGTATAACGCAACATATCTAGCAATGGTACTCGACAGACAACTGCATTAATAAGATCTGGCCGTTGAGTGAAAATTGCACCTACTAATAGTCCTCCATTACTGCCGCCGGAAATGCCTAAGTGTTTAGGAGAGGTAACACCTCGTTTGATTAGATTTTCTGCGACAGCAATAAAGTCATCGTAGGCGCGTTGTCGCTTGGTTTTTAGGGCGGCTTTATGCCACCGAGGGCCAAATTCTCCGCCGCCGCGAATATTTGCAACTGCGTAGGCCCCACCTCGTTCGAGCCAAAGTTTTCCAATTGTAGCTGAGTAACTTGGTTTGAGTGAAATTTCAAATCCTCCATAACCATATAATATAGTTGGGGTTTTTTTGTCCGTCTTCAGGCCTTTCCTGTGAATTAGAAAATATGGCACCTGCGTTCCATCGGCACTTGTTGTTATATACTGTTTTACTTCCAATTCGTTGGCGTTGAATTTAGATGGTAGTGACTTAAGTAAGGTAAGTTTATCCTGAAGGGTATCAAATTCGCTTAATCTGTCTGGGGTAATATAGTCTTCGTAGTTGATAAAAATAGTTTCTGAATGAACGCTTGCCGCTGATATTGAAACTGTTCCATTTTTTGGGAGAGGTACTGGTTGTGAATTCCATTTACCGCTTTTGGAATCGAACTGAAATCGAAGAATAATACCTTTAACATTTTGAAGAAGAGTTAAGTAAAGACCAGTTCTAGAGAAGGCAACACCTTCAATACTGGTTTGTTCGTTGGGAGTGAAAAGTGTTTCAATCAGTGGCAGTTTGCCTGTTGCCAGCAATATTTTAGCGTCTATTGCCAGCAATGATCCTTGTGCATGGATTTTACCTTTAACCTTCCAAGCCTCGCGCAGGGTGAAAAGAATCTTACCGGCATAAAATCCTGCTAAATCTACTGAATCTTGAAGCGGTAATTTTATGAGTTCTCCTTTTTTATTGATTAGATGGTATGCCCCTGTGAAAAATGTTAGCGATTGTTCGATCAGCGCCAGAGTTTCATCCCCGGAATCCATCACGCGTGGCCAAATACCAATATCTTGATTTTCTCCTTCGAATACTACTTCAGATTCAGATAGTGAAGTGCCGCGTTTCCATTGTCTTACAATTCTAGGGTAGCCAGACTTTGTTAACGAATTCTTGCCTAAGTTTGTACCGATCAAAAGTGTGTTGCGGTCTAGCCAGGCAACCCCTGATTTTGCCTCCGGAAGTTCGAAGCCGTCTTCTATAAATTGCTTGGAAATTGCATCAAATTCACGATAAACAGACGCATCTGTGCCACCACGAGAGAGTTTAATCAGGCAGCGCTCATAGTCAGGAGCTAGCCAAGAAACACCTTTATAAACCCAGTTTTCTTTCTCGGCTTCGGCTAGAGAATCAATACTTAATACAAGTTCCCATTCAGGGGTAATAGATCGATAAGACTCGAGTGACGTCCGGCGAATAATACCTCGGATATTTTTAGAGTCTTGCCAGAAGTTATAAACAAATTTTCCTCGTATTGATCCATAAGGAATACGGTCTTTAGCATTAAGTATTAACTCAGATTGAGAGAGAAATTTTTCGTAGCGATCGTCGGATTGTAGCTCGTCGAAGCATTCTTTATTGCGTGCGTATACCCATTCTAGAGACCGTTTACTTTCAATTTCTTCAAGCCAAAGAAATGGATCATCTGTATTTTGATGGTTTTCTGATTCGCAATTTACTAAAGTTATATTCGCCATAACTATTCCATAAAAAATCAAAATCAAAGTCTTCATTGCTGGGCAATAAGCTAGCCCTTAAATTAGAGTAAAACAATAAACTGATTTTTGAATGAGCTATTTTTTTTCTAGATCTTTTCGAGGAAACAGAGGGGTAGGCTTATTGCAAGTGTGTCCTTTTGACAACCCGCCCCATTTTGCTTGGCTGAAATCACAAGGTTTTTTTGCGATACCGACCTGGTCAAATATTTTCTCTGCAGTTTCAGGCATAACTGGCCAGAGAAGCACGGCAAGAATTCGACACGCTTCGGCAAGGTTGTATAGCACTTCGTCGAGCCTATGAGCTTTATCTTCCTGCTTGGCTAGCTTGAATGGTGCTGTTTGCTCCACATATTGATTTGCGCGGTCTACTAATCCCCAAATACTTACTAGTGCGGGTTGGATTTTATGGGATTTATAATTGTTTAGTGCTTCAGCTATCCATTTTTCAGCATCAGCTTCAAGTTCGTCAGATTCCACATTAAGAGTGCCATTTCGATAACGATTGAGCATGGAGAGTGAACGGTTGACCAAATTGCCTAGGCCGTTGGCTAGTTCGGCAGAGTAGCGTGCTTGAAAGCTTTCGTCTGTCCAGTTTCCGTCTGGCCCAATGTCGAGTTCTCTTACAACATAATAGCGAAATGCATCTACGCTCCATTCGTCAATAACATCGATTGGATCAACTACATTACCTGTAGTTTTACTCATTTTTTGACCGTCTTTTTGCCACCAGCCGTGAACAAGTACTTGTTTGGGTAGTTCAAGTTCCATCGCCTTGAGCATTATTGGCCAGTAAACGGCGTGAAATTTAAGTATGTCCTTTCCAATAACATGAATATCAGCAGGCCATAAAGAGACCTTTTCTGTTTTGGTATCAAGACCGATTGCTTTGGTCGTTGCGCTATCTCCCAGTGCAGCTGGAATACTGGTATAATTACTAAGTGCATCGAACCAAACATAGGTTACATATTCTTCGTCAAATGGAAGTGTGATTCCCCACTCCAGTCGCGACTTAGGTCTAGAAATACATAGATCTTCTAGAGTGTTATTCTTTAGAAAGCCAAGAACTTCATTACGACGGGTTTCTGGTTGAACGAAATCTGGGTTATCCTCGATATGCTCTATAAGCCATTGTTGATGTTCGCCTAGCTTAAAGTAATAATTGTTTTCTATTAATTCAGTTACATCACCATATATCGGGTCAAAATTTCCGTCCTCGCCTCTATCCTTTTCGGTTAAGAATGTTTCTTGTCGAGCTGAATAGAAACCACGGTATTCAGCCTGGTAAAATTGATTATTTTTGAAGAGTTTTTGTAGCACTGCTTGGACGAAATTCTTATGTCTTTCAGAAGAAGTACGAACGAAATCAGCATTTGATAGGTTAAGTTTCTCAGCAAACTTTTCCCATATATCAGCGAATTGATCACAATATAACTGTGGATCCTTTCCTTCGGCATTTGCTGCAGCCTGAACTTTTTGCCCATGTTCATCTAAGCCAGTTAGATAAAAAACATTTTGCCCAAGGCTGCTATGCGTTCGAGCGATGATATCAGTAATGACTTTCTCATAGGCGTGCCCTAGGTGGGGCTCACCGTTGACATAGTCGATGGCGGTGGTCAGATAAAACCGTTTACTCATCCGCGGCACAGTATGAGCTCTTAGCTAAGCTCTTGGCAATCTTAGGCTTAGCTGAGAGAAATTAATTTTAAAAAAGGGAATATTATTGGACTGGCTGAGGCTCAGGAGCAGGCCCTTCTACAGGCTTTTGAGGAGCGAAAGGCTCAAGATCTTTTCCGTAATCCTCTGGCAACTTAAGCGCGAGTCTAAGTTGCTCTAGCATAATGGGATTTAGGGGAGCGTTAGGGCGAAAGAAATCCTCTAAAACTTGGCGTTCAAGTTGATCAAATGGAGGAAGTCCAACTCGATTTGTACTCATCCCAATAGCTTTCTGGAATCGGTTATGAAATTGTATAGCCAAAGATTTGTGTCCAACGAAGCGATCGTCATCACCTACAGCAGCAAAAGTGAATGCTTGTGTAAGCATTCCCATGATAACTGATTTAGTCTGGTTATGATCTGTTTCCCCAGCATCTTCCTGAACCCGAGATACACAATATTCGTCAAGGCTTAGACCAGGCACAGGAATGGACTGGGGATATTGATCTACCATGACATTGTACCAACTAGCAGCTTCCTTCATACGATTGTGAAGGTAGAGAAAGTAGACAGCGTTACGCAGAAAGTTTTTATGACCAGTACTAATGTGTTCTGCCATCTGGGTATCTGTGTTTGAAGCTCGGTCCTTTTCACGTTCTCCTTCCATTTGTGTTTCGTAGGCTTCATTCACTCGCCCAACAAGATCGCCATTATATCCATAATTGAAATTTGGTGGAGATGAGATTAAGCGTCCCTGCATATATGCTTGTTGGAATGATTGATAAATGATGCGTCGAAGTTTTGTGAAATCTCCACCGGCTGCCTCAACTTCCTCTAAGTTGAGTACTCCATCCGGTTTTCCATCCTTACCTGTTACATCAAATCGTTTGATAACATCATTAATTCCTTGTTGAGCCCAAAAAATAGCGTGTGCATCTTGAAGTCGCCATTCAAGTGGCCCCCATTGATCGTCCACTTTTTTCATTTCTTCAGGATACATTTTAAATTCGTTTATTAGGCGTAAGCGTCTTGCTTCCTCTTCTGAGCCTTTAGTTGGCTCTATCAAATCAAGGTACCCGTCACGCTTGTTACCAAGTACACTGATCATGTCCTTACACCATGCCTCTTTATAATATCGATGGGCATCGTCGAGATTGTGACCAACCTTATGCTGAAAATGCCAAGCCAGTTCATGATATAGGTGAGCGCTGTGAGGATTATATTTTAGGCCTTGGTCTCGGATTAGTTCTATGCCGCGCTTTACCCAGTGCCACCTTACTTCTGGTGTTTCTATGCCATCAAACTTAACCGAAATATTATAGGACATATTCCACGCTGTAACTCGCCAAACATGGTCAGCATAAGGTTGCAGCTTGGTTATCCAGTCTCCAAGTTGAGCCATCTCAAAGAACTTGCCATCTTCTTGCATCTGCATGGCACGAACCCAGAGAACGTTTGCAATCAAGCCTCGAAAACCTCCTAGTACTACAGTTGTAAAAGCTAGAGTTGGGGGTAGGTTCTCAATTGGCTCAGTGTGAGTTAGATTATTTTCTCGACGAAAATTATTCATCCTACTTTGGCCGAAAAATACGCTCAAAAGACATACTGTCGCCAGAGAGAAGAGGATGAACTTATATGTTTTGCCTTGGAGTTTCATTTATTTAGTTCATCGAGGCTGTCGGATTAGGCAATGCAAGTTCCTTTCGAGTAAACATCAATGACCCAAAAGCCGAAATCAACCCCGACATAAATAGAATTATTCCTATAAAAGCCCAGAATAGGGAGGTCCATGTTATTGTTCTGCCAGAGCTTAAATTATCAACTGGCGAATAATCCCAAACTGAATTGGTCACCCAAAGTATGCTTTCTGCCATAACAATCGCAATATCATCTAGTGCAGATGGGGCTAACTTGCGACCAGTCTCGTGGTCTATTCCTGATATACCTTTCTCTTCGACAATCTGCTCAAGTGTTCCAGTGGAAGCGGAAATAAGTAGAATCCCAATTGACATAAACGCTGCAACTGGGAAAGCCAGAAAACTTGAAGCCATCAATCCGATTGCCGCTATAAGTCCTAGCCAGAAATAAATTATCAAAAGTCCTCTGAATAAATTTAATCCAAACCCGCCGTCATGATATAAGATAGAGGGGCCATCTTTATTTAAAAATATAATTGGTTTTTCGTTAAGATTGAAGAAGTTAACTACTACCCGTCCATGATTTGGGCCTTCTTGATTCGGGACTATTCCGCCCTCAAGGTTTAATTCCAGCTCGTGAAAAACACTTGATCCAACTTTTATCTGTTTAGGTTGTTCATTAGCTGGCCAGTGTTTACCGGTTCCAGCACCAACCGTCCATGTGCAAAGATGTGATTTGGGATCGTATTCATCTCCGGCGTTAAATTTATATCTGAGATAGATTGGCCGTTTGTTTATTTCATCTATTTTGTTGGTATCGATTTGAAAAACCCATTGGTAATTTTGACCAGGAAGAATTACTTCAGTAGTACCTTTATACATTTGAATGGCTTGATGCTCCAACTCTTCGACATCTTTAATTAACTGTGGATTCTTTTGAGCTTGCTCCACCAAACTTACATAATCTTGCCCTCGAAGTGATAGTATGTGCTCCGGATTAGTGACACTCATCCTTAAAGCTTGTTCGCTAGGTGTGTATTGGCTCTTACCCATAAGCACTAGTTTACAATAATTATAAGCCCTTGACCGGTTAAGCGTAAGATCTAATTCTGGAAGATTAACTTCGCTACGAGAGACGAGCACTTCGTTTCGTAACTTATCTTGTTCTGATTGACTTAATTCTTCCGATCTAGATCGGCTTTCAATAAGAAAGTAGATTGTCAAACCAGTGGGGACAAGAAGGGCTGCGTTGAGCAACATGATTCCCATCCACTTACCAAACCAAATTTGCCAGCGCGCGATCGGTTTAACCGCAACCATTTGTATTACATTGTCTTCGATCTCGCGGGCTAGTGTGCCACATCCCATCCAGAGAGATGATATGCCGAGTAATGCAGTTGTAGCTCCAAGGGTGTAAGTCAGTACTAATTGTACCATTCCCTTAGCAGTGCCATCACTCTTAATCATCAAGGGTAATCCAAAGACGATGATCAATAATGAAATAGCCATGGCTATGACAAACCTATACCTTACAGCAGCTTTAAAAGTTTGTTTTGCAATAGCCCACATGTTTTTT
>CERR01024386.1_pt1 | contig 13543 bp, 10 predicted proteins | sample 530841 | NCBI WGS metagenome assembly CERR01 (sample SAMEA2621021, study PRJEB7988) | marine metagenome | biome: marine biome (ENVO:00000447); feature: surface water layer (ENVO:00002042); material: "saline water (ENVO:00002010), including plankton (ENVO:xxxxxxxx)" | depth 5 m | reverse complement strand
GAGATTAATGGAGAAATGACATACAAAGGGTCTGAGGCTCACAAGGCATCTGTTACTGGTGATACTGTAGGTGATCCATTTAAAGATACTTCTGGACCTTCAATGAATATTTTAATTAAACTTACTTGTCTTATAGGGCTTGTTATTGCACCTATTTTAGGAGGTCATTCATTAGATCATCATTCTACAAGTGATACACATTACGATACTGAAATGATTATGAATGATTTGGAAGATAATGAGGAATGATGTTAAGAATTTATTTTCTCATCGATCATTGCAATAATATTTATTAGATCACCTTTGTTTTCAACAAAATCAAGATCATCAATATCTATTACTAGTAGATTTCCTTTGTCATAATTATGAATCCATGCTTCATACCTCTCATTTAGTCTACTTAAGTATTCTATACTTATAGAATTTTCATACTCTCTTCCTCTTTTATGAATTTGCGACACTAAATTTGGAATAGAGCTTCTAAGATACACTAATAAGTCAGGAGCTTGAACAGTCCCCTCCATTAAATCAAAAAGTGATTTATAGTTTTCATAATCACGATTTGTCATAAGCCCCATCGCATGAAGATTAGGAGCAAAAATATTTGCATCTTCATAAATGGTTCTATCTTGAATTACATCTCTTTTACTATTAATAATATCTCTTAGTTGTCTAAAACGACTGTTTAAAAAGTAGATTTGAAGATTAAAACTCCATCTTTCCATTTGACTATAAAAATCATCTAGATAAGGGTTGTCTACAACATCTTCAAGTTCAATATCATATTTGTAGTGCTTGCCAAGTGATTTGGTTAGTGTAGTTTTTCCAGCACCAATATTTCCTGCTATAGCAATATGCATAGTTTAATTTATTTTAATTTGAAATTGATTTAAAAAATCCTCGTCATAAATATACAAGGTTTCATCGATTACAAAAAAATCTTTTATAAATAATTTTGGGTGAACAATTTTTTTTAGCGTTTTATCAATCTCGTTAAATAAAATTAGACTATTATTTGATATAAAAATCAGATGATTTTTATAAATATTAAAGGAATCTATTTGATCAATTTCAGTTTTATAAATCAATGATCCTCTATAATTAAATTTATACAAGTAATTGTTTGTAAGTAGCCAACAATAATTAGAATTCCCTTTTAACGATTTAATTTCACCCTCAATAGGAATATTAATATTGTCAAATGAATCGTTAATGAAATTATACTTTTTAAGTCTCATAGAAATTCCATCATATAGCCAAATATTATTTTCATTTGCTGACGAGAATTCTTCAACATTAATTAAAGGATTGGAATAATTAAAATTGATTTTTTTAATCTCACTTAGTTTATTGTCTAAAATAATTATTGAATTTTGATCCTTGTAAAATAATTTTACTTGTAGTGGGCTAAATACATCAAATTTGTAGAGTCTACCTAAATTAATGTTATTGTAAGTATAGGATGTTTCCTGATTTTTTTTTACTATTGAGTTATTAACTAAGTAGAATCTATAATCTTCGTAACTATTAGAGATTTGAATTGAATCATTATGGGGAGCTTTAGATTTTAGTAATAATGAAATGTTTTCTTGTCCAAAAAAAACAAAATTTACAGATAAAAAATAAAGCAATAATATAATCCTCATAGATTTGAAAGTACAAAAAAATTATGATTATTTTAACTTGAAATTAACATTTCGTCTTATGAGTAATAACTAGCTTTGAGAAAAATATTTTTATGAGAAATTATATCTTAATTTTTGTAGCACTATTTTCATTTAATTTTCTTTACTCTCAAGATTTTCAGGGAAAGGCATACTATATGTCAAAAACTTCTTTTGATCTTGGAGAATGGGGGGCAAAAATGAGTACCGAGCAAAAAAATCAAATGAAGGCCAGAATGAAAAATATGTTAGAGAAAACATTCATTTTAACTTTCAATAAGGTTGAGTCTACTTTTAAAGAAGAGGAACGGCTAGCAGCTCCTGGACAGGGAAGAAGTTGGGGAAGCTGGGGATCAGGAGCTGGTCCTAGATATAAAAATGTAAAAGATAGAATTTCATTAGAGGAGGTAGAATTTTTTGGAAAGAAATTTTTAGTAAGTGATGATATGAACGAAATAAAATGGGAGATGACATCTGAGCAAAAGAAGATAGGAGATTACACTTGTTTTAAGGCAATAGCTAAGAAAAAAGCACCATTTGATTGGAGTAAGGCATTTGCCCCTCCTAGACCCAGAGGAGATAGAGCAAAAGATTCTACTAATAAAAAACGTGAAGCTAAAATCATAGAAGTCCCAAAGACTATTGATATCGTAGCATGGTATACACCACAAATACCAGTGAGCCATGGTCCTGGAGAATTTGGAGGATTACCAGGTCTTATATTGGAATTAACTACTGATAACATAGTGCTTCTGTGTTCAAAAATTGTTATGAATCCTGAAAAGAAAGATGAAATATTAATGCCTTCTAAAGGAGAAAAAGTCACTAGAAATGAATATGATGAAATCGTTAAATTAAAAACGGAAGAGATGAGAGGTATGTATCAGTCAAGAGGAAAAAGAGGTGGTAGAAAATTTTAATTACATTATTATGAAAAAATTTCTTGTATTTATTTTAGCTCTGAATTCTTCATTATTATTTTCTCAATTAAAAATGGAGGGTAAGGTAACAGATAGCTTAAATAAACCTTTAGAACTTGCAAATATTATTTTAATAAATAGTGAAACAAATGCACTTGAGTCATTTGCTATTTCTGATCCTAATGGAGAATATAAGGTTGCCATAAAAAAGAATTCAAGTTATAACTTACAGGTTAGTTACATTGGTATGGCTAACTACAGTCAGCTTATAAAAACTGAAGAATCAGATATTTCAAAAGATTTTATTCTTTATGAAAACAATGTATTAGATGCCGTAGAATTAACTTATGAAATGCCAGTAGTAGTTAAAGGAGACACCCTTGTTTATGATGCAGATTCTTTTAAAACAGGAACAGAAAGAAAACTTGAGGATGTGCTAAAGAATCTTCCTGGGGTTGAAATAAATGATGATGGGGAAATTGAGGTAGAAGGTAAAGCAGTAACTAAATTGATGGTAGAAGGGAAAGACTTTTTTGATGGCGATTCAAAAATTGCTTCACAAAATATTCCTTCAAGTGCTGTGGATAAGGTAGAGATATTAAAAAACTATGCTGAAATAGGTCAGCTTAGTTCTGTTCAAAATAACCAGGATAACATAGCAATAAACATAAGACTTAAAAAAGGGAAAGATAAATTTTGGTTTGGTACGGTTACAGCAGGAGCTGGTGATTCACCTGTAGAAAATTTACATCTTTTTCAACCAAAGCTTTTTTATTATAGCCCCTCTTATAGTATTAATGTAATTGGAGATTTAAATAATATAGGAGAACAAGCATTTACTCAAAGAGACTTCTGGAATTTTTCAGGAGGTTTTAAAAAGCCAAGTGGTAAAAGCGGAACTAGTATAAGTTTAGGGAATAATAACTTAGGATTCCTTCAATTACAAAATAATAGAGCTAAAGACATTAATACTGAGTTTGCAGCCATTAATACTAGCTATTCACCAAATAAGAAAACTGATTATTCAGGTTTTGCAATTTTAACTAACAGTGAAATTGAACTTCAAGAAAATAATTCTACTCAATATATTGATCAAGGTCTTGGGATCCCTGATGAAGATACTGAGAAAAATACATTTCAAACAAGTAATTTAGCTATTGGAAAATTTACTGTAAAGCATAGGCCTAACCTTAACAATCAATTGGACTATGAAGTGCTTGGAAGAATTACAGAGGAGAATCAAGATCAAAATTATTTATCTTCAGTAATTGGCCAAATTGATCAAAATGAGGATGTAGAGACATACAATATCAGTCAAAATTTAAATTACTATTATACGCTAGATGATAAAAATATATTTGCATTTGAAGCGCAACATGTAATTAAGAATGAAGATCCATTCTATAATGCGATCTTAGAGAATAATTTAAATTATCAGGCAACTGCTATAGGATTAGGGCTTGACACCACTGAATCAAATTTTAATCTTGCTCAAGAGAGAAAAGTAAAATCTAATCAATTGGATGCAAAATTAGATTATTGGAATATTTTAAACATTAAGAGCGATTTAAATTTTACTTTAGGAGCTATATATAGCAATCAAAAATTTGATTCTGAGATTTTCCAATTTTTAGAAAACAGTACTTTTTATCCGACCCCCACGATTAATGATGGTCTAGATTATAACGATACAGATTACACTTTTACTGATCTATATTTAGGAATGCATTATAGGTTAAAAACAGGGAAATTTACTATTAGCCCAGGTTTTACAGCACATGCATATAATTCAAAAAATACACAATTTGGAACTGATTATTCTGATTCTTTTTTCAAGTTATTGCCAGATTTTAATATAATTATTCAATTAAAAAACAGTGAAAATATAAGATTTAATTATGCTATGCGAACACAATTTACTGATGTAACTAAGTTGGCAAGAGGATTAGTATTGAATAATTATAACTCAATTTTTTATGGTGATCAAGAACTTCAGAATGCATTATCACATAATATAAATTTATCTTACTATAGTTTTAACTTATTTAATTATACAAATGTTTTTGCCAGACTTTCATATAATAAATCTATAGATCAGATAAGAAATCTTACAAGCTTTGAAAGTGTAATTGCCACAAGCTCACCATTTAACTCATCATTTGCTGATGAGACATTTTCAGCATCAGGAAGATATCAAAGATCATTTGGAAAAGTTAGGACTACCTTAAGTACAAATTATAATTATTCTAAATTTAATCAGTTTATTCAAAGTATTCAGAACCCATCTCTAAGTGAGAGTTTTTCTCAAAATTATAAAGGGTCCATTAGAACATTATTTAAAACAGCGCCAAATATTGAGTTGGGTTATTCTTATAATTTAAGTGACAATAATATAGGAGATATTAGCACTAAATATTACACTAAAAGCCCTTATGTTGATATTGATGCCTTAATTTTAAAAAGCTTCACTTTTAGAACAAATTACTCGCAAACGAGATTTAGTGATCAAGACAATCTAATTAATAGCTATAAGTTCTGGGATGCTTCGCTTTCATACAGAAAGGATAAGGATAGTAAGTGGGAATATGAAATAAAAGCTTCAAATCTTTTAGATACTAGATCGCAAAGTAATTCAAGTACTTCTAACATATCTATAAGCGCTACAGAATATTTTATTCAGCCTAGATTTATAACTTTTAGGTTTATTTACAGTTTATAACAAATATTTTTGTTTTAAAATTTATTTAGATAACTTTTTTAATTAATCAAAAAAGTTTTTCTTTACATATAAATTATCTTATTCCAAATAGGATAATTTATTTTTTTGGACCTGATTTAATGACAAAAATTAATAAATATAGCCAGACTGTAACTCAGGATGACACACAGCCTGCGGCTCAGGCAATGTTGCATGCTATAGGTTTGACAGAAGAAGATTTCCAGAAACCAATGGTTGGAATTGCCAGTACAGGTTATGAAGGTAATCCATGTAATATGCATTTAAATAAACTTGCTGAATACGTAAAAAAAGGGGTTTATTCTAAAAATGTAATTGGACTTATATTTAATACAATAGGGGTTAGTGATGGTATTTCAATGGGAACTCCTGGTATGAGATATTCTCTTCCTTCAAGGGATATAATTGCTGATTCTATGGAAACAGTAGTTCAGGCTATGAGCTATGACGGATTAATAACTGTTGTTGGATGTGATAAGAATATGCCTGGTGCTTTAATGGCAATGATTAGACTTGACAGACCATCTGTAATGTTATATGGAGGAACCATAGATTCAGGATGTCATAAGGGAGTAAAACTAGATATTGTATCAGCTTTTGAAGCATGGGGAAGTAAGGTCTCTGGAAAGATTGATGAGAAGGAATATAAAAGTATAATTAAGAAAGCTTGTCCAGGAGCAGGAGCTTGTGGAGGAATGTATACAGCAAATACAATGGCATGTGCGATTGAAGCATTAGGAATGTCCATTCCATACACATCGTCAGTTCCAGCTAATGAAGTCTCTAGAGAAAAATTGTCAATCAAAGTCGGAGAAACTATTCAAAATTTGCTTGAAAAAGATATTAAGCCATCAGACATAATAATTAAAGAATCAATAGAAAATGCTATTAGAGTGGTTATTGCTCTAGGAGGCTCAACTAACGCTGTACTACATTTTTTGGCCATTGCAAAAGCAGCAAAAATAGAATTTAACTTAAATGATTTTCAACATATTAGTGATACTACCCCTTACATTGCTGACTTAAAGCCTAGTGGACAATATCTAATGGAGGATATTCATAGAATTGGAGGAACACCTATAGTATTAAAATATCTTTTATCTAATGGACTATTAAACGGTGATTGTCTTACAGTTACTGGAAAAACTATTGCTGAAAATTTAAAACAAGTAAAGGATCTTGATTTTGAACAGAAAGTAATAAAACAAGTGAATCAACCGATAAAAAATTCAGGACATATTAGAATATTATATGGGAACATTGCTTCAGAAGGTAGTGTTGCTAAAATCACAGGCAAGGAAGGACTTAGTTTTTCTGGGACTGCAAAAGTCTATAATTCTGAATTTGATGCAAATAATGGAATAAAGAATGGAGAAGTAAAAAAAGGGGATGTTATAGTTATTAGATATCAAGGACCAAAAGGTGGACCAGGCATGCCAGAGATGCTTAAGCCTACTGCCGCTATAATGGGTGCAGGATTGGGAGGTGATGTGGCATTAATAACAGATGGCAGATTTTCTGGAGGAACTCACGGTTTTGTAGTGGGGCATATTACTCCAGAAGCTCAAGAAGGAGGTAATATTGCATTAATAAATGATGGAGATAAAATCACTATTGATTCAGTAAAAAATACAATTGATTTAGATATATCAGAAACTGAGCTTAAGCAAAGAAAATCAGAGTGGTCAGAACCAAAATTAAAGGTTAATTCAGGAGCTTTATATAAATATGCAAAAACTGTTTCATCTGCATCAAAAGGATGTGTAACGGATGAAATATAATTTATAATTATGGAAAAAATTAGTGGAAGTGAAGCTGTTATAAAATGTTTATTAGAAGAGGGTGTAGAGATAATTTACGGCTATCCAGGTGGAGCGATAATGCCTGTATATGATGAATTATACAAGTATAAAGATAAAATTCACCATGTCTTAACTAGACATGAGCAAGGGGCTACTCATTCTGCACAAGGATTTGCAAGGATTTCAGGAAGAGTAGGAGTTGCGATTGCTACTTCTGGTCCAGGAGCAACTAATTTAATAACTGGAATTGCAGATGCACAAATAGACTCAACTCCAATGGTATGTATAACAGGTCAGGTAGCATCAAACTTGTTAGGAAGTGATGCATTTCAAGAAACAGATATAATCGGAATTTCTACTCCTGTTACTAAATGGAATCATCAAGTAACAAGAGCTGAGGAAATACCAGAAGTATTATCAAAAGCATTTTACATAGCTAAAAGTGGGAGACCTGGACCAGTTTTAATAGATATTACAAAAGATGCACAATTTGAAACATTTGATTTTAGCTATAAAAAAACAAATGGAATTAGAAGTTATAGTCCAGTACCTGAAATTGAAATGGATATGATAGAAAAAGCTGCTGATTTAATTAATAATGCTAAAAAACCATTAATTGTCTGGGGTCAAGGAGTAATACTAGGAACTGCAGAAGAAGAGCTAACTGCAATTATAGAAAAAGCTGGTATTCCTGCAGCATGGACAATACTAGGAGCTTCTGCCATACCTACCTCTCATCCATTAAATGTTGGAATGCTAGGGATGCATGGAAATTATGCTCCAAATAAATTAACTAATGAATGCGATGTATTAATTGCTATAGGAATGAGATTTGATGACAGGGTTACTGGGGATCTAAATTCTTATGCAAAACAAGCAAAAATTATTCATTTTGAAATTGATCCAGCTGAAATTAATAAAAACGTTAAAGCAGACATACCTGTTCTTGGTGATGCTAAGAAAAGTTTAAAATCAATTTTGCCATTATTAAAAAATAATAGTCATCCGCAATGGGTTTTAAAATTTAAAGCGCTATATGATATTGAATATAATAAGGTGATACAAAAGGAGATTTACCCTTCAAAACAGGGGATGACAATGGCTGAAGTTATAAATGAAATAAATACTCATACTAATGGTGATGCTGCAATAGTTTCTGATGTGGGGCAACATCAAATGGTTGCTTGTAGATATGCAAAATTTAATCAGAGTAAGAGCAATATTACTTCTGGTGGGTTAGGCACTATGGGATTTGCTTTACCCGCTGCTATTGGTGCAAAAATGGCATGTCCTGAAAGAGAAGTTATAGCAGTAATAGGTGATGGAGGATATCAAATGACAATTCAAGAATTAGGAACAATTTTCCAAACAGAAGTGCCAGTTAAAATCGTTGTTTTAAACAATGGTTTTTTAGGCATGGTTAGACAATGGCAGCAATTATTCTTTGAGAAAAGATATGCTTCTACTGAATTAAAAAATCCTAATTTTGTCAAAATTGCTGAGGGATATTCAATTAATTCCAAAAGAGTAAGTAAAAGGAGTGAATTATCAGACGTAATTAAGGAAATGATAAAATCGAAATCTTCTTATTTTTTAGAAGTAATTGTAGAAAAAGAAGATAATGTTTTTCCAATGATCCCTACGGGCTCATCGGTTTCTGATATAAGATTAAGTTAATTGCTATGAAGGAAGAAGTTAAAAAATACACTGTTTCAATATATACAGAAAATAATATTGGTTTGTTAAATAGAATATCTGCTATCTTTCAAAGAAGGCATATTAATATAGAAAGTCTTAACAGTTCAATGACTGAAATTAAAGATGTTTCCAGGTGGACTATTTTAGTTAATGATACAGAAAAATCAATTAAAAAAATTATTGGTCAAATCAATAAGCAAGTTGAAGTAATTAAAGCTTATTATCATACAGATCAAGAAACTATATATCAGGAGTCTTGTTTATTTAAAATTAAATCAAGTTTATTGTTTGATGAAAGAAATATTCAAAATATAATTAAAGAAAGTAATGCAATTATTGTAACTGTGAATGCTGAATTTTTTGTTTTGGAAAAATCTGGAAGAACAAAAGAATTAGATGAATTATACAAAAAATTGAGTTCACATGGAATAATGCAATTTGTTAGGTCTGGTAGAATAGCTGTCACAAAACAACCTTTGATGATTTCAGAAATTTTATCAAAATTTAAAAGTAAATAACTCACCATGTCAAACTATTTTAATACTTTATCTGAAGAAGAAAAACTAATTCAATTATCTAAATGTAGATTCATGGACCTTAATGAATTTGATTCAGGAATTGAAGAATTAAAAGGGAAAAAGATTGTTATCATTGGTTGTGGAGCTCAGGGTTTAAATCAGGGGCTTAATATGCGTGATTCTGGACTAGATATTTCATATGCCTTAAGACAAGGAGCAATTGATCAGAAACGTTTATCATTTCAGAATGCAACTAATAATGGTTTTGGTGTAGGAACATATGATGAGCTAATTCCAATAGCAGATTTAGTATTGAATTTAACTCCTGACAAACAACACACCAATGTTGTGAATTCTATAATGCCATTAATGAAAAAAAAATCAACATTATCATATTCCCATGGTTTTAATATTGTAGAAGAAGGAGTTAAAATTAGAGAAGACATAACAGTGATAATGGTTGCTCCAAAATGCCCAGGAACTGAGGTTAGAGAAGAATATAAAAGGGGATTTGGTGTGCCAACTTTGATTGCAGTTCACCAAGAAAATGATCCTGATAGAAAAGGATTATATCAGGCAAAGGCATATGCCTTTGCATTAGGATCTCATAAAGCCGGAGTTTTAGAATCTTCTTTTATTGCTGAGGTAAAAAGTGATTTAATGGGCGAGCAAACTATTCTCTGCGGAGTACTCCAAACTGCATCAATATTGCTATTTAATAGGATGGTAAATGACGGAGTTGATAAGAATTATGCTTCAAAACTAATCCAAAACGGATGGGAAGTGATAACTGAGCAATTAAAACATGGAGGCCTAACTAAGATGATGGATATGATTTCTGATGCAGCAAAATTAAGGGTTTCTGAACTTTCAGAAGAACTGAAAGACATAATGGTCCCTCTATACAATAAACATATGGAAGAAATTATGTCAGGAGAATTCTCAAAAAAAATGATGCTGGATTGGGACAAGGATGATTATGATTTATTAAAATGGAGAGAAGAAACTGGACAAACTATGTTTGAAAAAACTTCATCAATCCAAAAAGATATTTCTGTTCAAGAATATTTTGATCATGGAACTGCAATGATTGCTTTTATAAAGGCAGGTGTTGAATTATCTTTCGAGACCATGACAAATCATGGAATAAAGGATGCTTCCGCATATTATGAATCATTACATGAACTTCCTTTAATTGCCAATTTAGTTTCTAGAAAGAAACTATATGAAATGAATCGAATAATTTCTGATACTGCAGAATATGGTTGCTATCTTTTTTCAAATGCATGTATGCCATTATTAAAGAATATTGTTGACAATTATGAAAGAGAATTAATCGGAATAAAATTTAATTCATCAAGAATTGACATTGATCAATTAAAAAAAATTAATTCTGAAACTGCCAATCATCCTGTTGAAGTTATAGGATCAATGTTAAGATCTTCAATGACAGAAATGAAAAATTTATTTTAACGTGTCAGTTCAACTTATTAATATTAATAAAATAAAAAATGCAAGTGATAAACTTGCAGATGTAGTAATTAAATCTCCTTTAGAAAAAAACTTAAATTTAAGTGAAAAGTTTAATACAAATATTTATTTAAAAAGAGAAGATCTTCAAAAGGTTAGATCATTTAAAATTAGGGGAGCCTTAAATAAAATATTATCATTATCCAAGTCTGATAGAAATAAAGGAATTGTTTGTGCAAGTGCTGGTAATCACGCACAAGGTTTTGCTTTATCCTGTAAACTTTTAGAAATTGAAGGAAATGTATTTATGCCAATTAATGCTACCAAACAAAAGATTAGACAAGTAAACAAATTTGGTGGCAATAAGATTAATATTAAATTAATAGGGGATGATTTTAGTCAAGCTTATAAAGAAGCATTAAGTTTTTGTAATGCTAAGAATAAAATTTTTATCCATCCTTTTGATGATCAAAAAGTAATTGAAGGCCAAGCTACTGTATTTACTGAGATTATTGATCAAGCACAATTTGATATTGATTATATATTCATTCCAATTGGAGGTGGAGGATTAATTTCAGCAGCTATTAATGTGTTTAAACAATTATCTCCAAAAACAAAAATAATAGGTGTTGAACCCTTAGGAGCTCCTTCAATGCAAACTTCTCTTAATAATAAGGTTAATACAACATTAGAATCTATTGATAGATTTGTCGATGGCGCCGCAGTAAAAAGAGTTGGGGAAATTAGTTTTAATTTATGTCACAATTATTTAGATGATATCCTGTTAATTCATGAGGGAGAAATATGTCAATCCATTATAGATTTACAAAATGAAAATAATATTATTGCTGAACCAGCTGGAGCAATGTCTACAGCTAGTTTAAATTCATATTCAAAACAAATTATTGACAAGAATGTAGTTTGTATAATTTGTGGTGGAAATAATGATAATGAAAGAATGCCAGAGATTGAAAAAAGAGCAATGATTTGGAAGGAATCAGTAAAGTAAATTTACTCTTTTCGGGATCTGTAAGGTCTTTATAAAATATTTTTCTAATACTAATAATGAAATGAGTTTCTCTCTATTATAGTCTTTAAATTGACTAACATAAGTATTAGCATTTTCAATTATTTTTAAGCATTCATCTACATTATTTATATAATAATTCAATTTTTCTTCAAGATTAGAATAGTCATCATTTACTTCGATATAATGATAATCTGCAACTAACTTGCTTTCCATAAACCATGATTCTATTTTTGGTTTTGCCATTACAGCTATAGAATTTGATGACATTACCCATTTTAAATTGGTTGCAACATCCACTCCTTCAATACATAAAACAAACTTATATTTTAAATGATCTTCAATTGATATTTTATCTTTAATCCAATGATCATGATCTGTATTTTTATTTATTTGGCCTAAATCACATAGATGATGATTAAAATACATTTCATAAAAACTAGTTCTTTTCTTATGTTTGATAGTAACTGCCCCTCTCCCTATTAAAATATTTTTCTTCTCAGCAAATTGATTCGAATCATTTGTATAAGTAAAATGCCTTACTTTATTTAATTTAAACAAGATTGAATTTTTTTGATTGTCTGCTATTGGTCTGCTTTTTACAATAGAAGGAATTTCAGGAATATGTGTAATATCTCCAAATAAGAAATTCATTTTTAGTGATGACTTAAAATAACGAGTAAATTCATAGCTATCAAAAAAATATGTTTTATGAAAATTTTTAATTTTTAGTTTGGATAATTCTAAAATATTTTCTGATAAATTTATATCTCTATCTAACTTATTATAGAAATTAACTCGCATCTTAATATAGTTATCATCATACTTTTCAATCTCATCTAGATTTTTCTTAAGACTATTCCTATACAAGAAATTAGGAATTAATAATTTTAAGAAATTTAATGAGTAATATAATTGCTTATTATTTCTATGAGATTTTTTGCTTAACAATAAAACATATTTAATAATTAATAAATTACATCTTTTTTATTACTAAAATAAATTTAACATAAATTAAAAAATTTAAAAAAAATATTAAAAAAATAAATAAGTAATCATACTTTTAGTATTAATGAAAGGAATTGTATATAAATCAACAGGAAGTTGGTATTCTGTTAAAACTAAACAAGGTATAGAATATCAATGTAGAATTAAGGGCAAATTGCGGTTGGATAATTTAAAGAGTACAAATCCATTAGCAGTTGGAGATATTGTTGAATTTGATTTAGAAAACAATGACAAGTCTAATTCTGGTATTATAGATCAGGTTTGTGACAGAAAAAATTATATTTTAAGAAAATCAGTTAATTTGTCTAGACAGACGCATATATTAGCTGCTAATATTGATGTTTTATTTTTAGTTATTACACTAAACAATCCTGTAACAACTACAAATTTTATTGATAGGTTTTTAATATCTTCTAATGCATACTCTATCGATACTACCCTTTTATTTAATAAAATAGATAGCTATAGTAAGAATCAAATATTAGAAATTGAAAAGTTGATTAATATTTATACTAAAATTGGTTATAAATGCATTAAAATATCAGCTACTGAAAATTTAAATATTAATAAGATAATTCCTTTAATTAAGAATAAGACAATTATGTTTGGAGGTCATTCAGGTACTGGGAAAACTAGCATTATAAATTGTATTGAGCCCAAATTAGATTTAAAAACTGCAAATATTTCTACTCAGCATCT
>CERR01075570.1_pt1 | contig 13625 bp, 9 predicted proteins | sample 530841 | NCBI WGS metagenome assembly CERR01 (sample SAMEA2621021, study PRJEB7988) | marine metagenome | biome: marine biome (ENVO:00000447); feature: surface water layer (ENVO:00002042); material: "saline water (ENVO:00002010), including plankton (ENVO:xxxxxxxx)" | depth 5 m | reverse complement strand
ATCCTCGTGTCCCTGGTTCGATTCCGGGTCGAGGCACCATTTATATTAAAGCCCTGCATACACATGCAGGGCTTTTTTTTGCTTAAAATTTATTATGGACAAAACAGTCCATATTAATTGGGTATATCCTCTCTTTTTCTCCCTTGTTTGCATGCGCATAATTACCTTATCAAAAGGTTAGGTGCTGTTATTACTCACTCCATTTACTCACTCAATATGATTGATTTAAGTAATAAAGTGCAGGGTACCTTTAGCCTTAATAATGCCAATCCGCAGTAATACTTAATCATTTTTCGGGGCTAAACGTGTCGCTACCGGCGTTAAAAATTCTTATTTATAACAACTAAATAGCGAATTTTTTGCCTAGCTACCAACATGATTTTCGAGCCTCAAAATAGATCACTTGATTAAGCGTATTGGTATAAGTAATTTAAAGCTGGAGCTAATTATGATCACGCAAATTGTTAAGTTTGAAATTAAAGACGAGCACATCGCACAATTTAAAGCGCTACTAGAAGAAGACAAGCAAGGCGCTAAAGCCGAAACAGGTCTTATAGAGATGCGTTTATATCAGGATAAAAACGAGCCAGGCGTCTTTTTTGCTTATGAGCGTTTTGAAGATCAAAATGCAGTTGATTACCATGGCGCACAGGATTACACACAAACGTTATTAAATGCGTTGCCTGAAATCAGCCAATCGGCGCCACAGGTCATGTTATTAGAAAATACAGTGCCAGCTCCGCTGCATGAGCGCAATACAAAAGTTGTTAACCCTGAAGATGATATATGTATTGTGTTTTTTATTTTTAAGATTAAGCCAAGTTTTAAAAATAAAGTCATTGAGCGTTTCGCAACTCATGTAACGCAAACGCGCAGCCAGGAGCCTGGTAACTTAGTGTTTGATTTATATAGTATTGAAAATAACGACGATACATTAGTTGTTTATGAACATTGGCGCAGTGAATCTGCGTTGTGGGATATTCACTTTAAACAGCCGTACGCAGTAAAAACAAGCGAATTATTAGCGCAAGCAGTTGTTGGCGATATGCAGCAATATATGAGCTTCGTTAAAGAAATTTAAAGGCTTGTGTTTAACAACATTACTTATCCCATTTAGCAAATAGTGTATTACACGCTATTTGCTTTTTTGTATAAATACCCTCCAAATTCCCTGCCGGTTTTTATAATAACTGACTATTATGTTAATTCATCGCAACGTATGTAATGTTATGTAAAGTAAGTTGAGCAAAATTTGCCAAAGTGCTTGAATTACATTCATAAATGGCAGTAATTTAGGTTAACTATGATTTGGCAAACTAAGCCAACTTTATTGGCTCTTAGCTTGGTATTGTTGAGCGGCTGTGCGGGTACGCTAAACCCTCAGCAGCGCGAGCAAGCACCCAGCGACATTGCAGCGACATGGCAACATGGTTTAGCACAAAATGCACTTGCAGTAGATCAGCAATGGCTGCAAACGTTAGAAAACCCTTACATTGAAAACCTTGTAAATAAAGCACTTAATAATAATCAGGCTTTGCTGCAAAGTGCCTACGATGTACAAATACAAAAGCAGCAATTAATAATTTCAGGCTCTGCGCTTTGGCCCGATCTTGATTTATCTGCGCAAACTAGGCGCAGTAAAGACAATAGACCTGTAAGTTATGATAATGCCAGCTCTGTCACTTTAGAGCTAGGCTATGAAGTAGATGTGTGGGGTAAGTTATCTGATGCTAAACGCCAAGCCAACCTAAACTACTTAACGCAACAAGCTAGTTTTGAGCAAGCTAAGCAGCAATTGGTGGCCGATGTTGTCACCGGCTGGTTTGATTTAGTAACCGCCCAGCAGTTACTCGATTTATATAAACGCCGAGAAGAAAACGCACAGCAAAACTTAGATATTATTGAATCGGGCTACCGCCAAGGTATTAATGAAGCACTCGATGTATATTTAGCCCGTAATGAGCTTAATAACGAGCGTACGCGTATTGCTAATCAACAAGCCACGCTTGTAAGCGCGTCGCGTTCTTTAGAGCGCTTATTAGGCGGCTACCCCAAAGGCGATATATCAGCAGAGGTTGAACTGCCTGTTTTTCTTTCGCCAATTAATACCGGTATTCCCTCTGAGCTAATTACACGCAAGCCTCAATTGCGCGCAAGCTGGTACCAGTTATTAGCAAGCGATGCAGGCCTAGCCTATGCACATAAACAGCGTTTCCCTAGTTTAAACTTATCAGCAAGCGTGAGTGATAGCACCGATAGAGTGAGCGATTTATTCTCGCCATCAAGCTTAGCGTGGTCTTTATTAGGCAGTATTTCTGCGCCAATATTTAATGGTGGCCAGCTAAAAGCAAATGAAGAAGTAGCACGCTTAAATGCACAAAAACAAGAACAAGCATATTTAGATACCTTGTACGATGCATTCAGCGATGTTGAAAACGCAATTACTCAGCAGCAATCCTTGCAAGCCAGTTATAAAAGCACGCTAGAGGCGCAAGAAAACGCCCTTGCAGCAGAGCAACTGTCGTTTGAGCAGTACCAAAGCGGCTTAGTAACTTACACTACAGTGCTTGATGCCCAGTCGCGCTCTTTTGATGCGCAAAGCTCACTCATTGAAACAAAAAACCAGCTAATTGCTAACCGAATAAACCTATACGTTGCCCTTGGCGGCGATTTTAACGCCCCAACAAGCGAACCTAAGAGCAATAACGATGAAAACTAAATCAGCAAAACTTTTAATCCCAGCCGTAGTGATGGTGGCCACCATTTTAATTGTTATGTTTATTAAGGGTAATCCACCTGAAGCAAAACGTTTTGGCTCACCTCCTAAAGCCACGGTGAGCGTATCGGTAAAAAAGATTGAGCCACAAGATTACTTAATTTTTATCGATAGCTATGGCACGGTAAAGCCGCGTACTCAAAGTTTGTTAGTTGCTCAAGCATCTGGGCAAATTAATAAAGTAAGTGATGATTTTAGAGAGGGCGGTTTTTTTGAAAAAGGCGATGTACTGCTACAGCTTGACGATAGAGATCATCAAGCTGAGGTTAAATCGGCGCAGGCAGCATTACTTACTGCAGAGCAAAGTTTGTTAGAAGAAAAAGCCCGCGGCCAACAAGCAATTACTGATTGGAAGCGTTTAGGTGGCTCATCGCAAGCGAGCAGCTTAGTACTTCGCGAGCCCCAACTAGCGGCTGCACAAGCACAAGTACTTTCAGCACAAGCCGCACTTGAAAAAGCACAGCTTGATTTAGAGCGCACCCAAATTACTGCGCCTTACGCTGGGCGTGTGCTTAGTCGTAATGTAGACCTTGGCCAAGTGGTAAGCGAAAACACAGAACTTGCAACTATTTATGCCATAGACAGCGTTGAAGTGCGCTTACCAATTAAAAATAAAGACCTTTCGTATATTAGTTTGCCAGAGCAATACAGAGATGGCAGTAAAAACCAAGCCGGCTCACTCGTTAAGTTTAAATCTGACTTAGTGGGCGAGCAAACATGGCAAGGGCAAATAATACGTACTGAAGGCGCTATCGATGAAGGTGCACAGCAATTGTATATTGTTGCGCAAATAAATGACCCTTACAAAGCCACGGCTAATAACCAATACCCAATTAAAATTGGGCAATACATCACTGCGCAAATTAGCGGTAAAACAGTGCCTGATGCGTTAATAATCCCTAATAGTACTATTTACCAAGGCAGCTACGTGTATGTGGTTGAAGAGGGGCTGCTAAAGCGTAAAAACATTACGCTTGCATGGCAAAATGCTACACAAGCTATGGTAAAAACAGGCCTTAATGCAGGCGATAAGTTAGTAATTACACCGCTTGGGCAAGTAAGTTCAGGCACAGCGGTAAGCATTTTAGGCGAAACCGATACGCAAAATATGCGAGCAAAAGGCCCAAATGGCGCAGGCAAAGGTAAGCGTCCATCGCGTGAGCAGCTAGAAAAAAAAGCGCAAGAAATGGGAATTAGTGTTGAAGAGCTAATACAAAAACGCCGCGCTGCACAAGGAGATAAGCCATGATTGCTTGGTTTACAAAAAACCATGTAGCAGCCAATTTATTGCTTATTACGTTACTGCTATCGGGTTTATTTAGTTTATCGAGTCAAATACCGCTTGAGGTGTTTCCATCGTTTGAAACAGATCGCATAAGTGTAAGCGTTACTTTGCGCGGCTCAACCCCTGAGGATGTAGAGCAAGGGGTTACCATTCGAATAGAAGAAGCCGTTCAAGATTTAGAAGGTATAGAGCAAATTTCTAGCCGCTCATCAGAGGGCTCTGCGTCGGTGACCATAGAAGTAGAAAGTGGCTACGACCCGCGCGAGTTATTAGCCGATATAAAAAGCCGTGTAGATGCTATAAACACTTTTCCGGCCGATGCTGAAAAGCCTATTGTGGCGCTTGCCGAACGAAAACGCGAAGTAATAGCTGTTACCGTAGCGAGCGATTACGGTGAAAAAGAAACCTTAGAATACGCCGAGCAAGTACGCGACGATATTTTACGCCTTCCTAATGTTACGCAGGTTGAGCTAAGTGGTGTACGCGATTACGAGCTCGCCATAGAAGTAAGTCAAGATACACTTCGCCAATACAACTTAACCCTTGCGCAAATATCTACCGCTGTGGCTAAGTCGAGCTCTGATATTTCGGCTGGTAATTTAAAAACAGAAGGGGGCGATGTACTTATAAGCTCAAAAGGGCAAGCTTACCGAAAAGATGAATTTGCTAACATTGTAGTTAAAAATCAAAGCGACGGTACAGTAATACGCTTAGGTGATATAGCAAGCATTAATGATGACTTTGAAGAGACCCCAGTACGTACACGCTTTAATGGTAAACAAGCCGCCTTTATAGATGTATACCGCATAGGGCCGCAAAGTGCGATAGATGTCGCAGATGATGTAAAAAACTACATAGAGTCCAAGCAAAGCTCCTTACCACAAGGTTTTGAATTAAGTTACTGGGATGACGACTCTCAAGTTGTAAAAAGCCGTATTGCTACGCTAACCAGCAGTGCCCTACAAGGGGGCATTTTAGTACTGGCTTTGCTAACCCTATTTTTACGCCCAGCCATCGCATTTTGGGTGTTTATTGGTATTCCGGTTTCGTTTATGGGCGCATTTATTGCGATGCCTATTTTTGGTGTAACCCTTAATATTATGAGCTTATTTGGCTTTATTTTAGTACTGGGTATTGTGGTGGATGACGCCATAGTAACGGGGGAGAACGTTTATACTCATTTAAAAACCGCAGAGTCGGGCGAACAAGCTGCCATTTTAGGCACGCAAGAAGTTGCAACACCAGTTACCTTTGGGGTACTAACAACCGTAGCGGCCTTTTTACCTTTAGCGTTTATTGAAGGCGCACGGGGTGCCTTATTTGCACAAATTCCGGTGGTGGTTATTCCGGTATTACTGTTCTCGTTAATTGAGTCTAAGTTTGTGCTGCCAGCTCATTTAAAGTACATAAAACTACGTAATCAAAAAACAAAATCATCAAAGCTTGAAGTACTTCAGCAGCGTTTTGCAGACGGATTTGAAAGCGCTATTTTAAAATACTATCAGCCTATTTTAGCTAAAGCATTGCGCTATAAATTAGCGACGGTGAGTTTGTTTGTTGGCGTGTTTTTTATAATTTTAACTTTAATAACTAGTGGTTGGACTAAGTTTGTATTTTTTCCGCGTATCCCAAGCGAAACCGTACGAGTAACATTAACCTTGCCAACAGGCACGCCGTTTGAAGTTACCAATAAGTATGTAATGGATATGTCGCAAAAAGCGCAGTTATTGCAAGACAAATACCGCGATGAAGATACCGGCGAAAGCGTTATATTAAATATTTTAGCCTCAACCGGTGGGCGTGGTGGCGTGTCTAACTCAGGCAGTGTGCGCTTTGAAATAACCCCTGCAGAGAGCCGCGACTCAGACATTGGCTCACGTGAGCTGGTAAGTGAGTGGCGCGATTTAATAGGGATTATTCCTGGCGCCGAAAGCGTAACCTTTAGGGCCGAAATAGGACGCAGCTCAGACCCTATAGATGTGCAGCTAAGTGGTACATCGCTCGATACGTTACAAAAAATTGCCGAAAGCGTTAAAGCGCGCTTAAGTACTTACCCAACCGTATTTGATATTGCCGATAGCATGTCTGATGGTAAAGAAGAGTTGCAAATAGAGCTTACTGAGCAAGGCTTTGCTTTAGGCTTAAACCGAGTTGATGTAGCAAACCAAGTACGTAACTCGTTTTTTGGCTCGCAGGTGCAGCGTATTCAACGCGGGCGTGACGATGTGCGCGTTATGGTACGCCTACCTATTGAAGAGCGCCGCTCTGTAGCCGACTTACAAAATATACTTATTACTACGCCTACGGGCGGCTCGGTGCCACTTTCTCATGTAGCCACATTAATAGCAGGGCAAAGCCCATCTACGATTAATCGAATAGACCGCTACCGCACACTTAACGTAACTGCCGACATAGAAAAAAGCAATACCAACATGACCGCGCTGCAAGCCGACCTAACTGAGTATTTAGATGAATTAATGCAGCAATACCCAGGTGTTGATTACAAGCTAGAAGGTGAAGCTAAAGAGCAAAGAGAGTCGTTTGGCTCGCTCGCTTGGGCATTGTTATTTGTATTTTTTATTATTTACTCACTATTAGCGATACCGCTTAAATCGTACATGCAGCCAATTATTGTAATGAGCGTTATTCCGTTTGGCATGATAGGCGCTGTAATAGGGCACTGGGTTATGGGGATGGAGTTAACCATTATGAGCTTACTTGGTATGTTGGCACTTATTGGTGTGGTGGTTAACGATTCACTTGTGTTGGTCGACTTTATTAATAAAAAACGCAGTGAAGGCGGCAAGATTATTGATGCGGTTAAACTTGCAGGGGCTGCACGTTTTCGCCCAGTAATGCTCACAAGTTTAACCACCTTTATTGGTTTAATGCCGCTACTATTTGAAAAGGCGACACAAGCACAGTTTTTAATTCCAATGGCAGTAAGCCTTGGCTTTGGTATTGTGTTTGCTACGTTTATTACGCTTATATTAGTGCCAGTAAACTATATGCTGATGGAGCGTTTTCAAAGCTGGTTTAGATAAATAACGAAATGTGTTCTAGGACTAAGCTGTGGTTGATTAATATCAATTGCAGCTTTTTTTTGCTAAAAATTTATAAAGGTAATAAAGGGTATTTAAAAACAGGGGAGTAGCAAAAAATGCAAAAACAGAAAAATAAGAAAAGTGTTCCCCAAGCGTGCGGTGTCCGGCGTCAGTCCTGAAACCAGAAGGTTTCAGGGCGGAAAGCTGCGGTCTACCGTAGGCTTCTCGGTACATGCCGAGCTTGCACAATAGTAGACGAACAGAAATCCTGGTATAAAATTTATCGGCTCAGGGACTTAACCAAACTCCGGCACCCCAGGGAACAAGTTCAGTATATAAGACATAATCCATTCCTTAAACCCCAAACGTAAAAAATTGAACCGTTCGAGCAGTTTTTGCCCGCTGGTAACTCGCTATTTACTTATCATGCTACTTTTTGAGCAGGATCATACAATTAATTGGAGTTGCTTTTTATCGAGTGGTAGCATTGCCTTAACTAGCAAAGCGAAGATATAAACATGAGCGACTTACCAGATTACCAAAAAGCCCAGCTGCTTTTAGAAAAAAACGAAATTTTTGTCTCACCGGCAGAAGCGCACGGCGTAATTAGTGGATTACTAGCGTGTGGTTTAAGTATTGATGACAAAGAATACTTAGGCCTATTAAGTGATGTATTTAATGATGGCCAAGCGTTTAGCAACGACCTAAAGCAGTTTTTTGGCACCATTTATAAGCAAGTGGTAGCAAGTTTTAACGATGAAGCTTTTGCGTTCGATTTATTTTTACCAAGCGATGATGAAACACTCATCGATCAAGCCAATGGTCTCGTATCATGGGTTGCAGGGTTTATGCTTGGATTTGGTTTAAAACAAAAAGATTACGGTAAGTTATCGGCAGATGTAAAAGAAGTTATTAGTGATTTTAGCGAAATTACACGCCTAGATACCATGTTTGACGAAACCGAAGAAGACAGCCAAGCCCTGCATGAAGTGATTGAATATGTACGTGTATCGGCATTGCTTTGTTTTGCCGAGCTTGGCAAAGAAAAAGCACCTAAAAAAACACTACATTAATCTAAATAAAGCGGGTTGTTAAAGCATGGTTGAAATACAAAAGTCAGAATTTAAAGCACGCCGTGAGCGTTTACTTGCGAAAATGGATGCAAATAGTGTGGCCATTATTCCTGCGGCCAGTGAAGTAACGCGTAGCCGCGATACTGAATATGCATTTAGACAAGACAGCGACTTTTTTTACTTAACCGGCTTTAACGAACCCGATGCCGTTTTAGTGCTGTGTAATAACAGCGATACGCCAAGTACGTTATTTTGTCTTGATAAAGATAAACTGGCCGAAATTTGGCACGGCCGCAGAATTGGCTTCGAAAAAGCTAAAAATGAGTACTTATTCGACGAAACTTACGCATTAAGTGAGCTAACTGAACAATTATTAGATTTGGTTAACGGTCAGCAGATTTTATTTTATGCACAAGGCGCTTACCCAAGTTTTGATACCAAAGTATTTACCTTGTTAAACACACTTCGCAGCGCGCCTAAAAAAGGCTATCAGGCACCGAGTACGATAAAAGATGTGCGTGGTCTTATTCACGAAATGCGCTTGTTTAAATCGCCAAGCGAAGTAAACATTATGCGTGAAGGCTGCGAAATAAGTGCCCGTGGGCATATGCGTGCAATGCGTTATTCACACCCTGGTGCTACAGAGTTTCAGCTAGAGGCAGAGCTGCATCATCATTATGCAATGAACGGAGCGCCGCATCCTGCGTACGGCACCATTGTTGGTAGTGGCGATAACGCTAATATTTTGCACTACACGCAAAATAGCGATGTGCTAAAAGATGGCGATCTAGTATTAATTGACTCAGGGTGTGAGTTACAAGGTTACGCTGCCGATATTACGCGTACCTTTGCGGTTAATGGCAAGTTTAGCGAACCTCAAGCTGCGCTTTATAACATTGTACTTAAAGCGCAAGAAGTGGCCTTTGAAGAAGTTAAACCCGGCGGCTTTATGTCGCATGCCAATAAACGTGCAATGGAAGTAATGACTCAAGGTTTACTTGATTTAGGTATTTTAACCGGCGACTTTGATGAGTTAATGGCAAAAGGTGCCTGTAAAGAATATTACATGCACGGCCTTGGCCACTGGTTAGGCCTTGATGTTCACGATGTAGGCGATTACAAACAAAACAACGTTGAGCGCGCATTTGAGCCAGGCATGGTTTTAACCATAGAGCCTGGGCTTTACATTAGTGAAGATTCAAACGCACCGCAGCAATATAAAGGCATTGGTATTCGTATCGAAGATAATTTACTTATTACTGAGTCAGGGCATGAAAACCTCACCCTGAGTGTGCCTAAAACCATAAACGATATAGAAGCACTTATGCAAAGTGCAAAAAGCGCATAAGCTTGGAGAAATAAAGTGGCTAAGCAGTTTGATGTCGTTGTTATTGGGGGCGGGCTTGCAGGGGCAAGTTGTGCGCTAAGCATTGCTAAAACAAACCCTTCACTCGCTATTGCGGTAGTAGAGGCAAACCAAGTAACGGGTGATTACCACCCAAGTTTTGACGACAGAAGTATTGCCCTTGCACAGCAGTCGGTTGAGTATTTACAGCAGTTAAATTTATTTGAGCCAAGTGCGCCATATACAGCAGCAATAAAAAAAGTAAGCGTGTCGGATCGTGGTCACTTTGGTAAAGCGCATATTAGTTGCGACGAGTTTGCTAAACCGTCATTAGGCTACGTGGTTGAGGTAAACCCGTTTGGCCGCGCACTGTATCAGCGTTTAACGCAAGCGAGTATTGCACTTTATTGCCCCGATAGCGTAAGCGCTATCAAGCAAAGCCTAAACAGTAATGAGGTTACTTTACAAAGCGGCGAGCAACTTAATACTAAGCTACTGGTTATTGCCGATGGTGCGCAATCTCCAACCCGTAACTTACTTGGTTTAGGCTTTAATACTCAGCCCTATGAACAAGGCGCTATTATAGCCAATGTTGAAGTAGCAGGCGGGCATAACAACCATGCGTATGAGCGCTTTACCGAGCACGGCCCGATGGCACTTTTACCAATGAGCAATAGCCGTTATTCGTTAGTGTGGTGCATGAAGCAACAGCACGTTGAGCAGCATACAGCCTTAAACGAAAATGATTTTTTAAACGCGCTGCAAAGTGCATTTGGTTATCGGGCAGGGCAATTTACAAAAGTGGGCACACGCACAAGATACCCGCTAGTATATGGCCAAGCTGAATCATTAACAGCGCATCGTACGGTAGTCATTGGTAACGCTGCTCATGCTATTCACCCCATTGCAGGGCAGGGCTTTAATTTAGGCCTGCGTGATGTACAAGTACTTAGTAATTTAATTGCAACAAGTAAAAACGAGTTAGGCAGTTATGCGTTTACCCGTGAGTATTCACAAAAGCGTAGCAGCGATATAAATACCGTAATGAGTTTAACCGATGCACTGGTTAGGCTTTTTTCAAACTCGTCACGGGTATTAGCGCTTGGGCGCAGCATTGGGCTTTTCTCAATGGATTTATTTCCCGCATTAAAAGCACCGTTGGCCAAGCAGCTAATGGGGCAAGTTAAACAAGGTACACGTTTATGAAGCAAGCACAGGTTTGTATAGTGGGTGGTGGCTGCGTAGGCTTAACCCTCGCGTTAGGACTCGCTAAAGCCAATGTAAGTGTTGTGGTGCTAGACGCCGCGCCAAAGCAATTACCGCCAAGTGATGAATATGCCTTGCGCGTAAGTGCGCTGAGTATTGCAAGCCAAAACCTGTTTGAGCAATTAAACGTATGGCCACACATAATGGCAGAGCGAGCGTGTGCATATACGCATATGGACGTACGCGATGCCGACAGCTTTGGTAAAATAGCCTTTAATAACGAGCAACTTGAGCTTGAGCACTTAGGCCATATAGTTGAAAACGATATTATTCGTTTTGCACTTATAAAAGAGCTAGAGCAACAACCAAGTGCCACACTGATGTTTGATACTGAGTATCAACAAATACACCAAAGTGAGTCCGACGTATTTATAACCCTTAAAAGCGGCGAGCCTATTATTGCTAAGCTGCTGGTGGCGGCCGATGGCGCAAATTCGGCTATTCGTAAACAATTTAATATGGCGCTAAGCTTTAAAGATTACGACCATCATGCATTGGTTGCTACGGTTAAAACCAAAGAGCCACACGCAAACACCGCACGCCAAGTGTTTTTACCAACTGGACCACTGGCTTTTTTACCACTTAGCGATGCAAATACCCACTCTATTGTGTGGTCTACCAGCCCTAATCATTGCGATGAATTGCTAGCAATGGACGACACTACTTTTAATAAAGCTGTAATGGCAGCCATAGATGGCCAATGCGGGCTGTGTGAAGTGCAAAGTAAACGCGCAGCATTTCCACTTAAAATGCGCTACGCCCAGCAATGGGTAAGCGGCAAAGTGGTATTAATGGGCGATGCAGCACACACCATTCACCCACTTGCAGGGCTTGGTATGAACCTAGGCCTAAAAGACGCCGCGTATTTAATTGAACTACTGACAAGTGATAGTAAAGAGTTTGCGAGTACCCGTACACTTCGCGATTACGAGCGCACCCGCAAGCTCGATGCGCAAAAGCATATAGCCATGATGCAAGGGCTTAAAGAGTTATTTGAAGGTGCCAACCCGGTTAAAAAGCTGATACGTGGAGTCGGGCTGTCACTCGTTGATAACCTAGGCCTAATAAAACACCTATTCGCCAAAGAAGCGATAGGCAAATAACGTAGGTTGGGAAGAGCGAAGCGAAACCCAACAGATAAAGTAAAGTGGTTAGTTTTTAGCTATCAGCTATCAGTAAAGAAAAACCGATGTTTAGTTTAAACATCGGTTTTTTGTTTTTAAGTGGCTTTAAACAGATTAAAAATTGCGCTTTTCACGCGAGCAAGCTCAGCGTCTACATGCAAAGTTTAACACTGAGCTTAATTTTACCTGTAGGCGTTTAGCTTGCTGACGCGACGAGCGTAGCTCGTAATTATCGTTAGTTAAAAAGCGCTTTGCGTTAAATCAGTTACAAATTGGCTTGGGCTTCATTTACCATATCTTGTAGTGCATCAATTAACAGTGGGTCGCGCGAGTTTTGTTTAGCAAGTTTTAGTGCGTGTTTCATACTGGCAACAGCTTCTTTAAACTGTTTGTCAGCCGTGTAGCCTTGCGACAATCGCATGTGGGAGTAAGCAGCATTAGGGTAATCACGAGTAAAGTGTTTAAGTGTAGTTATCGCTTTTTTAGTGTTATCAAACTTTTGCTGGCTGTGGGCAAACTCTACGTACACATCTTGTGGAATTTTAAGCTCAAATCCGTACTTATCGCTCAGTGCTTGGTAGTAACCTGTGATAAGTGATACATCGGCAAACTTTCCGTGCTCATCAGTTACGTTAAAAATTAGGTCACTAAATAAGTGAATTAGGCTATCGCTAAGGGCTGGCAGTATAGTGCCCATATGAGTAAAAGTAGGGTAATGCTTATATTCCCATTTTAGCTGTGTGGGCATTTGTTGTTCTAAATTTACTAACGTATTTAATGCGCCTGTATAAAAACGTGCGCCTTCACTCGCTACACTAATAAATAACTCTTGAGTGCCTTTAGGGTTTTTAGTGTATTTAATAATATTATTTTTTAACTCTTCGTCACTCCACCAACTATTTGGGCTAATAGCTATGTAGTTGTTAAATAATTCAGGCTGATTAACTAAAGTGTAAAGCGCTAATGTACCAGCATTAGAGTGACCAATTAAGGTGTTGTAGCCGTTAGTTGAGTAATTGCTATTTATGTAGGGCATGAGCTCGTCAGACACAAACTTTAAAAAATTGTCGGTTTGTCCAGCATCGGGCCATTTATTTTTTACAAAGGTTTGAAACTCAGTTTTCGGCTCACCATCTACTTTAGGTAAGTAATCACGCACGCGGTTTGTTGTATCAATACCAACAAGCATGGCATTAGGTATTTGTTCGTAATCAACTAAGGATTTTATAACACCTGACGCCGTATGAAAGTGCTCAACACCATCTAGTAAATAAATAATATAAAGCGGCTGATCGTCTTTTACAGTGTCAGGTATGAAAATTCTGATAGGCCTGTCTTCGTTAAGTATTTTTGATTGTAAAATGACTTTTTTACCAACGGTTATTTCGGTTGTAGCAGTGTCTGCGTGGCTTAAAAAAGAGGTACTAAAAGTAAGTGCAAATACAAATGATAGTAAGAGCTTCATAAATATCCTTATTAAATAATGTGTTGCTCAATAATTACACGGCTTTAGGTTTGAGTAAATGTTTATATTTTAGGCGCAAATGGAGGGGGTAAGTAATTAAAAGCTGCGCTTTTTACGCAAGCAAGCTTTACGTCTACACAAACCCAACGCACTTATCCTAACTCTGCTTGTTGATATAAAGCGAACGCATATTAATATCACTCTGATAGCTGATAGCTGATAGCTGATAGCTGATAGCTGATAGCTG
>CERR01126716.1_pt1 | contig 13693 bp, 12 predicted proteins | sample 530841 | NCBI WGS metagenome assembly CERR01 (sample SAMEA2621021, study PRJEB7988) | marine metagenome | biome: marine biome (ENVO:00000447); feature: surface water layer (ENVO:00002042); material: "saline water (ENVO:00002010), including plankton (ENVO:xxxxxxxx)" | depth 5 m | reverse complement strand
GCAGCAAGCGCGCCAATGGCAGCAAGCGCGCCAATGGCAGCAAGCACGCCAATGGCAGCAAACACACCAATGGCAGCAAGTAATAGAATAGTCTTCCAATCCGGAGGATACGAATGTAACATTAAAGCAAATACACACGGCTGTCTTTTAAAGAACCAACCGATCGCAAATGAATATGATGCCATTCAAAAATGCAGACAAATTTCAGACTGTGCATACATAACGAAATATGGAGATAATTTTTACTTGAGAAGAAATACTGATAACTTTGTATCAAATTCTCAGTATAAACATGTAAAACTTTAGATAGATCGTCCTTTTTTTTTTAATTGTAAATAGAAAGGAAATGTACAAACAAGAAAAATCCTTAGAAGAACGAACACATGAATCTGCACTCATGCTAAGTAGATTCCCTGATAGAGTGCCTGTAATTGTTGAGAAAAGAAGACCATCAATATCGACCATTGACAAGAGAAAGTATATGTCTCCCAAGACATTAACACTTGGTCAATTTACATTTGTAATTAGAAAGAGGCTTAAACTAAAACCATCAGAAGCAATATTCATATTTATCAATCAAAAGTTGATACATCAAACACAGACCTTAGGGGATACATATGCAAATGAAAAAGATGAAGATGGTTTCATTTACTTAATTTATGACTTTGAAAATACATTTGGTTAGCATTCACTATATTGTGTAGAGTATAATCCCCAAGTAATTGGGTTTTTTATACAGTCGAGGATTATCTTCTTTTTTTTCTTTGTCTTTTTCTTCTTATGTTTATGTTGCTCAACTTGAGCACTATTATGTAAAGTATATGTGCAATTACGAGTATATTTATGATAAAGTACTTGCCATATAAATGCAGAACAAAGTAGTACAGATAACCATAAATTGATATCTTCTGAATACTGTGTAGTTGTCCAATCTTGTTTCATGATATCAGAGAGTAGCATTGTCTTTTCATGTGTTTGATATATGAGTGTATGCGCGATTGCTATGTCATGGACATCAAGTGTTGAGTTTGCGATAAACGTTTTGTCCGGAAGAATTCTTTTATCATAAGTGTCATCACACGATGGTTTGCCAATGATTACTTCACATTTTGTGATGCATCTAATACATAACATAATGATATTTGTACTCTGTTTGATCAAAAATGCTCTATCGATATACATTTGAAAAAAAAATTAAAAATGTTTTCGAAAAAGGATTATCGAAAAGAAAAATGGCTCATCGTTAGAAGTATGTGTTGTATTGACATCGCTGAAAATATACGGATGCATTCGCAGGCCATATGTCAAGTATGCCAAAGAAAAACTAATTTCTTTATTAAAAAAATAGGATTTTTTTGCTCTGAAGAATGTTACAATTTTATATAGTTGATCAAAGAAAAAGTCTGGATTTACGCTACCCATTTTACGAATTCACAATTGGGACAAGAAGGAAAATGCAATCTCCGTGGAAAAAAGTGCGCTTTTAAATTTAAAAACTGTGATGAGTTAAATTAAAGAAGCTTGCTTAGTAATTCGGTTGGATTTTTGACAATAATCTTTTCAATTGTATTCAAAGGTATATTTATGATATAAGCGACTGGTCTCTTTGAATTTAGTGAAGCGCGAATTGTTGCACTTATTCTGTGGGAATGACTTATTTCTGAATCCCAAATCAGATAAAATATTCCATCTTTTGAAATTGCATGAACCCGAGCGTAAAACACTGTATTTGAATAATTTGGCGAAAGACACTTTACACGAACATCAAATTCGGGTGAAAAGTTTTGAAACTGATTGCGAAGATTTGAACATCCTTGATAAAATTTTGTGTTATCAAACCAAGTAAAAGGTTTAAGTTGTCTCATAGTATGATGAAAGTCGTTCCATGATTTTGCAACACATGCCAATTCACACCACTGTATTGGAGAAATTTGATGTTTTTCATGGTATACTTTTAAGATCTCAACCATATCTTCTCCAATCAATGTATTTAAAGGAACATTTGGACTTACAAAACGCGAATTGTGGTCACTTAAAATAGCGGCATTTTGCTTGTCTCTTGTCAAACGTAAAGGTGCACGAATGTCTTCAAGAAGTCTTACTTTATTGGTAAACTCATATTCAATTGCCATACAACAAGCTAGTGCATATATAGTTGACACATCTTCATGAATATCTGTCAATTGAACAATATCATCTAATTCTTCTTCATCTCTAAGTTTATGAATTATTTCAACATCTTGATAATTACGAATCCATCGTGCAGTTCCCTTTGGTCTAAAATTATCCAAAGAGTATGTAATAGATTCTGCAATATTAAATTGATATCGATCCTTAGGTTTAAAACCATTATTTTTCAATCTTTTGGTTGATTCGCAAAACAATATATCTTCTGGACCTAAGTAGTTCAAAGAATGCATCAAATCTATGTGTGGATTGTCTTCATCTTGAATGACAATTAGTTGATGCATTCCACGAGTCAATGCAACAAATAATGGATTTTTTTCAGATTCGGAGGATACTCCAAGAACAATTACAATTTTCTTTTCAGTACCTTTAGAAGAATGCCATGTACTGACACATAATTTATTTATCCTGACTCTTTCGTCTTGTCCATCGTTTCCATGCAAATATATTTTTACACCTTGAGAAGATAAGTAATTTAACGCTGCTCGTAATGGTCCATTGTTTTTTTTTTTAGGAACCAGAACCACTACATCCTCCCAATTTACATTTTTTATCATTTGATGAAGAAGTGCTCCCGATTTCCATAATTTAAGAGTATAGAGTTGTACTGGTAAAAACTTTTCCAACTCGTTTTCTTTTGCACTTTTCAAATTGATGTTGAAAATTCTAGATACAACATTTGCCATAGGCGGAGTAAGTCTATGTGTTTTATAAAATTCCACATGATCCCAAGCACGCATTGAATGAAAATGTGATTGAGGATTGCTTAGAAAATCGAGATCAGCAGGATCTTCATCATCATATGTATAGAGCATTTGGTTGGAATCTCCAACCACCATATATTGAACATCATCTTGTAAATCTAAAACTAGATTCAATAATCTTTTGAAACTGTGCCTAAAATCCTGAGCTTCGTCTATTAAAACAGCAGACACACTTATTTTGTTTTGAACTTCAATCTCACCTCCTTCTACGCCTTCTAATGCGTCAAATAATGCGGTATCATCATAGGTTGGCATTATGCAATATGTTGCCAAACCATGAAAAGTCATGCAAATTACTCTATCTTCCAAATGTTCTTGATTTATTTTTTTCCTTGTCTCTTCACACAAGTCATGGTTATATGCTAATATTATGATAATACCTTTTGTAAATTGTTTGCAAGCTTCGATCAGTACTTTACTTTTACCAGCACCAGGAACTGCAGTTATTTTTACATTCAAACCAGAATCCCATTTTTCCACTGCGATTTTCTGCTGATCATTCAACATTATAATGTAACATTTTTTTTAAAAAATATGATTAAAACGCTTAAAATCTGGATAATATTTGCATATCATCGTATGCGCAGCAAGGCATGTTGTGATAAAAACCACAACCAATTCAAAATTTACATATCTGTTAAATGGCGAAGGGGCATATATGCTGCTTCGGAATTGACTGGTTGAAAGTGCAAAAGAAGCACTCTCATGATCGTTCACCACCACTAAAGAGATAATCAGCCAATTTTTTTATTGTCATATTTCAAACATGAAACATGATTCGAATGCAAAATTGTTTTTGGTTGCTGAAAATGATCGAATATCAAAGATTTTTTTACCGAGTATTTGGAACGAGTACCGTGAAACCTGCTTGAATGCAAGCTTGAATACAAATCCTGCAACTAATTACGAAAATCATGAACAGATGAAAAAGAGACGAAGAGTTTTTGCATATGAACCTGAACAATCTGACATATCAAGTAGTATAGATCCATTAGTTTTACCGATGAATCTTGCACGAATAGCTATAAAAAATCCAGTACCTTCTTCAATGTATGATGAACCACCTATGCTTATAGGTAGTGGAGTCATGGAAGAAATAAATCTATTGAAACGAGATATATTTCGTGATTTGCAATTTATATTACAAACGTCACGAAAATATGCTGCACAATTTGCATATTTATCAGAGCATTTTGAATTTTGTTTAGGAACCATTTCTCTTTATTATAATGAGTCACTATCGCATAAACTAGATCAAGTGGTGGACGGATTATTCGCGTGTGAAATACAGGAACCAAAGAAAGATGTTGAACATTCTTCTCAAATGCCATCATCTATGAAAGCTATAACAACAGGTTTAAGTTTGATGGCACCACCATATAAAGGTGTTGAATCAGATGCACAAGGTCCTCAAAGGTACGAATGTTTTACTATACCAACCATGAAAAAACAATGTGCGCATAAAATGGATAAATCAGAGAAAGATGTACAAAAGATATTGGCACAAAAAGTTGGCAGGCCACCAAAAAAAGAGGATTGGATTGAACTACTGAAACATCTTGACCAACAAAACCAAAGTGAAGTTGGTACAGAATACGAAGAAACGCATAGTGGTGAAGATCAAGGATTAAATAATGCTGGTATTGACAGAGAAATAAGAATGTCTCTTACTGATATGTACCAACATATAATTAAAACTCATCAACTGAACCATGATATTGCAAGTCAAGTAGAACACCACTTGCAAATTGCTTTTGCATTAGCGGATGATCCTGGTGCAATTGAGAAGCTCAGGAAGCAAAAGCAAGATGTACAAGATTATAAGCGAGAATTCATTTCTATGTCAGAAAAGACATGTGCAATACTACAAGAAAAAATGGAAAAGAAGTCAAAAATGCAAAATATGTGGACGTCTCTAAAACTCATTTGGGAATATTTTCAAGTTGCAGCATTTGATATGCGAAAGCAATTTGCAGTCGCACGTCATATCGTATTGAGTAAAGTATCGTTTTCAACTGAAGGAAGTGATATGTACAAAACTTTACAACAATTTACTACGACGGCATGGGGAGCAATTTTAAAGACACCGACGATTGGAAAGCAGATTTCTAAATTTTGTGTAAACGAAAATTTAGGGAATGTAATAGAATATTTAAGAATCGTTTCTTCTTTGTCGCAAGGGAAAAATTTATTCCACTCTTATTTATCACTAGGAACCTGGTGGGGTAAATCTCCAGATTTTAAGTTTGGTACTAAGCTTTTCATTTATGATGTGGTGAGAGATGGCGATCTTTCAGATATCAAAAATGCAATTGTTGGGAAATTTCATCTAGAATCATCACTTATATATGGAGGAGTCAACAGTGTCGCTAATGTGTTTTCATATATTTTAAATGCTTTGAAAAATAGTATAGCAAAGCCATATCTGTTTATTTATAAATTTGTGAAATCTATACCTGTTGTGTCATTAGTTTTCAATTTATCTGGTAAAGTTTCAAAGATTGTATTAAAAGCCCCTGTCGTTTACAAATTATCAACATGTTTTGTTGCAGCACTAACTGGTACTGCATTGCAACTTGCATATCTTACAGTACCTGGGAAGAATCTTACGGGAAAATTGAATGAAATCGTAGATAATAATATCAAAGCATTTACACAAGATATAGAAGAGACGAAACGACAAATTAAAAATGATTCACATCTTTTATACGAAGTAGATTACTTAACAAGTGCTTCGTACTTTGAAGATGGATGGTTTGGCCTCAAAAATCAAATAGACGCTTTGACTTGTTATGCTGATCTTGCAAATGAATTAACGAAGAATAAAGATGTGATTCAAAATATAAACACCAAAAGTGATTTGAAAAATACCTTGAACTCTTTGATGAGACGACACAAAAAATCATCCAGAAAGTTGGAGTTTCAGCAATTCAAAGAAAAATATGATGCTTGCGAATACGAGTTACGAAGAGTGTCTACAGCTGGCTTTAATTTAAAAGGAATTCGAAGTGCAATTCTGGCTCCTTATAGAATATTTGATGATAATACTCAAAAAGAATTCCGGAACAAACTACTAAATGTTGTTAACACATTTACAGATGTATCAAATACTCTTGCAATTATTTCTACTGACTCATACAATTTTCCAGTGGCAGAAGAAACTGCATGGAGGGTGAAAAATACAGATGCAACTGAGTATCTAATGATGAAAGAAGAAGTAGACAAAGATTTTGATCAAATCAAATACGATAAAGAAGTCGAAGATAGAGCAAAGTATATGAAACAAACGCAAACTCCATTGTATAGGAAGTTTCTAGCCTTTTCTGAGATGATACCTCCTCTCAAAGACCATAACGAAGTTAGTTACAAGGGTGAAAAATTTGCATCAATTGAAAGCTTAAGAAAAAAATTTGAAAATGATCGCGCTTCAAAAGTATTGCTGGATGTAATGTTAAAATATAGTTCAAATGACAACAATGACGATCATGATTACAAATTACATGACGAATTTAATTGGAAAGAGGTATATAAACTAGCAGACAATGAAATATTTGAAGAACTAAAGCAGATTGTTACAAAGATAGAACCAAGTCTCCAAAACATAGCAAAATCCACAGATTACATACTAGAAGATGCGTATTTTATTCCACGCGGGACAGCAAATCAAGTAGTAGCAAATAATGAAGAAATGCAAGCAGTGATAGATAGAGATTATATCGCCGTTAATACATATTGGTATTCAAAAGAGATGCTTTTGAATCTTCCTAGATTGAAATTCATTATTTCATTAATAGAATATGGAAATCGAAAAATGAAAGATATTTATGCCATAGGTGGTCATGTAATCGATGCGTCATATTTAATGTTAGAATCTGGTGTGAACGCAGCATGGGATGTTTTAACCTTAGATGGCACAGGGGCGTGGAATAATATGAAAAAAGCTATTGAAGCACCAATAGAAGCTGGTGTGAAAATTGCAGATTACGACATATGGCGTGAGGGTTACATAGGCAAAATAACAGGACCTGTTGCAAATATGGTTGAAATGGGAGGTGGGATGTTAGGATATAGCTATGATAAACCAAAATTACTTCAAAGAGCAGAGCGAAGCATTTGGCCTTCTGAATACAAAATTATTCATCTTAAAAAAATTGCACAGTGTAAAATAACATGAGACTCATAGCCGACAACTCTGAAGTACAATATCTTCGGAGTGAGTACACTCCGACAAGGAGATAAAAAGTTTTTTGATATTATAAAAATGCGTCTCCCAATTGTAAGTCCTATTGGGACCACGGACCTTTCTAAATATTGTAGCTCAAAATCACAAATCATTGTTAAAGATGCATTTGTATTTGGAGCCTTGTTGTTTCGCGGATTTGATGTGTTCACCTCAGCTGACTTTCAAAAATGTTTCGAAAGTCTTGACTTGCAACCAGTAGATATGCAAGGATCTGCCGCTCCACGAACGCAATTGGCAGACCTCGTGTTTACGTCAAATGATAGTCCTCAAGATAGTGTGATACCGATGCATCATGAGATGGCACAAACTTCCAATCCTCCTTCCCACATAATGTTTTGTTGTGAAACACCTTCATTGAAAGGCGGTGAAACGCCGATTGTTGATAGTCGAGAAATTTCTGCATATATTAAAAAGAAATTTCCGCTCTTGTACCCGAAATTTAAAGAGGGCGTTTGTTACACACGTATCATGACTGCAAACGATGATATTTCGAGTCCATTAGGAAGAGGGTGGAAAAACTCATTCAATGTGCGTACACATAAGGAACTTGAAGATACACTGCAAGGCACCGATACTCTCTTCGAATGGAAAGATGAAAATCTGTTGAAAACTGTCACCAAACCCATTCCCGCAATTGTCACACAATCGAAGTATGGTTCGGAACATGATACTTTTTTCAATTCCGTTATTGCGGCCTACACGGGATGGAATGATGATTACAATTCAGGACCTCAAGCCGTAACATTTGCAGACGGTTCACATATACCTTTGTATTTTATAGAAGAATTACAAACATATATAGATGAAAGAAAAATTGCATTTCAATGGCAAAAGGGAGATGTTCTCTTTATTGATAATCGTGTAACAATGCATTCACGTAATCCATTTAAAGGATATCGGCGTATACTTACCTGCGTTGGAAATCTTTAGTCGCGTTCAAATATATTTCAAAATAGGAAGTTTGGATAAAGTCGATGATTTTTTTAAATGTGTCATGTTTAAAACTCAATCTTTCTGTTTAACTTTTGATTGCAAAAGTATCGTGTAGAGGATTTTTTTCTTTGGGAATGCATGCTTCTTCAATACACGTAGTCTTTATCGCAATATCATTCTGATAAATGATTTCGAAGTATGAATTGACTTTAGTGTCCATTTGAAAAAACTTGCCAACGCGCTTGTCATTATAAAACTTGCCCTTTTCGATGCTACCGTCTTGGAAAACAAATGTACCAATACCATGAAACATGTCATTTGAAAAGAAGCCTCTATAAATACATCCAGATTTGAAGTAGAATACACCATATCCTTCAAATTTGTCTTCATTAAATTCGCCCTCATAAATGTCGCCATTATTATAACAAAATTTTCCAGTTTCTTTAAACATGCCGTCTACCAATTCACCTTCATAAAAGGAACCACTCGGATACTCGTATTTCATTTCGAAAAAAAAAATATAACCCCTAATGAATGGTCTAAACAATTCATGACAACCATGCAACTTGTGATGGTAAATTTTTAATTTTTTTTGATGGCTTATTACTGAAATCCTTCATCATTACACTTCTTTGGTGATCATCAATTTTTTTGAATAATTTATGTATATCTAATCCTGATAAACGTTCGAGTGTCGTATCACTAGCAATATGACGAGCTGCATTCAAGTATGCGACGGAATAATTGGCGTGCTGCATACTATATAAGTTTTGATTATCTTGTAAACTAATTTTATACCATTTTGCCGCTTGTTCAAGCAAAACTTTTGCAATTGAAGCATCCGAAGTATGCGATGAACCTTCCATCATTTTCATGAGAGATAAAAATACAAGACATCCAAGAGTGACATATAATGTATCAATTAAATATAATTTCATATCATCTCTTAACATTTTTTGAAGCAAATAAAAAAAATTACTCTGCATAACTGCAGATTTATCTACCGGCCTGCATTTTTATATATTTCGGCACGTGATGCTGGAAGAGCAGATCTTCTGAAACTTGGCTCCGTTTGTACGGTCTCAAGTGTCTGCACGTTTCCGTTCTTTGTTCTTAATACGCAATAAGCACCGCAATTGCAGCACAATCCTGTAAAAAGGGCAGCAACAAATAGCGAGTATAGAACGATGAATGCATATCGTTGTTCTTCAATAAACGGTTCTTCTTTCATGGAAAGTACAACAACACCTGCTATACCAGCTAATAAGTACTCAAACATTGAAGTAGCAAACGCAGACTTTTGAACTGCAGATGAACCACCGACAACTGTTGCAACCATTTGATTGCAGCCTGCAGCAACAAGCAAGTACTGAACACCCAGGAATCGAATCAATTCCTTGTCAGGTGCGACTAAAAACAATTTAGAAGTATCATCAGGCCAAAACAAGAATGCGCAAGCATAACCAAATACACTGAGGTTGACCAGTTGCCAAAATAAAACTGGAAGAGCGATTGTGCAACGACGAACCAACGTCATTTTTTATTTCCTCAATATTTTTTTTCTCGCATCATTATATGAAATAGCGAAAATAAAAATATATTTGTAATTAAAAAATGTTTGGTGTTGCATTGAATCAGCTTGAACAATTACAGTATAGAAGCCGACCAACGGTGCCTGTGTTACAATCATGGAATGCGAAAAGAATACCAAAAACTGCAACAGAAACACCGCCCCAAGTGTCAGAATCGAAGGTTGTGGCAGCAAAAGAATCTGAATTAAAGAATAAAGTTTCAGAAGAAGCAGCAACAAAGCTTGCTGCAGTTGAAAGAGGAAGACAAGAACGAGGAAGACAAGAACGAGGAAGACAAGAACGAGGAAGACAAGAACGAGGAAGACAAGAACGAGGAAGACAAGAACGAGTCAGACAAGAACAAGTCAGACAAGAACAAGTCAGACAAGAAATGCCAAAAATTTTGGAAGACCTCGATAAGGAAATACTTAACTGTACCAATAAAGATTGTTTGAACGCATGGTACAAAAAGATTAAGGATAAACCGAACGTTTTAGACAAAGAGTTTGAAACAGCCAAATATAACGAGGGTAAAATCGAACTTACAGATGCAGGCGAAAAAATAAAAAAAAATATACTAATGCCTTATTTTAGAAGAAAATCTGCAAAAGAAGGGGTAGATGAAACAATTTATGATGAAACATGCAAACAAATGCTTCTGTTAACTGATCTCATTTTAACCGAAGGCTGCATGAAATTATCTGTAAAAGAGGTGAAAGCCAAGTTAAATGACACTAGGGAGTGTTCAAAACCACTCCGTGATACATACGACAAGTTAACAATGAGAAAATCAAGATGGAGTCAAGATTTGTTTGGAAGAGACGCTGGAAAAACTATCCTAGTAGAATTACAAGCCTCCAAAGATTTTGATAAAGAAGGAACACCAATAACAGAAAAATGGGGAATTATCAAACTCTCTGTCAAACGCAAAGATTTACTGAAAACATTTCTTGAAAATTTTGCAAAAATACCGGCGTTAAAGTTTAATGAAACAAAATTGTTAATGAAAAAAGGAGAACAAGTAGCAGCAGCAGGAACAGCAAAAGCAAAAGCAGCAGCAGGAGCAGCAAAAGCAAAAGCAGCAGCAGCAGCAGAAGCAGCAAAAGCAAAAGCAACAGCAGCAGCAGAAGCAGCAAAAGCAAAAGCAGCAGGAGTAGCAAAAGCAAAAGCAGCAAAAGCAAAAGCAGCAGCAGCAGCAGGAACAGCAAAAGCAGCAGCAGCAGCAGCAGCAGCAGCAGCAGGAACAGTAGTCGTAGGAAACAAAATAGCAACCGGAGCAGCAGTAGTAGGAAAGGGATATCCCGTTCTTAGAGGTGAGTTTGATCCGTACAAATATGAAAAAATTGTATGTGCTATACTACAGCATGCAACATTTGAAAATGATTCAACATTAAAGAGCTTGACGAAAAATTTTAAATGTAATAGCTAAATAATCGCATTCCGTTGACACAGCAATTTCAAAAGCCGAATTTCTTGAAACCTGTGCGGATTACATTTCCAATTCGGATCATCACACAATAAAAAATCAATATGTTTCATATACTCTTTTGCTTTTTGAGAAAAAATGTCGTACTCATTATTTTCAAAGATCAAGTACATTGCTCTATGAGCAGACTCGCTGATGATACTTTTCGCAAGTGAATTCGCTTCATCTAATGAAATGTTCAACAACACTTCGTACATATAAGACCATATAGTAGACAATTCAAGATTTGAGGATGAAGCATAGTCTTCTAATGTCACTCCATCGCGAAGAGCTTCAATCATCAATTGAATCCGTTGCGGTATTTTTTTTTGATATTTTGAATGTCCAAAGTGGTGATCTACCATATCTTGAATTTTGACTGTCCCTTGGTTAGGTAAACATATCATTTTATCATTGGAGAAAAAAGTTCCTTCACTTACTTCACCTAACTTGTTCCTAAATCTCCCAAGAGAGGAAATCTGAATCGAAGTGCACTTTGGAAATGCATTTTTTTGTTTGTTAAAATCTTTCCATTCTTCGTGTTGATCATCTAAAATCAATTCGTCTTCTGAATCATCCGACCAAACCATGTTTGTTACGGAAGATCCTTCTTCTATATTTTTGAATTTTGGGTGCTTTCTATTCTTTACATTGGGCAACCAAGCTAGTGCTACAGCTTTCATCAAAGAAATTTTTCTATTTTCACAGTATATAAAAGATTTTCCGGAAATTTCTTCTACATGCGGATTCAAAACTTCTCCCCATGTCCAAACTTGATTAAAAATATTGTAAAATCGTCGTCGTACAATACCATTCTCAGATATCCACATAGAACTAGAAAACGTATTATTGCATGGAATTTGACGCATTGGTATTCCACTTGGATCTTCTTCGACAGCGTCAATAAACATTTATAAAAGTGACGAAAAAAAATATTTTGTACAAAAAAATGAGCGTCGCACATGATCTGTTATCATTTGTGACTTTTCGAGGACTCGAAGAAGATGCTCCTAAAACTAATATTTTTAGTGTAGAAGATGTATTTCACGATAGCAAAACGGTTCCACAATTTTGTTGGTTCCATGCATCATATTGCGGCCATTGTCATTCGGTATACGGTGAGTGGAGTAAACTAATTCTAAAATGCGAGGGAAAGAAGATTTCATTAAAATCTTTAGAATGTAGTCAAAAGCAGGCTTTATTAGCAAAGTTTAAAGATAGAGGGATCGTAGTAACAGGATATCCTACATGGGTACTAATAAACAAGGGGAAACTTGTTCCTTACGAGGAAGGAAGATCAGCAGAGGATTTTTATGCGTGGTTTGAAAAAATGAATGTAATTTAAATGCATGACAACTGAATTTGCTCGTTCATGATGAAAAGTATTTTCGTCTGGACCTAGTAACAACAATAATTTTCATACTTGTATAATATGAATTTTTGCTCTTTGCATGCTAGCGATGCATATTTGTGTCCATAAACAGCTTTCGAAACAAAACATTAAAACATAGATATGGATACATATAAGGTTGTTAAAATGAATGTGCATATATGAGCAACATGGTGTATTTTTTTCGGTTGCAAACAAATCTCTGCATAGAGAGGGCCACAAATAGTGATCAAAAGTAAGTATGTCGCACATATGTGAAAGGAAATATGATATTGGACAAACCACGATGACAGAATATAGAAGAATGTTGTCAAACCAAATACTCTTGATATGAATAAATGATACTCATCAAATGATTTCTCAAAATGCGTTGTTAACATAAAGCTTGGTGTTAATGTGAATTGAAGTGCATATATTCCAAAGATTATCGTAAAAAGTATTAGTGCAACTAATGGTAGAGCTGAGTCTATTTGTCGTGGACCCATAATTATTGGTATCAGGTTAAAAATTGCAGTGCCCGAAATGAAAGACCATTTATTTATTTTGTCCATTTTAATTTTTTTTAGTTTTTTTTCGCTCAATTTTTCTTTGTTTATGTCCATCCTGAATTTTTGAGGCATATGGAGTGTGATTCAGAAGCAGAATTTTGTCAAGGCGTCGTGCATACATTTGTAACTATTGATCCAAATGAGGAATCACATGTAGTACAGCAACATAGGTATTTCAAAAACAGCGGCCGCATTATATTTCACCAAAAGCATGCGCACTGCTTGCATACATTTTTACAAAGATGTGATATGCCTCCCAGCTGAACAAAATCCTAATAGTACAGTCATTTCAATTGTAAGGATTACGGATATTAAATGGGATAGATATTCAATGGAATGCTTCAGCTTTTTAAAGTAATATCGTACAGTCTGCCACGATAGTGACGAAGTGCTAATGACGGATGGTCCCAAGCAGCACTTCGCGGCCATCGATTCGAGTGAAGATAGGAAAACATGCGCACCGCCACGAGTCGAGTGAAGCAGGGTGTACAAACAAATAACACATATTCTGGCACGATTCGAGTGAAGACAGCATCGCCACACGAGTCGAGTGAGGGGTGCTACAATGAGGGGTGCTACAATGAGGGGTGCT
>CERR01011603.1_pt1 | contig 13758 bp, 8 predicted proteins | sample 530841 | NCBI WGS metagenome assembly CERR01 (sample SAMEA2621021, study PRJEB7988) | marine metagenome | biome: marine biome (ENVO:00000447); feature: surface water layer (ENVO:00002042); material: "saline water (ENVO:00002010), including plankton (ENVO:xxxxxxxx)" | depth 5 m | reverse complement strand
TAACTAAAGTCCAACTTCAAAAACCAAAGAAAAAAGTTAGTTTTTTAACACACCAAAAAGTAAGTCTCAGCCAGGTGGCCATTGTAGTGGACGACCTCCAAGAATATGACAATGAAGATGCGGCACCGACTCCCCACCATCTTGACCATTATTAATTACAAGGCGAAAACCATTTTCTCCCAAACCTAAGTCTCGCGCTACCTCTGCCGCCTTCAACAACAAATGCCCTAAAAGCAATTTATCCTCATCCTGCGCGTCGTTCACTCGAGAGATAGCCTTACGAGGGATGATTAGGACATGTGTAGGAGCTTGAGGATTTGTATCATGAAATGCTAATACTTGATCATCCTCGTAAACAATGTCTGCTGGGATATCTTTGTCACAAATTTTTTGAAAGATAGTTTTTTCCATAATGGCAGAAAACAATTACGTAAAATATGAATCAATACCAGTTGAACCCACATTAAAGAATTTGACATTAATAATCATTAATTAAGAATCTTCTTTCACCTAAATAAATAAAAGTCATGGACGAAACCAACGCACGCCCACAAACATCTCATAATAACCTGGAACCTCACCGTGGCACTTTGATTCTGGTACTAGGTATCTTAAGCCTAGTAATGTGTGGTTTTTTTACTGGAATACCTGCCTGGATCATGGGCAGAAATGATTTAAGAAAGATCAAAGCTGGACTAATGGAACCTGAAGGTGAGGGATCCACTAAAGGAGGAATGATCTGTGGCATTATCTGTTGTATAATCAGCCTGCTTTCTATAATCGGAATAGTACTATTAATACTACTTGGTATTGGCCTTGAATCAGCAAATATTTGATGCAGAAATTCTACTTCAAATCTAACGACGGAGAAGAGTACGGCCCAATATCAGCGAGCGACGTTCGCGAGTGGCAAAATCAGGGCCGTATGAATAATGAATCCTTGGTTCGCTACTCAAACTCTAGAGATTGGAAGCCTTTAAGTGATTTCTCAGAATTAAATTCTCCTACTCCTACTCCTACTCCTACTCCTACTCCTGCTCAACAAGGCGGCCAAGACTTTCAACCTCATCGCGGCTCTATGATCCTAACATTTGGAATTATAGGTGTCGCATGTTGTTTTCCTTTTGGTATTGCCGCATGGGTAATGGGTCATAGCGATATAAAATCAATTGACTCTGGCGTAATGGACCCTTCTGGCAGAAGTATGACAAATGGGGGGAAAATCTGCGGCATCATATCAGTCATCATCACTGTATTAGGCTGCGGATTACAATTTGCGCTAAGCTTGCTTCCTGCATTATCCGAAATGTAGATTAGCTCTAGAACTAATCTTCAACATCGTCAACACCACTTGCTTTATCGATGGGGCAACCTGCTCGAAGCCATCCATTAACAAAGGGATCAAGATTACCATCCATCACACCTTGCACATCAGTAGCCTGCACATTTGTTCGTAAATCTTTTACCATTCGATAAGGCTGAAATACGTAACTTCGAATTTGGCTTCCCCATGAAATACTGCCTTTATCTCCATAAAATTTTTCCATCTCGGACTTATTCTCATCATCACGCAATGCAGTAATTTTAGCCATCAGTATATTCATCGCAGTAGCTCGATTCTGATGCTGTGATCGTTGGTTTTGACAAGCAACAACTAATCCGGTCGGTATATGTCGAATACGAACAGCCGTCTCCACCTTATTCACGTTTTGCCCCCCTTTTCCCCCAGAACGAAAAGTGCCAACTTCAAATTCACTTGGTGGTAGTTCCTCCTGCTCGCTACTCTCAATTTGAGCTATAACATCAATACTCGCAAAACTAGTATGGCGTCGATTATTAGAATCAAAAGGCGAAATTCGAACTAAGCGATGAACTCCTCGCTCGGCCTTACAATAACCATAGGCATTTTCCCCAGATATTAGGAGTGTTGCACTTTTTACACCCGCCACTTCTCCAGACAACAATTCACTAATTTCTGCCTTCCATCCCCGTTCCTCAACCCAGCGCTGATACATTCTTAAAAGCATACTTGCCCAGTCACAGGACTCCGTACCCCCAGCACCAGCATTGATTGAAAGAATACAATTATTACGATCATGAGGACCATCGAGCATCAACTCTAACTCCAAATTCTCCAGTCTTTCAGCAAATTTAGAAAGGTCAGTTTGAATCTCTTTGCGAATATCAGCCTTAATAGATTCTTCTTCATCAGCCGCCATTTGGAGCATCATCTCCATATCCGACTGTTCTGACTCAACTTTCAATAGTGGCTCAATGCGGCGCTTTATTGCCGCAGATTCGTCTACTAATTTTTGGGCATAATTACGATTATCCCAAAAATTGTCCTGCGACATCTCACCTTCAATCTCGATAAGACGGTTCTGAGCCTTAGGAACATCTAAAAACTTCCGAAGGTGTGAAACCCGATCGGCCGTAGACTTTAATTGTTCCTCAATCTCTAAAAACATAAGGCCGGGGAATGTAAGGTTGAAGACTCAAGTTTCAAGAACCAAGTGAGTAAAATTACCTGAACATTTGATTTATACTGATCATAAGGATATTACCAAACACCTTGATCTTGGAGTTGTTTTCTCGCCTGATCCGCCCATCCTCGATTTGCTGCAGGGCTTGCTGGACTAGGATGGAGTACCCGGCCAATCTTAACAGACATCTTGCCAAGAACTTGATTTGCCTTTTTCTCAGCAAAACCCCCAACTGCCACTAACCATTCCGGTTCAAGAATCTTAACAACCTCAATTAAGTGCCTGTTACACAAGGTTTCAAGTGGTTTAGTTTCAACTACGGGCAGCTTATCTGGAGTACGATTGCGTCCAGTGTTCTCAAGAAAAGCCAACGGACAATAGTTCAAAACAAAGTGATCTTCGAAAAATGTTTTTGGACTTGAAAATTCATCTGAAAAAAGGCCCCAAAACCTTCTACCGCTTACCTCACTTCGTGGACACTTCAATCCGAGAATTTGCCGTTTTGGATGTTCCTTATCCGGTTTCCCTATGGGGGCGTCAATTCGTAACCAATCTCGAACTGCTGTCACTTCACCGAATGGAACACCCACTTGAGCCATTCCAAATGGCCCCGGGTTCATACCCATAAAAACTATCCGCTTTTTGCCAGCTCCATAACGATTTAAAAACTGTTCATGTGCCAACCATGCGTATTTTAGAGGGTTATAAACATATTCCACTGGCAAGGAAAAATTTAACCGACTCACTGAATCTCGCAATTCGGCAGCAGCTTCAACAATTTTAGTTTTTTTTAATTCCTGCTGCATTCTATCTTTATAGTTTCGGTAAAAAAATCAACAAACAGCAAAAAAATAAACTTTCATATAGATTCGTAAAAAATTTCAAAAACAGACACTGAAGAACATGTTAATCGATGCAAACAAATTCGTTGGTTACTAGGCTTGCAAACACCTGAATTCAACAAGTTGTTTAAAAAAGTTAAATATATAAAAAAGTTCTTCTAAACGAATTAATTTACGACATTGTATATCAATACCAATCTAGTAGGTTTTCCCCTACGTGGATTCATTATTTAAAAGAATTAGACAACTGTTTGTTTTAGGCATGATATCACTCATCGGATTACCCCTAGGACAAGCTGTCACATTATTTGATTATGAGTCATCATGGAAATTATGGAGGGGAAAAACTCCCCCTTCTCGCCCAGATTACTTGGGGTGGGTCAAAGTAGACTTCGATGATTCAGAATGGGAAATTGCCAACACACCAGTTTTTTTCGGGGAAAAAGTAGAATCAGGAACTGAACTTATTGATATGAAAAGCAAGTACAACTCGTTTTTCTTAAGACAAAAATTTGACTGTCCAAATCCTGAAAACATCACATCAGCCACATTTAGAGCAAAAGCTGATGATGGGTTTGTTGCTTACTTAAATGGCACTGAAGTTATACGATACAATGTCGAAACAGAAATACCTAAATACAACAGTAGAGCCTCCGATGCTGCACCTGAACCCCTACGCTCTAAACTTCACAAAATACCCAACTTTAAATCTGTTTTAAAAAATGGTGAAAACATAATTAGCATCGCTGTTCTTAATCAACGTCGAACTAGTCCAGACATTTTTTTTGATTCGAGATTTACTGTTGTATCAGATGAAAATATTCCACCCAAAGTCGTCTCCACTGATCCACCCAGTGGATTGATCTCTAATCTAGACAGTATCACGGTCAACTTCTCCGAACCAATTCAGGGATTGCTCGCCTCAGATTTGTTAGCGAACGGAAAACCGGCAATCTCTTTAAAGGGTACTGGTAGATCATGGACATTTGATCTTGGTGCTATTGATTATGGAGAAGTTCAACTGACTTGGTCTAAAGAAAATAACATCAAAGATCAGGCACGAAAACCCAATGCATTCGAGTCATCCGCTGAAGGCAGTAGCTGGTCATACAACTTAGTCGATGGCAATCCTCCTTACATAAAACGAGTAAACCCTCGGGCTGGACTAACCGTCAAATCACTCAACAGTATAGAAATCGAATTCAATATGTCAGTAGAAGGAGTGACCGCAAAAGATCTTCTTATAAATGACAGCTCACCTGAAATAATCACTCAACTCAGTGAGAGCCGATATTTATTTCAACTTAATCAACCGGATTTTGATGAAGTAAATATTTCTTGGTCAAAAAACACCAATATTACTGGTAAAAACGCACTAAATAAAAAGTTCCAGCCAACTGAATGGCATTACCGTGTGGATGCGAATGCACCAACTCCTCCTCGAATTGTTATCTCTGAAATCATGTATCATCCAATTGAGGAACCTGAGTTTGATAAAAATGGAAAACCTATGTTGGATCTAACTGAAGATATTCATGAATTCATAGAGTTGCATAATTTAAGCAAGAACGCTGTCTCTTTAAATAATTGGCGAATCAGTGGTGGTATTGATTATGCCTTTCCTCAAGGAACAAGTATAGGCAGTGGTGAATTCTTGGTATTGGCCAAAAATCCCAATCGGTTGGCTACCATCAAAGAATACGATTTAATCCAAAAAAAAATCGTCGGCCCATACGAAGGAACCTTGAGCAACAACGGTGAACGACTGCGAGTTGAAAACTCTTCTGGAGACACAGAAGACAGTGTTAATTATTCAGCGCAATTCCCATGGCCCATTGGAGCAGACTCCATCGGAGCCGGCCCGAAGTGGACCGGCATTGACCCGATGAATTTTCAATACAGAGGCAGCTCACTAGAACGAATTAATTTTTCGTTACCAGGAGATAACCCTAATAACTGGGTGGCGTCTCCTCTCGAAAAAAACGCCACCCCTGGAAAACCAAATCATATAGCTAGAAAACAATTGATGCCGGTTGCAATAGTAACATCAATCAAAGCATTAAACAAAAATGGAAGCAGAATCATTAACAAGCTGGATACTGTTAAAATCGAAGCCAAATTATCCAACAGCAAAATACATAATGGGATAACTCTAGAGTATTTTTACGACGACTTAGAAAAAGATGAAGAAATATGGACTAAAGTCGAAATGGACCTGATCGATGGAGTATGGACATACATACTACCAAGAAAACCTGACCGAACACTGGTTCGATATCGTATTCTCGCTGACTTTAAAAAAGGGCTAGAACGCATTTCACCAAGATTAGGGGATCCCTATAAATGGCATTCATACTTCGTGATGCCCAAAACAACTAGCTCTAATAAATATTTTGAACTACTGGTTCCCAGAAAAGGAATAAGCCAGCTTTCTAAAAATATGTCAGCCAACCCCCGTAGCGGCTATAGACCAACAAAAAACATCAAACCAAGAGGTCCTTGGAATGACACAGTTCATGGTGTTCTTGTTCATGATGGAGTTGTACGGGATGTTTATGCTCGTTGGAACGGAAGCTTTTTTCGTCGTAATAGCGCACGTAATTCATGGAAGGTTCGTCTCCCTCGATATAATCGTTTTGATGGCCAAAGTGACCTTATGTTTACGGACAAGGATAATGTTACAATTGCTGGTCATGCACTTTACAGAGAACTAGGCCTTCCTACTTCACACACCGAATGGGTTGATGTCTCAATAAACAAACGAAAAATGCGTCGCTTGATGTTAGAGGACCATAATGATCGAATGCTTGAACAATATCACGAAGATCAAGTTAATCGAAATCCTGGATCCGAATTAGAACCAAATGGCCATATTTTTAAATCTAGCGGAATCCTTCAAAATCTAGGGCCTTACGGCCGTGGGGACGGAAGCAAACTTTCACCTCGCGATGGATGGTCATCACTACAACGCTATGAGTGGATTTACTCATCAAAAAATCAAGATTGGAAAGGTCACAGTGAATTAAAGGAACTCATAGACGGTCTAGCAAAATACAAAAACAATCGCACTCAACTTCGCAAGTGGTTTTTGGAAAACTGGGATATGAATGCCCTGATGGATTATATTGCAGTTCGCAATTGGATGGGTACTTGGGATGACACCGTTCACAACTTTTACTTTTGGAGAAGAGCAGACGGACGCTGGGGCATGTTACCATGGGATTTCGATAATGATATGCAAAGCAGTTATGTAAATAAATCAATTTACATTGGAGAGGCTGGTAATTCTAACACAAGCCACGGCACTCATCCAATTAAAGACGCTTTCTTCAAGGCTTTTCGAGAAGAATATAAGGAGCACCTGTATCACTTGAACAACACACTATTAACTCCAGATAATCTTAAGCGTATTGGATTGGGTAGTTACGCCACATATGCAAGAAACCGACAAATAAGTATCAACAAACAATGCGCGTCAGTAAAGGTTCCCACTCAACCCAAAGCATTGAGACTTGCTGACGGCAGCTCAGTATACTCACCGGCCTCTATGGTCGTTTCCACATTTGAGCCTGGAGAAAACAAAGTGGAGCACGAAAGTACTATATGGGCTATTCGATCTTCAGACGGCTCATTCACTTATCCAGTGTTCAAAACCGAATCCAAAGAACACCTCACCAAAATGCCTGTTCCATTTGAATTATTGGAATTTGGTCGTACTTATTATTGGCAGGCAACCTTTGTCGACAACAAGGGTCGAAAATCTTTACCCGCCACTGGTGCCATTTTTCGCTACGGTGGACACGCTGAATCTGTCAATATTATCACCTTAAAAGACACGACATGGAAATACAATGCAGAGGGCGAAGATCTGGGTAAAGATTGGCGCAACAATAACTACGACGACTCTGCTTGGAAAAACGGAAAGACTTTCATAGGCAGAGCAACAACCCGACAAAAACATAAGATGTCTACAACCTTGAAAATGGGGCCTCGTACATTCTATTTCCGTAAATATTTCAACTTTGATCACTCAGTATCTGGGGCAGAATTACAGCTTCAATACTTAGTGGATGATGGCGCTGCATTTTATTTAAACGGCAAAGAAATTCATCGTATCAACATGAAAGAACGAGGCGCTATCCGCTATACTACCCGTGCAAATAGCACCGTTCGAGATGCAGATATTAGTGGAATAATAAAACTATCTGGCAAAGAACTTAAACAAGGCAATAACCTCCTAGCTGTCGAAGTACATCAATATTCTACCAACGATAGTGATCTTGCTTTCGGAACCAGCTTAAGCGCCACTATTGAAAGATTACCCGATGGCGTTATTATAAACGAATTAATGGCCGCTAATCGAGGCTCAGTGCAAAACGGAGATTCTAATCCGGACTGGATAGAACTATTCAATCCAACTAACAGACAGATCGATTTAACCGGAGCAGGTCTTGGCGACAGCGTAAACGAAACTCCAACTTACTTTTTTCCTAACGGGACAATGTTATCACCACAATCACATCTCATTATTTGGTGTGACGGCGCAAACAATCAACCTGGACTACATTCTGGTTTTGCCCTTGATAAAGATGGTCAAAATATTGCTCTATGGTGGCCTACCGAGGATGGGTTAAAAATACAGGATGCCATTGGGTATGGCCCACAGGTTGATGATTTATCTATTGGCCGAAGCCCAAGTGGAATTGGGCCTTGGACTCTCAACAAACCCTCACCAGGATCAGACAATAAAAATATCTCACTAGGCAGCATGAAATCTCTATCAATCAACGAGTGGATGGCTCGCCCAGAGGATGGTAGTGATTGGTTCGAGATTTATAATAAATCTTTATTACCTATATTACTTGAAGGACTAAGACTCTCAGATGACCCCACACAACCGGATAAAACTATTATGCCACCATTGACGTTCATCGCTGGCAGAGGTTTTCTAAAGTTCATTGCCGATAATTCAACTGCTGACGGACTAAATCACAGTAGTTTTAAACTTAGCGGCAAAGGAGAAGAAATTCTACTCAGTGATGTTAATGATAAAATTATAGATTCAGTTTTATTCAGCGAACAAATTCGAGGTGTCTCCGAAGGGCGCTATCCAGACGGAGATGAAACTATAATCATTTTCCCTAATAATTCTACCCCAGGGCTTTCAAATCTCATAATCGAAGATACCGATGATGACGGATTACCAAATCTTTGGGAAAACCTTTACGGCTTGAATCCAAACGATGTTTCCGATGCCAAGCTAGACAATGACAACGATGGCCACAATAATCTTGAAGAATTTCTAGCCGGAACCCAGCCCAATGATGAGTCCAGTGTCCTTTGGCTAAATTTTGTTTCACATGACAACAAAATGCTACTCTCTTTTGAAGCACAGCCTAATCGATCATATATTCTATGGAGAGTAAATGACGTTTCTAATCAAAATTGGGAAGAGGTAAAACAATTTGAGCCCAACTCGAAAACCCGAACAATATTCCATGAAATTTCCTCAGAAAAACTCAATTTACCTAAAGGATATTACCGCCTCACAATCCCAGTAAAAGTTGACTAATCTTTAATTCCTAAAGTAATCGGCTTAACTAAGCTTGAGTTTAACTATCCTGTGGTTAGGGTCCTTTTAACCCCACATGGACGGAGTGATCGCAAAGATCGATTCACCCGGGCTTGAGTTTATCATTCCCGCGGTATTATTAGTAATTTCACTTTTCCCTTTCCTACGCACAGCAAAGCGTGCGCAATTACTAAGCATCCTAAGCACACCAATCGCACTTGGCTTAGTACTAGGCTATTTAAAGTATAATAATGATTGGGCCAATAATGCATCCAGAGATGCTCTTCTTAGTTCCACCCCCTATCAAACTAAGATTAAGTCATCTGCCAACCCCTCTAACGCCTACACCTCATCACAAACTTGCAGAGCATGTCATCCGGGAGAATACGACAGCTGGCATAAGAGTTATCATCGCACGATGACGCAGCTAGCCAAACCAGAGGCCGTATTAGCAAAATGGAACGGCACTCAGCTCCCTCACAGAGGATCACAATTACAACTTGAAAAAACAAAGGATGAATATTGGGTCACTACCATAGGAACTGACGGAATCAAACAAGGCAAGCAACGGATGACAATGACAACCGGATCACATCATCTACAAGTATACTGGCTGGGCGATAAGAAGGGCAACCTACAACACCCCTTCCCTTACGGATGGTTAATTGCTGACCAAAAATGGGCACCAGTAGAAGATACATTTTTACGCGATCCAGAAAGTGCCAAGCCAAACGCAAAGTGGAATACTGTATGCATTGATTGTCATTCAGTCGCGGGAAAGCCTCGAATTATGGCTTCAAACAAAGGTCAACGAACTACAAAAACAGAAGTCGCCGAGTTAGGAATATCCTGTGAAGCGTGCCACGGACCAGCTCAGGAACACATTGCTTATTATCAAAACCCTTTTAATAGATACAAAGCCGAAGATTCAAAAAAATTCGCTTATGGCATAACTAATCCAGATGACAAAAAGATTGATCATCGAAAATCATCGCAAGTTTGTGGTCAATGTCATTCCTATCAATTTACGCCAAATAGAATGGATCGATATAATAACGGCCCCAGATTTTTACCCGGAGGACAACTTAATGCATCAGTTAACACTGTAGTAGTACAACCTAGTTCATTCACTAATGCCTCAAAAAACACCCAAAAGGACATAAAAAAATTCACAACAAAACATGGGCATCCACATCCAGGAAAAGAATGGCTTAACGACCGGTTTTGGTCCGACGGAATGGTACGTGTAACCGGCCGAGAGTATAACGGACTACTCGATACAGCCTGTTTTAAACGAGGTAAGATGTCCTGCCTCTCATGCCATTCTATGCACAGTTATCACGACAAAAACGACCAACTTGCTCCACAAATGGACTCCAACGAAGCTTGCTATAAATGCCATGAAAGCCTTCGTGATAATTTGACAGCGCACACAAATCACTCAGCCAATTCAGAAGGCAGCAACTGTTATAATTGTCATATGCCCCACACGACATACGGCCTATTAAATGCCATTAGGAGTCATCAAATCGATTCGCCTAGTGTCAAGACACAACTTGCAACTGGGCGAGTAAATGCATGTAATCTTTGTCATATTAATCAATCACTTGATTGGACAAATAAAACTCTCAATAAATGGTATAAGCACGAATTAGCGAAGCTTGATAAGGATGACCTAGGTATTTCTTCTGTCCTTAAGACTTTTCTTATGGGTGATGCAGGACAACGTGCAATTGCGGCTTGGCACATGGGATGGGAACCAGCACGAGAAGTTTCTGGTGATCACTGGCAGCCCTCTTGGCTATTACGCGGCATGAATGACCCTTATGCAGCTGTGCGCTATATTGCACACAAGTCATTAATCAATGATCCTCGTTTGAATAATATTAAGTTTGACTACACCGGCTCCCTCAGCACACGCGATGAACAAATTCAGTCTGCTACAGACTTCTGGATGATCGAAATACTAAGCCGTGAAAAAACCACCTCACAACCTGATCTATTAATCGATAATAAAGGGATACCCATCGAAACTAAGGCAAGGTATTTTGAATCTAAACGCAACAATCAGCCTATAACATTACAGGAATGAACAAACAAAAACCTACCCGACGCGAACGCAGTGAATTGCAAACTCAATCCCCGCAAAAAAAGCCAGATTCAACATTTAATTCAGGCCTATTTCCCGAGGAACGACGACATTTAATATTTGGATGGTGGTCTCTTTTTGCTTTTGTTTGCTTAGGCATCTTACTCGAAACATTTCTTGCTTTCAGAATAGGATGGTACATGAACAGCGGAGACAACGAAACACACCGACTTATGTTAAGACTTGGGCATGCCCATGGAACTTTTTTATCTCTAGTCAACATCGCATACGCAGCGACATTATCTCGAATTAATCTAATAGAAAATATACGGCGATTGTCATCCCGGTGCTTAATTGCAGCCACATTGCTTATTCCAGGCGGCTTTATATTTGGCGGAGTAATCACTCATGGCTCTGAACCTGGCCTCGGAATTATCCTCCTACCCATAGGTGCTCTCTTTCTACTCTTTGCTCTCTTTCTACTGGCAAGGGGAATCAAATCAAAAGATACAGTCAGATAAAAACGGAGTTAAAAGACTAATAAACGTATATGAACTCGTTGAGTCCAAAAAGTACTTGAGCAAAATCAACAAGAGCTAGCTCTCTACCATCTTTGCGACCTGACTTTATGTAAGCTAATTCCTGTTGCTCAATAAATCTTAAAGAAGATTTTTGTTCAACTTGAGTGGGAGGTCTACCTATAACAGAATTGTACCCTTTAATAATTGCTAACTCCGTAGCTTGCGGCTCAAAACCCTTACTAAGTGCCAGTGCTGCTTTGCGCACTTGTGCGTTATTCATAAAAAGTAAAGCTTGCGGCGAAATAATAGTCGAAGGCCGAATACCTTGCCCTACAAGTGGTTCAGGCGTGTCAAATAACTGCATTGAAGGGATTAGTTTGCTTCGCTTAATTTGGAAATAAATACTGCGCCGCTCCATAGATGAATCGAGTGTACCTTTCCCAAACATAGTTGTATCGAGCAATCCACTAATCTTGAGTAAACTATCACGAATAGGTTCTGCTTCTAGTCGGCGAGGGGTTCGCCTCCAATAAAGATAATTTTCAGGATCCGCATGTGCCTTGGATTGCACAAATTCTGCACTTTGAGCATAAGTTGCGCTCATGATAATTTGCTTATGTAAGGGCTTCAATCGCCAACCATTACTAATCAATTGATGAGCCAACCAATCAAGCAAACTAGGGTGAGTGGGCAGTTTTCCCTGCAAACCAAAGTCGCTAGGAGTGCTAACAATACCACGACCAAAATGGTGTTGCCAAAGACGATTAACAATTACTCGAGCAAGTAATTTACCAGCCCCATGATCAGTATCAACCAACCAGTCAGCAAGCGATTTCCGGCGGAAACTGGTTCTAGCCCAATCAGGCTTTGACTCTTGCCAGTGCATCTCATTCTTGTCTTCATGCATCAGTACTCGTAAAAAACCCTGAGACACCTTTTCCTGTTTCTGATTTGGATCCCCACGCTTTAGCATGTGTACTTCTTTGTAATAATGAGGGAAACCACGACCGTCGGCATTATGGCGCATCGGTTTATAGCCTTCGCTACTAACCTGAATTTTTGTCAATTTTGGTTTGGGCTTGTTGGCTAAATGCGATTTTATTTTGGCATCATGCTTTCGCCATTCAACATCGGTAAATCTGTATAGCGCCACCAACTCTGATAGTTTGGCATCTTCCAATTTGCTAAGATCCTGAACATTCGCAACCATTTTTTGAAGTTTAGCTAAAGTAGCCGGCATAGAGGAACCATTAAGAATAATTGGCTTTGTTTGACTTGTAATTGCAAAGCGTGGCCGACCGATTGTATGTTTGGAGTTAGTAAAAAAATCCAGTTCTAATGTAAGTTTTACACCACTGACATAAATAACCGGAGATACGAATTCAAAAGATGCAGCCTGGTCCTTACCTATGCCTCCATGATCAACCGCCCACCCACTAGTACGCTTGTTATCGTCAATAGAACTAGACACTGAAAGACCAGCCTTGTTTTGTTCAAAGGTTGCTTTTGGGCTCACTAATTTCACAATAATTCTCTTGCCACTTCCATCCAATGGCTCAGCGAAAACCCGAAAATCGCTAAGTGAAAAATTTCCATTTTCTGCTCGACCTGGGCCACTCTTTTTCATTGATGGATCAGTCATGGCTTCAATACGAATACCGGTAATTTTTGTCTCCGCAGTTTCAGCTGTAACTACCCATTGATCATCTTTCGGATTATTTCCCTTTAACAAGAATGATCCGTCCTCTTTCAATTCAATGCCTGCACCATTAATGGATTTTAAATCGATTTTATCTAACAAAACCCAATCAAATTCAGTTTTATTATGATCTGATCTATTCTCAAACCATTGATTAAACCGCGCAGGCAAATTATCTGATTCCCATTTAGATAAAGTATCAGAAATTTTATTATGTTCAGATTCCCATCTGGATAAAATATTGCGTGACTTGACCGGGTTTAAATCGACATCAATCTCACTGCGAATAGTGGTAGCAAAAGAAGTTACCATGCGGTAATAATCTCGCATAGGAATAGGGTCAAACTTGTGATCATGACAACGGGCACAACCTATAGTCATCCCAAGCATTGCCGTACCAATCGTATTCACCATATCGTCTAGTTCATCATACCTAGCTGACTCAAATTCCTTCTCAGTCAACTGCGTTGGAAATACACCTGCACCAAGAAATCCAGTAGCCATAAGCGCAAGTGGATCATTTGGCTTTATCTCATCACCAGCAATCTGCCA
>CERR01011162.1_pt1 | contig 13805 bp, 10 predicted proteins | sample 530841 | NCBI WGS metagenome assembly CERR01 (sample SAMEA2621021, study PRJEB7988) | marine metagenome | biome: marine biome (ENVO:00000447); feature: surface water layer (ENVO:00002042); material: "saline water (ENVO:00002010), including plankton (ENVO:xxxxxxxx)" | depth 5 m | reverse complement strand
TAAAAAATGTGCATTTTTATCCAAGGTCTCAAAATATATGGGGTTCGGCTGAGTCATAATTATTCTTTTAATGATTGTTAATTTAATCTTACATTAAATCGGTGTACATGAAAAGACGATCAAAGAAATGGTCTTTTTTGGTTGGGCCAATCGGTAACTAAGTGGTAGTTCTGTGCAAACTGAAGCATTAACTTGTCATTTCCTTGAGCGCCAAAAAGCTGTAATCCCATTGGCAAATTCTCATTATTAAACCCGCAAGGTATATTAATCGCCGGCAGGCCAACCAATGAAACGGGTATTACAACCTCCATCCACTTATGATAAGTAGACATTTCAACATCATTTATTTTATTTGGCCAATTTGTTTCAACGTTAAATGGAAAAACTTGCGCTGAAGGTAATGCTAATGCATCATATTTTGTAAATACTTTTGTTAAATATTTGAACCAGTTAGACCGAACAACACTAGCTTCATAAACTTGAGTGGCTGAAAGAGCTAATCCGCTCTCAATTTCATAAATAATTTCAGGCTTTAATAAATCCCTTTTACTTTTGTCTTTATAAAGATCTCTCATTCCATTTGAGACGCTCCAGCTTCTTAGGGTTAACCAAGAATGCCAAAGAAGATTAGGGTCAAATTCTGGAATAAATTTTTCGACCTCTACGCCCATTTTTGAATATTTTGTTAAAGCATCTTTGCATAATTCGTTAATTCCATGTTCATATTGATAATAACCGTTCCAATCACCTATCCAGCCTATTCTTTTGTTTGAGACAGTTTTATCTAAGCCAGAAGTGTAACAATCACTCGGTGTGAGATTTACTGGCACTAAAGGATTAGGCCCAACCATAGTTTCGAGTAGACGTGCCAAATCCATTGGGTTTCTCGCCATAGGGCCACTGGTAGCTAATGTTTGCATGAAATTATCACCATCTGCATCATTTGGAACAAGACCCCAAGTTGGTCGGAAGCCATAGACATTATTAAATGCGGCTGGATTTCTAAGAGACCCCATCATATCGGAGCCATCTGCGACGGGTAGTAAGTTAGCAGCTAACGCTGCTGCAGTTCCTCCACTTGAACCACCAGCAGTTTTACTTAAATCATATGGATTTCTAGTAATTCCATTGACTGGATTATAAGTATGTGATCCAAGCCCAAATTCTGGTGTGTTCGTTTTCCCAATAATGATTGCTCCTGCTTCTTTAATTCTTTGAGAAACGAGACTGTCTATTGTAGAAATGTGATTTTTAAATAGTGGTGAACCCCAAGTCGTTTTAAGATTTTTAGTTTCTGATAAATCCTTTATTGCAATTGGGATTCCGTGAAGCCAACCTTTTGGCTTTATATTATCATAAGATTGTGCCTGCAGAATTAAATCATCGTATGATCTCATTGATATAATTGCATTTATTTTCAGATTGTATTTTTTAATTCGGTCCAAGTATGCTTGCATAACTTCTCGGCAGCTCAAACTTCGATCATGTATAGCTTTTGATAGTTTAAGTGCATCTAAGTCGGTAATATTGGCCATGAGAAGTTTTTATCCAAGGTGTTTTAATTTGTTTAGTGTCTAAAAACGATAATAATGTTTTTTTAAAAAAAGCAATTAGTAATGATCAATAGTAAATATTAAAAAAAACAAAAGTGCTCACGACGCCAAGTATTACTCCTGAACTTAATATTACTATTATCGATTTTGAGGGTAATTTTTCAAATACTTTATTAAATACCCAAAACCCCCCTGAAATCACCAAGACAACAATTACAATTAAGCTAAAGATTCTTATCATATTTTCTAATGAATATTTTAATGACTGTGAGTCTTCGAGGCTACATAATCCATTATTGCTAGAAATACCCCTGATGCGATGAAAACGAGATGGATTATAATCATCCATTGAATCTCTCTATCACTTTTGTCCGAGAGATCCATGAAGGTTTCTAGAAGATTAATCCCTGATATGGCCACGATAGAAGCGATTAATTTTAATTTTAGTTCGCTAAAATCAACCTTACCCATCCATCCAGGTTTATCCTCACTGTTTCTTGCAACCGTAATTTTAGACACAAAATTTTCATATCCAGCAAAAATAATCATTAATATTAGGTTGCCAACTAATGCAAAATCGACAATGTGAAGCAAGAACATCATCATATCCTTGTTGTCTTTTTCCCAAGCAGCTGGAAGGATATGTAGGAATTCTTGAAGAACCTTTAATGCAACAAATGCAAGGGAAATACATAACACTAAATATACGGGCGCTAAAAGCCATCTACTCGCAAAAATTGACTTTTCTATGCCATTCTCTATAAATTCTCTCATTGCAATCTCTTTTAAATTATTAATGTATCGTTTAAAATAATGAGACTAATTGTAAATGTTTGATTGTCTAGCAGATTCTACGTTAAGCATTGGTTTAAGTTGCGTTAGTGGTATAAAACCAGCAAAATAATTGAGTTTTTAAAAATATTAGGGTTCAAGAGAGAGATGAAAATAAATATATTCTATATCCTGTCAAAAATTTATCTAATCTTAATTCTAAGTGTTGGTCTTTTGATCGCAATTTTTGAGCTTTCAATTACGCGCGATTCAGTGTTTTGGCCAGTGTTGCAAATAGCATTTTCTGTTTTTGCATTGCCAATAGTGGTTAAATTAAAACAAAGAAAGAGACTACATCAATTTATTAATCTCCTTATTATTTTGCCAATTGGTTCATACTACACGTTAAACTTTGTCTCTGATGTTCTCTCTTCTGGTGCATTTGTTTATATTTATTTTAATGAAAATACTATTTTGATTAGTAAAATCATTATGTTGTCGTATTATTATATACCCTCAATTCATTTGATGATGGCATATAAATATCAGTATTTAAACGATGAACGCCTTAACTCACATTTGAAAATACCTGAAATAATATCACTTTCAGTAGAGGTTTTACTCTTTCTGGTTCCAACTTTATTCGTACTGTCCGGTGTATTTGAGTTTGAATTGACAAGTATCCTTGCGACTTCTGGCATTTTGGCTGCAATTATTGGATTAGCAATACAAGCTAACCTTAGCAATATTTTATCGGGTGTATTTGTCAATATTGAGAGACCATTTAGCCCAGATGAGTATGTTTCAATCAATGATATGAGCGGCAAAGTTATAGATGTCACATGGAGATCTACCAGAATAAGAACAGTTGAAAATACCGAAATAACCATTCCAAATGAATTGGTCGCTAGTTCAGTTATTAACAACTGGAGCCGCACCGATAAGACTAACATGAATGAGGGATTTAGATTATTTAGTTCATTATCTTTTAATCCAAAGCATGACCCGCAGCATATAAGTCAATTACTCCAGAATGCACTAAAAAAGGTAAAACCAGTCGACGGTAGGGATCAGTTGGACTTTCAATGGGTAAAATTTTCAGATGTTGATGAGTATGGTCTGAAGTTCTTGATTGGATTTGATTGTACTGATCTTTTCATAAAAATCTCTCAACAAAGTGCCGTAATGCTTGAAATACATAAAGCACTCCAACATGCTGGAATTAGAATGACAGTTGGCAAACTATATAGTCAATTGGATGATGATGTAGGTTTGGATGCTTTACAAACCTCTCGCATTTCAGATGATTTTGAAGATCAATTCTCAGCTGAGTTTAATCCCTATAACGAGGCAATTAAGAATAAAGTTTTATTAAAAAAAGTACCAATTTTTATGTCAATGAATGGTGAAGAATTAGAATTACTTGCCGAAAGTTGTAAGAGGTTACACTTTAATCAAGGGGACTCTATAATAAAGCAAAATGATCCAGGAGATAGTCTTTACGTAATTGCAGATGGAGTTGTTAGTGTTCAGCTAGATTTAAAGAATGGAGATCGTAAAACCGTTTCTAGACTCGGTGTTGGCGACTTTTTTGGAGAAATGTCTTTGATGACTGGGGAGCCTAGAACCGCGCATATAATTACGGAGAGCCCAACAGTTGTTATAAATGTAGAAAAAGACGTGATTAAGAAAATATTTACAAACAATGCGCATTTTTTTGATACTGTTTCTGCCATATTGGCAAAAAGAAAAGTTGATTTAGAAAATCTAGAAACTTCTAGTGAGGAGGACATCAAAAAAGTAAAAAATATTGCAGCAGATTTGAAAAAAGCTATAATGAATTTCTTAAGTTAAAGAAACGTTAGTAACTAATTTTCTATATTTGTTGATTTTGTCTCCCGGTAAAGGGAATCAACTTTTTTCTGTTGTAATACTTTGTCCCGTTTACCTAAGTAAGATCCCCAAGTTGTTACGCAAAAGGGGACACAATAAGTAAGGCATACCTTTAAAATAGGTGGAAATTCTCCAACTAGGATATTATCACCATGGTTTATCGTAGTGAGTATAGTTCCGACAACGCAAGCTGTGTAGAAAGCCTTTTTTGGGGTTCCATCTGTAAAAGCTAAATCCAAAAATTTGGTTGAATATTTGTCTTCCATTTCTAACCTTTTTGGGTTTCCAAAAATATAATATCTTTTTAATATTTATTGTTTTTTATCGGTTTTTTTTGTATTTGTTTGAATTAAGTCTTCAAATTTTGTGCTCACAGCTTTTAACTCTTCAATGGCTGAGCGTATATCAGAAACATCAAATACATCAATGTCGATATGCTTTCCGCGGTGTGAATAAGTCTTACGCTCATTTTTGTGATTATCAGATTTAAAATCTTTTACTAAATGAATTCCAATTGGCCGAGCAAACCCCTTTAATTTTATTTCATCAAAGTAATTTGTTTCAACTTTTCCTTTTATGAGGTTATGAGTTGCGTCAGATATCAAGATTTCATTCTTTGGAGCCTTGCTCTCTAACCTTGCTGATATATTAACAGGACCGCCAAGTGCGGTGTAGTCCATTCGTTGATTAGACCCAAAATTTCCAACGGTACAATGTCCCGTTGCAATTCCCACACGAATATCCAATCCCCCTTTAACCCCATTTCTTACCCAATACTCACGTAGTTCTTCAACGCGTGCTTTCATTCTAAGCGCCATTTCAATACAGTTTAACGCATCTTCCTCTTCCCCAAGGGACTCCGGGTCGCCAAAGAAAACCATCACGGCATCGCCTATAAATTTATCAATTGTTCCTCCACATTCCAAAGCAATTGTCGTCATTTCAGATAAATAATTGTTAATTATTTGAGCAAGTTTTTCAGGCTCTAGGGTGTCACTAAGATCTGTAAAATTTACTATATCGGAAAAAAATACAGTCAGGTTTTTTCTCTTATGGGTGGTGCTTGCTTCTTCCTCTGTAAATATACTTTTATAAACTTGTGGCGATAGGTACTTCGCAAGTCGATTGGCGATGTTTTCTAGATGCATACTTTTTTCTTCAATAATTGCCTGGTCACGAAGCTTTTGGTCCAGGAGATCTTCTTTCTCAGCCCTTAATTTGTGTTCGATTGTTCGATCGACAAACTGGCCCTGAATTCCATTTAAAAATGAAAAGTCCTGGTTTGTCGTTACTGCCGACAAAAGTGAATAAACTTTTTCTTCACCTTCAATATTTAGTTCAATTCTAGGAATAAGTACCTTTCCATCCTTTTTTAAGCCATTTTCAAATTCATCAATAAGGTGACTTTCTACACCCAATTGCTCCAATACACTTGTGAATAAAACATTAGTCACATTTTCAAGAACAGGAAAGAATCTCTTAAAGTTATTATTAACCCTTAAGACCTCTAATTCATTTGATGCGAAATATGCTGCTGTTATCGCATTAGAAAAATTAAAAAAGCTGAGATCGAGAACACTTTCACGCTTAATAAATTCTTCTAATTTCATTTGAAAATCACTTTAAATAATCGTTTGAAAATAAAATTTAAATTGCATTTAGTGCACTATTTAGCTTTTCTGCGGGTTCAGGCTTTTCATAGTTCTGGCCCTTTAAAAATTGCTGTATTGTTTCGCCTGTAAGACCGGTTGCTCTTTCCAGGGTTTGCTTTGCTTCATCGGTTTGATTTAACTTGGCGTAGGAGGCAGCTGAATAAAAAAGGCTGTTTTTTGTTGGAACTTTCAATTTTTTGAAACTTTTGATCGCGTTTTCAAAATCATCCATGCAGAAATTAATTATACCTTCATCTTCAAATAATATGTCAGGGCAGAAAGGGTCTAGTCGCATTGCACGCTTAATCTCATCTAAAGCCTGCTCTGGTTCACCCATGTAAATCAAAGCTGTCGCATATTTTGCAGCTATATAAGCATCACTTGGGCAAAGATCTTTAGCTTTCTCATGGTGGTATCTTCCAGATTGAAAATCCCCTTCAATCATTTTTATAGATCCCATTATTCGATGGGCTTCTGCTTCTTCAGGGTCTATTTCAAGTGCGCGCGTGACAGATTCAGAACATTCGTCCATCCAATTTTCTCCAGCCGCTTCCTTATCCCAAGATTGGTAATTGGCTAAAGAGCATGCTCTCCATGCGTGAGCTCTTGCATAATTTGGGTCTAATTCAGTGGCTTGTTTAAAGAAGCTGTAGGCTTTCTCAGCATTTTCTTTTGTTGCTCCAGCTTTTCTATGATGATCTAATCCTTGCAACACAAGATCGTATGCAGCTAAATTTTCAGGTCTTGAGTTAGAAAGCTGTTGAATATGGTCTGCCTCAACTCGGCCAACAATGGTAGAAATAATGGTGGCGATTAGTTCGTCTTGAATATCAAATATTTCATCAATCGTTGTATCGTAATTGCTAGACCAGACTGTGCTTTCTTTTTCTGCTGAAATTAAGCTAGCACTTATTCGCATTTTAGGACCAAGCTTTCTTACACTTCCCTCAAGAATGTATCTAACGCCTAATTCTTTCCCAATTTCTTTTGGTTTTTTGTTTTTATCTCGATACGCAAAACTAGCACTCCCAGATACGACGAGTAGTTTTCGGAATTGTGATAGAGAAGAAATTAAGTCCTCTGAAAAACCTTCACAAAAATATGCTTGTTCCTCATCATTACTTAAACTTTTAAACATCATCACTGCTAAAGAACCTGCCTCCGCTTTTTCAATTTCAATTTGAGGTGCTTCAGTAGGTTGATGGTAACGCCCTGCGCCTTTAAACTGTACTATGAAGTAGGCCTCAACAGGGTTTTGAATGTTTTTTAACTCCAGTTTGCCAACAGATTCAAAAGAAGCTTTTATTTTTTGACTAACCATATCTAGCACAGTTTTAGATATACAGATTCCTTCTGGTTCCGCTTGAGCTTCTAATCTTGCCGCAACATTGATGGCATCTCCATAAAGATTGTCACCTGATATCATTACATCGCCCAAATTTAGACCAATTCTAAATTGCATTTTTTGATTGTCTGGAAGTGCATCATTAATTGTCTGCATTTTGTCTTGTATTTTTATAGATGCTTCAGTTGCTTTTACAGGACTATCAAATTCAGCTATTACGCTATCACCTGCGGAGCCAAACATGCGCCCGCTATGTTCTATTATAATAGCATCAATTATTTCACGGCGCTGTTTCAGTACAGCCAAGGTTATGTCTTCATCTATTGCCATTAGCTTGCTAAAGCCAACTACATCCAATGCAAAAATCGTACTTAATTTTCGTTCCATATTTTTACCCTAAAATAAATAATTTTCGTCCAATTAAACTTTTTTACAGTTTTATAGCTTCAAATTTAAAAATTAATTATAACATATTATTCACAATTTAAAATTTTGCAATTGGATATTATTTTTATCTGCATTGGATTTAATCAAGTTTTGGACGAAATTTGACGTAAAAATGACGTTTTTTATGACCTTTAATTATACGTAAATTGGTACTAATCTAGTTGTTGATTCACAGTTTATTGTGTTGCCTTACAGAAATTTAGAACGAATATACGTATATGCAGAACTATTCATTTTTTTCTTTAGCGAGAAATGCTTTGTCGAGCCATAAAAACTGGCAAGCAGCGTGGCGTAGTCCTCCGTTAAAAAAGGAATATGAAGTCATTATTATTGGGGCTGGTGGTCATGGTTTGGCTACTGCTTATTATTTAGCAAAAGAATTTGGTATTACGGATGTCGCAGTTTTGGAGCGTGGATGGTTAGGAGGTGGGAATGTAGCCCGAAATACAGTAACTGTGCGTTCTAATTACCTTAGGGACCAGTCTATTCCCTTTTATGTAAAATCTGTAAGTTTATACGAGGGGTTAACGAAAGACCTCAATTTTAATATGATGCATTCGAAGCGCACGATGGTAGATGTTGTGCATAATTACCCTAAGATGCGAGACTTAAGACGTCGTCAATTGACTATGGATATCTATAATTCGACCTATGAGCAGATTACAGTTAAAGAAGTTCGTCGACTAATCCCAGCCTTAACAGGAGGAGGCCCAGGATCAAGATTGCCAATAATTGGTGGAATGGTTCATAAAGATGCAGGGGTTAATCGACATGATGCGGTGGCATGGGGTTACGCAAGGGCTGCAGATGCTCTAGGCGTTGAAATGCACCAAAAAACTGGCGTTACGGCTTTGTTGAGAGCGAGTAATGGCGATATTCAGGGTGTGGAAACCGTTAAAGGTACCGTAAAAGCGAAGAAGGTAGTTGTTGCTGTATCTGGTCATACTACTACTCTTACTGAGACTGCTGGATTGAAACTGCCGTTGCGAACGATGAATTTAACAGCTTTTGTCTCAGAGCCAATAAAACCTATTGTAGATGTAATCGTAAATTGCTCTGATTTAGGGTTTTATTTCAGTCAATCTGACAAAGGAGAATTAGTTATAGGTGGAGCGCCAGATTCTGCTCAGAGTTTTAGAAGAGATATTAAGCAACATGTCTTTGAAGATACTGTTGGCGCAATGTTAGAATTATTCCCGTCCTTTCAGAAGTTGAAATTGTTGAGGCAATGGGGAGGTCATTTAGACATTACTCCTGATGCATCACCAATAATGGATGAAACTAGCGTGCCTGGGTTGTATGTCACTGCTGGTTGGTGGGGAGGTTATAAAGCCATTCCAGCTGGTGGTTTAACGATGGCTCATCACGTTGCTAAAAATGCGCCTCATCCGCTAATGGAGGCCTTTACGTGCAATCGATTCAAGAATTTAGATTATATATTAGAAACTGGCACGACAACGGCACGATAAAAGGTGTAAAGATGTTATTGATAAATTGTCCATTTTGTAAAAAACGTAATGAAACAGAGTTTGTTTATGGAGGACCTGTGGGCTCAGATAGGCCAGATCCAAACATTGTTTCTGATCAAGAATGGGTTGACTTTTTAACCTTGGTGCCAAATCCCACAGGACCTGTTTACGAAAAATGGTGGCATGCTCGTGGATGTGGAGAGTGGTTTATAATCTGCCGGGATACAACTACCCATGAAATCATAGAGAATTCTGATGAAAAATCATAGAAGATTAAAATCAGGTGGTAGGGTTGATCGTTCTAAACGGTTGAATTTTACATTTAATGGGCGGCACTATTATGGATTTGAGGGAGATACGTTAGCCTCAGCTTTGATCGCTAATGGTGTCAAAGTGGTTGCAAGAAGTTTTAAATATCATAGGCCAAGAGGCATTATCGGGTCAGGAATAGAAGATCCTGCTTCTTTGGTGGAATTATTAGATGAGAATGCCTCTGGTAACAACTTGGCAACTACTGTTATTTTAAAGGATGGTTTAAAAGCTAAGTCTATCAATTGCTGGCCTAACGTGGACTTTGATTTTGGTTCTATTATTCAATTTTTTCATAAGCTTGTTCCAGCAGGATTTTATTATAAAACGTTTATGTGGCCAAATTGGCATTTATTTGAGCCTTCGATAAGAAAAGCAGCTGGGTTGGCTGCTGCCCCTCATAAGCCCCCAAGTAAAGGGCATTTTGAGTCACGTAATGCTCATACAGATATCTTAGTCATTGGTTCTGGCCCAGCGGGCTTGGCAGCAGCATTAATAGCGGCGAAAACTGGAGCAAAAGTTTTCTTAGTTGATCAAAACTCAGAGCCAGGAGGTGATTTATTAAGCTCAAATTTAAGAGTAAATAAGCGGCCAGCTATGGCTTGGGTGGATGGAGTGGTAAGTGAGTTAGCAAAAATGACAAATGTCACTCACATGCAAAACAGCACAGCTTGGGCTTACAGAGAGCATAATTTGGTTATCGTTAATCAACGTGAGGTTGATAATTCATCAATAATAGAAAGAAGCTGGCGAGTTCGTGCTAAAAAAGTCATAATAGCCACAGGTGCGATCGAACGTTCACTAGTTTTTGCTAATAATGATAGACCAGGTGTAATGTTAGCATCTGCAGTTCACACTTTTGTGAACCGTTACGCAGTTAAAGTAGGCGATAACTTAGTTTTATTTACAAACAATGATAGTGTTTACGATTATATTGATGCTTTAGGAAAAGCAGGAATTAACATTTTAGCAATCATAGATTCACGTAAAATAATTCCCGATCAATGTTTGAGTCGTTCAAAAAAGATAAAAGTCATAGCCAATTCCATTATAAAAAATGTGAATGGCTATAAACAGGTCAAATCAATTGTGGTTCAGTCACTGGATACTGGAAAATTTGAAACAATTTCGTGTGATTTATTGGCGCATTCAGGGGGGTGGAATCCGGCGGTTCACTTGCATTCTCAATCTAGGGGTTCTTTAAGGTTTGATGAGAAAATCGCAGCGTTTGTACCCGATAAAAATATTCAAAACTCTCTAAGTATTGGTGCCTGTAACGGCACATTTGGATTAGCAGAAATTTTTAAAGAAACTGAACAAGTAATGTCTAAAATATCTGATGAGTTTAAATCTGTATCTCAAACAACAAATTTAGAAATTGAAGATCAGCATTATTCAATTGAGCCTCTCTGGAGTACAGATTTATCAAATGAGAAGGAGAGTGCATTTTTTGATATTCAAAATGATGTAACTTATGATGATGTTCAGCTTGCTTTATTGGAGGGATACTCAAATGTTGAGCATGTCAAACGATACACAACTGGTGGGATGGGTTTTGATCAAGGAAAAACTGGTAATATTAATATAATCGGCTCGATTGCTAATCAGCAGGGTGTCCCGTTAGATAGCATTGGAACAACGACCTTCAGATCCCCTTTTACTCCAGTGTCTTTTGGTTCAATAAATGGTGTGAGACAAGGAAATGTTGTTTTACCATTCAGGCATACCCCAGTAACAAAATGGAATCTTGAAAAAGGTGCTTTTATGTATGAGGCAGGAGCTAGGTGGCGCCGACCAGGCTATTTTCCTGAAAAAGGTGAAGGATTCCAAGAAGCAGTTAATCGTGAATGTGAAACAGTAAGAAACGGCGTGGGTGTTTATGATGGCTCACCACTTGGAAAGTTTGAGTTGAAGGGTAAAGATGTAGGGATTTTTCTTGATTTTATTTACACAAATATAATGTCTTCATTGAAGCCAGGAGCTGGTCGATACGGCTTAATGTTAAGTGATGATGGATTGATATTTGATGACGGAGTAGCTTTTCGAATAGATAATAATCGTTGGTTTATATCTACTTCATCAGGTCATTCTGATGCGGTAAATCAACATATGAAAAAAGTTTTAACGTTTGATCATCCTGATTGGGACGTCAAAATTACCAATACCACTAATCAGTGGAATAACGCTACAATTTGTGGGCCACTGGCACGGCAATTGTTAGAAAAACTATCGACAAATATTGACATAGATAATGGATCTTTTCCATTTATGACATTTAGGGATGGTATGGTTGCTGACATCCCGGCGAGAGTAATTAGAGTTAGTTTTACTGGCGAGTTATCTTTTGAGATAAATGTAGCGCCTAGAAATATGTTGAGGTTATGGGAAAAGATTATTGAAGTTGGAAACGAATTCAAAATATTACCGGTTGGCTCTGAAGCTAGTCACGTTCTAAGAGTGGAAAAAGGTTTCTTATCACTAGGGCACGAAGTGGATGGGACAGTCGATGCATACGATTTAGGAATGAGTTGGTTGATGTCTAAGAAAAAAATTGACTACATTGGTAAACGGTCGGTGAATTTGCGTCGAGGAGAGAAAATTCAAGGCAGACGAGAATTAGTTGGTTTGTTAACACATGATCCAAATGAAGCCATCCCAGAGGGTGCTCCTATCACACCAAGAGGCGAGAAAGTTGGCACTGAAGGTTTTACAACAGCCTGTGTCTGGAGCGTGGTGAACAAAAGGTGGGTTGGGTTGGCGTTATTAGACGATGGACATTCTCGTCATGGGGAAGAAGCTTGCATAAGAATGAAAGACAAAATTATTAGGGCGGAAATCACCAAACCAATATTTCATGATCCAGATGGTAAATTGTTGAGGTCTTAAAATGGGATATGATGTAAAAATTGAACGAAATTTACTACATGCTTTGTTTGATTTGAAAGGATCATTCAAAGATCTTAATTCTTATATGAAAGAGCATATTGCGTCACTTCCTGAAGAACCTAATTCATATGTCGCCCATGGTACTTGGAAAATTTTATATCTTGGAATAAATCATTGGATATTATTGGCTCCAATAGAAGAAGAGCGGGATTTACTTGAATTGCTAAAACCAGAAAATTGTCCTGATTCAATAAGTATTGTTCTTATCTCGGATACATTAAAGTTTTTTAGGATAAATGGAGTAAATGCAAATGATATTATGTCCATCGCATCTCCACTAAATTTAAATACTGATGCTTTTACAGACAACAACGCCACTTTTAGTGAGGTTTTTGGTTTGAAAGCTTTAATTATGCGTGATGGAGATGGCTATCAATTTGGCATTGATCAGAGCTTTGGTGATATGATTTCGGATTATCTTGATCTGACAATAGCCACATAATATTTGAAAAACACTGCTTTGAGAAAAATTATTTTTTTGTTTTATAATCATTTGCAACAAGGGCTAACATTTCACCTTTATGAACAACACCTCGATTCGAGTGAGCTAGAACTTTGCCACTATGGGTAAATTTAAGTTCAATAGAGGCTCTGTCTGGTTCTGATATGTAATGGAACCAACCTGCCGGTTGCCCTTTTGAAACTATGTCTCCTGCTTTAATAAACCGATCAAATAAACCAAATGAGGGAGCGTGTATTGTTGCATTTGGGTTGGAAATTTCAACTATGTCAAATTTTGTTTCCACTGGATGTGGGCTGTTTTTTAAAATATCTAAATGTTTTAATATATTTAAAATTCCAAGCTCTGCCATCTTTGTCATGTTGGGATCAATGCCGCCGCCACCTCCGAGTTCAGCAGCAATCATAGGGACACTTGACCGTTCCGCAGCTGAATTTAAGGATCTATTATCATTATTTTGTCCCAAAATCCAAATTGTTGGAACTCCAAAAATTTTTGCCAGTTTTAGATTTTTTTGAAATAAGTGGGTATTAGCAGATTCAGTGGCAAGAGAGCAGGGTGTAAATATTGATGCCTTACCTCCAGAATGGAGGTCAATTACAGCATCAAAATTTGGAATTAGGTTAGTTTCCAAATAGTGTGCTAACATTTCTGATGGCAAGCCGTTGGGATTGCCAGGAAAAGTTCTATTCATATTTCTATCATCTAAAGGATTGGTTCGGCTTGAGTTTTTTAATGCGTGGAAGCTCAAACTAGGAATTAGTAAGATATGCCCAGTTACCTCATTTGAAATAATTTGTTGAGATATTCTCATAATTGCCGCTGGCCCCTCAAACTCATCTCCATGATTTCCTCCGATAATGAGAAGGCTTTTCCCTTTTCCACTTCGAATATTTATAAATGGAATTGGATGGTAACCTAGGGGAATGGTGTTGTCGGACCATGGTATCATGAGTTCGC
>CERR01089704.1_pt1 | contig 14010 bp, 6 predicted proteins | sample 530841 | NCBI WGS metagenome assembly CERR01 (sample SAMEA2621021, study PRJEB7988) | marine metagenome | biome: marine biome (ENVO:00000447); feature: surface water layer (ENVO:00002042); material: "saline water (ENVO:00002010), including plankton (ENVO:xxxxxxxx)" | depth 5 m | reverse complement strand
ACTGTTTATGAAAGAGGAGAACAAAGCGTCCCGAACGAATATCGTGTTCAACTCCACGTCTTTCAACTCTAAAATCCCTTCGGATAACGCAATATCTATCGATGCGAGACTTTCTCTCGCGCTTCCATCATTGTTACCGATAATCTTACTCAACGTGCGCTTCAATATGAACTTGACGAAGCGCTTCAGCGCCCATTCGCTCGCTCTTAACACCACCATGAGAGGGTGTTCGTCTCGCGCGTTTTGGTGCCTTTTCGAAAATCACAAAGTAACGACTTTTGACGAATAACGAGAGGGAGTTGTTTCCAAGAACAACAATCTCAACCACCACCGAGAGTTTCCTATCTCGTTTTAAGTGATTGTAACGACCAGGGCATCTGAGTGATTGTCTATTTTCTCTGCCAAAAGGAAGGAGCTTGAGTTGTGTTTGCGCGCGCGCACGCCAGCACTTTTTTTATAAAGGAGAATATAAAGCTTCACTGTTCACTCTCTCTTCTGGGAATTCGGACCGTGCGACAAGTTTTTAACAGAAAAATTCAAACGAACTCTAATAATTCCCCACAGCTCTGACAGCGCGTATTCGTTTATTTTTACGTTCACTTCACGTAATAGAGAAAGAGCGAGTATTACTCTCTCTTCTGTTGGCATGGCTTCGACGGCGAAAACCACGACGCATGTTCCTTCCACGCGAGCGTTGTTTTACGCTTTAGACCAGAAAACAACTTCCCGGGAGAAAGTGCTCGAGAAACTAGATGCGGCGACGCCCTTTTTGCAACAAGGTTTGAAAGCGTACGGTCCGAATAGCGCGGCTTCAAAAGCTGCACTCGAATCGGGTTCAATTGATGTGGGAGGCAAGACGATTGCCGTCGGAGCTGACATGCAGAAATGCACCGTTATGCTTGCGCAACTTCTCAAGTTGGACGAAATTCAAACGTATGTCATGCTTCGTCGAGCGTTGGAAGAAAAAGGGATTACCGCGCGTCCGAAAGAAGTGACCGGTGAATTGATTGAGTTAGTGTGCACCTTTTACCATCGAGAACGCCTCGCTTTGTTGAAATGCGTCGCGGTTTTAGGAACGCAGAAGGCGTATGTTTTCGACGGTGAAAACGACGACGGCTTTGTGGGAAATGAAAAAGAAGGAGAAGAAGCCGAGTTTGCTTCGCGACTTTCAGAAAAGCTCGAAGAGATGATAAAGAATGGATTAGAAGATAACATCGTGAATTACTTGTGCGACTCGTTACTTGCGAATGGAGAAGGACTAGGTTTACTCGCAATTGGGAGCAGTCGTGAAGAGAGAAGTACCGCTTTGGCGGTGAAAAATCCAACATCGACTGCGCTCGCCACCGGCGTTTCAAACGAGGGAGAGAAACAAGCAAGCACACTCATTCGTACGCAAGGAGAAGAGTTTATTCGTTTGAGTTCGTGTCTTGAATCTGTCGAAGAAATTAAAGCGTCTCTTGATGTTCTATTTTCATTATACTACGGCGTGGTGAAAGAATGCTCGTCGACACGTTTTCTTCAGTTGGCGAAAACGTTCGATCAAAAGGTTTTTTCGAAAATCCCACACAAGTGCACAGAAGTTATAAACTTAGCTCCATCTATGGCAGAGCAAATGGAGACTGCGGTTACGTTTGATATACGAGCGAGATGTGCAATCATTTTGATTGTTGCGGTAGATTTAGAACGTATCGTGCACACTTTCACGAGTGGACAAGGTTCTGGCGAAGCCCAGCATCATTTACTCTCGTCAGTTGTTCAAGTCACGACAGTTCTATCGCAAACGACAGATACCGTTGAATCTGGAGCAGTTAAGCTCGCATGGGCTGCGTTTCTATCCTTGGCAAAGTCTATGATTACTGGTATCAGCCAAGCTGACGAGCAAGCAATGACTGCTTTTTTGAGCGCGTCAGATGTAGCCAGCGGTTTAGATTCTTTGAAAAATATAGCGATGAACACAAAGTCCAGTTTTGATGGTTCTGATCCATCTGCGGTTCCTAGAAGAAGTGTCTTGAAGAATGTGTTTTCGGCAACGTTAGCTGGATTTGACATACTTCCCGTGCACGGGTTGCTACCCACTCAACTCGACTTGATTCTCGAGTGCTTTGATGAAATTATATGCGGACAGCGCGAATTATGCGAACAGTTTTGGGAAGGTGCGAGCGAAAATGGGCAGGAAGCGCCTTTACTCGCGCTCGTAGAAGGTTGTCGAGAGCGCTTTCCCGCAGAATCTGCGCCTTTGTTGCGCATCTTAAAATCTCTCTCGGAAGGACCGAAAGCTGCAGAGTGCGCGCTTTCGTACCTCACAAAACTACCCGCGGTTGCTTTGCCGTATCCAGATCGCGAGGTTGCCGAAGTTGCCATCAAGCAAGCCAGTATTAAAAGTCGATTCGATCGGAGCACTGGGAATATATTTGGACACGTAGTGTGTTCAGCACCTATTTCTAGCTCAAAAGTTCCCGGAGCGTGTATTCCTTCGAACTGTAGGGGTATCTCTATACCGAGCTCGTCATCGTCTGGAACAAACCTAATTGTGTGGAGCGAACCGGCGGATGGGTTATACATCACTTTGTCTAGAATAGGAAACTTAAGCTCGGTTGCGAGGCGAAGGAGAGAGCATCTCACTCCAGAAGATCGTTCAGAGCTGCACGCTGCGTTATCGTTCATCGCGGTTGCGCTAGAAAACGCGCCTTCGTTTGCGGCGCCTCTGTTGAGGTGCGATTTACACGCTTCGGCATCTGAAATTGGAGGGACGCCGAGTGACGTCCTATCTGCACTCGCTCTATCTTTGCGCGTAGAAAAGTTCGATGATTATAGTATACAGGCAATGGCACTCGCAGCTTTGCGACCACTCGCCGCAGCAGCGCCGCGCCGCGCGGCGGATATCGTACTCAACACCCCTTTTTTCACAGAAGACGATAAAGCGTCTTCCACCAACGGAGTGACTGTTTCGCAATGCCTCCAGTTTGAAGAGTCTCGAGGAGTCCACGATAGTATCAAGGCGCTATGCGCGTTATCTGAAACGCTTTTACTCGCGGGTGAGTGTGGAGATGAATCGCAATTGTTGTTTCAGCGATCTGCGTTGTACGCCATGCTTCGTTTCGATAGCTGGAGATACCTAGAACGCTCGGAAAAGTGGATTGTGCATAAATACGCATCTCAAGCGTTGCAAGCGGCGTTGCTGACATCAAAGTTTGAATATTTCGAGAGAATGTGTATGATTGATGATGATATAAATCTCAAAAATGGAATGGAGCGCTCTTCTCGATCTCCGAAACAAACGTTCAGTATTCGCACTTGTGTATTCTTGATGAACGATGAGCAAACCCTCGCTGGAGCTTTTGCACCATTACGATTCGATGCGCAATTCTTGCAGCGCGCGTACGAAAGCGGTTCCGAGTGTCGCTCAAAAGAGATTGTCGCGCTTGAGGATGCAATTGCGAGTGTTTTAAGTGTCATCCCGGCGTTATCTTCTGTCTTTGAACATAATTCCGAAATAACCGGAGGGACGTTTTCGAGGTCAATCGCGAAAGCTCTCTTTATTCAAGCGCCTCCTCCAGAGCGAGGACCACCGATGGTGCAAGCGATCGCTTCGTATGCTTCGTACCCGTACGCTTCTGAATGTTGTACTTTAGCGATACCTGCGTTAATACCGTTGTGTACGACGGCTCCAGCATCAGCACCGTTATCTGCGGCATTCGGTGGAGTACAGGCCGACGAGACTTGCCGTCAACTGCGCGATAGGATTAAACTCGCTTTGAAAGAATTTGATATAGACCCGGAGTCTACATCTCACGCCATTACTCTGCTTGCGAGTGCATCTGCAAATCAGCCACCGTTTGCTGATGCCATCATCTATGGACCAGACTATGCGCAGCTTATGCTTACTATCCGCGACGGGGCTTCGGGAGAAGATGACGGAGTTGAAAAAGATGACGGAACCAAGAGTACAGAAGACGGCAAGGGTAACAATGCGAATGCTCTCGCGGAGAAACAACCATCATCCGCTGCGTTAATTACACGAGCGATATTGAAATCCAGCGAGCCGCAGTATCCAACATACGATGAACTTTGGTTAGCCTTGGATAAAATACTGGATATCGAAGACGTCAGTTACGAGGCCACGTTTGCGTTTGCGCTTAATATTTTCTGGAAATCAAGGGTTGCTTTACCAAATCCAGTCGACGGCTTGGCTTCTGAGCCACGTGTGTTTCAAAAGCTCGCATCAATCGTCGAACGTGCGAATGAAGTGTGCTCACAAGCTTCAAATCATGATGATGTCGTCCACGCCAACGCGTTCTCTGCGCTCTCGTCTTCGCTAGGTATTCTCGCTAGCGAGTCTTTGGTTGCATTGACTGTTCCAGTGAACCGTTCTGAGCACTTACGCGAAGCTGTGCATCACTTTGTGTCTCGAGACGAAGGCTTGCTTCGATCGATAAAGCTCTCATTATCTTCTGTGGAAGACAAAACGAACGTGGCATGGATGAAAATGGATATATTCATATTAGGTTTGCGGGCGGTGATGCTCTCCGCAGCGGCTGAGTTAGCAACAGCTCAGGCTGGAGGCGATAGCGTCTGTTTCGCTTCAGCTACCCTTGAAGCAGGTGCGGAGCTTTTAGCGAGATCTCTTCTCGAGCAACCTGTGGCTCGAGAGGTTCTTTCGCGCGAAGGCCAAAAAGCCGCGGCGCGTCTGCTCACGGACGTTGCGCACGCAGCTACGGCGACGTTTGAGACCGTATTCGCAGACAATGATGCGTTCGTTAGAGACATCAGACACGCATCTTCACGAGTAAATGATCTATTACACCATGCAACAACGTCCAATTGTGAGAATTTCATCTTTGTAGACGCGCCAATCGGCTTAAGTGGTGGATCTGTCTACGGAGATTCATATGTTTACGATTCGGAATGGATTGAGCGTGCCTGCGGTGTCTTCAACACGGATGACGGTAGATGGGGCGCACCAGAAACGCGTCTTGCATCGCTTGCTCGCAAGGTTGCGGCGTGTTCGCGCGAAGTGTCGCTCGTTGTGAGCCTGTGTGATGCCAAGATAAGTGCGATTGAGAGTTTGAGCGCATTTTTGAAAGCATCTGGATCTTTGGAAACCTTCCAGAACATTGTGGGCCCAGAGTTGGACGCGCTGGACGCCGAGCAACTAAAAGCTCTGGAGGAACGTAAGGAACACGTGAAAAAGAAATTATTAGCTCCATTATCAAATGTAGGTATATCTGCGTTGGGATCGAGAAATGATGGGGGAAAGGTGAGAACATCTGATGGAGAGAACGACAACAACGAACAGAATGGTTGCGGCTTCTCGTTAGTTCAGCCCTCAATTCTTAAAAAGTGGTCACATCATTCGCGAAGAGATACGGTGAACACAATCGCTCTTGAACTCATCCACGCCGTCCAAAACCGTAGATCGGAAAGTCCGAGACAGGTCTCGTTTATTGTCGCGCTTTGCGAGTTGTTGGAAATCTCTGCCCGGCTATGGAGCTGTTCTCGCAAAAATTATTCTGCGAATCGAAGCGATGGCGCAAACGAAGATTACGAGGCTTTACAAAATGTTGCGCGTGCGGCGTGTGCATTTCTCTCTTCTAAAATATGTCCAATCAGTCACATTGCGTGTGCACATTCGTGTGCTGCATTCGAGAGAAGTCTATCATGTTGGTCGAAGGAAGCCAACTCGGAGGACGCAGCCAGAGCTATAGATATAGGGAACGTGGCGTCTCAGGCTATTCCACAGATTCGTGATCTGGCGGTATCGAATGCGGTACCTGCAGCGTCTTCTGTTTGCGCTTTGCGACTACTAACAAAGTTGTTCGGTAATGGTGGTGCGTTTGCATCCCCTTCGATGCTTGTCCTTGGAAGTGACGACTTTTCATCGTCAATGTTTATCCCAGACATATCTAGCGCTTTCACCTCCGTTGACTCCAACAACAACTCACTCGCAAGCTTGCGAGTAGCGATAACGAGTGGAGAACAAATACAAGTGGATTGCGATCCATCCAAATTTGACGAACTCGCCCGATTAACCTCTTCTGACGTTGTCTTCTCTGCATTGTACGCGTGCTTAGAGTTGGCAAAGACGCCCGAAGGAGCATATGTGTTGGCGCAAACGGGTGCTTACGACCGAGTGCGCGAACTTGTTGCAAAGTTGTTGAATGAGTACACTCCCATGACAGACGAATCTTTTGAAGAACTGGATGTCTTGAAACTCGCAACGTTGAATTTATCGATTCAAATATCAACTGAACTTGCTAGGAGTTTGCGAAATTCCGATATAGATTCTTCCGTCACTTCCAAACTAGCGTCGTTTGCGTGCTTGGTGGAGCGTTATATCCTTTCGGCAATGAAACCAACGTCAATTACACTCAGCAATCTACGGAAGGCAAAAGTGTGTTGCGCTTTACTCTCTTCTATATCTAGCGATGAACGTTTGAAGTTTGGCTGGCAAGTGCAATCTCCGAACGGACAAGCGAACCTTCGCGATGAAGCCGCTCTCTTTCTCAGGTGGTTTGCGGCTCCGCCCGTTCACTCCGGCGCCACCTCGCACAATTGTTGTTTACCTCAGAATGCAGCAGAGGAAGCCCGTACACTTAAACCATCCGAGGCAGGACTATCCAGCTGTTGGTTTGGTGTTCTGAATCGTGGCTCGCGCGTGCTCACATCGCTACGAACTCAATCTTCAGCTCTTTCTCCTATGGCGTTGTCCCCGGCCGCGAATGGCGCGAGCCCGTTGATGTTAGGTTTAACACCATCGACCACGCCTCTCGGGACGAAGAACTCGGTCTTGTTTACCTCCTCGACGCCAACTAATGGCAACACTACCAATGTCTCAAAGACACCATCGACGCCGACGCTCATATCAAATCAAGGCGGGCAAGCTCTGGGGACGCCGTTGGGCAGGAAGCGTTTTAACGATGCAAAATCGCCAAAAACGCCAGACGGAGGTATTTTGAAATCCCCCTCACCGATTCATTCTTTAAATGCGGGAACTGCGAGCGAACGGACGAACTTGCACTCAGAGATTTTAGCTGCAGAACTGCACGACGTTGCGATGCATTGCTCGCGTTTTTTGTCATCTTTCCAAGAGAAAAATGTCGCGCCGGATGTCGCTTCAGCGATTGTGGACCAGTGCGACGTGCTACTTGAGGAGTTAAACGTAAATAAAACGAATAAAACGAAAGCGGGAACTAGAATAGAAGAGAGCTTGGTAGGAATAAAACGCTCAATATTGAAAAGTGCGTAAATATTAGATTTGATTATGTTATGTGCTATGTGAACGCTTTGCGGCGAACTGAACCTACTATATTTTCCTCTCCCCGATGCGCGCATTGTACATCTTTCCTGCTTCTGGAACGAATGCATCTTTTACTTCAGATGCAATAAACTTCACGCCAACCGTAGGCGCTTTGCTATCCGACGTACGAAATGCGCTGAAATGCAAATGCGGCTCTGGGCAAAATCCGCTCTCACCCGAACGGCATATGATTTGGCCTCTCTCCACGACATCTCCAACTTGAACTTTGAATGAGTTTTCTTGGACATGAACGTACTCAATGTACAAAGGGCCAGCTTGTCCAACTTTGGATGATGATGGTGATGATACCGCCGCCGCCGCCGTCGCTTCAGATATACTCAAACCGGCTATTCCCGTTCGTGCGGATGCGGTTGTTGAAGCTCCGCTACTACTCCTTTGCTCCGCGCTATCCGCGTTGATTTCCTCTACCTCTCCGTCTTTTATATTCACTTCTTCAGTGACGCGAATCTGAATCGAATTCCATGAGTACAAGTTGCTCGCCGAGATGCCCGTGCTTTGATCTTGTGCATTGTTTCGTACATCCGTAACTATCCCGTTTGCCCCGGCGACAATTGGCGTGCCGACTTCACATCGAAAATCTATGGCGTGGTAATTACCGTAGAAAGTGTGCGTAAAGCTCCCTCCGATGCCTTGCGTGCACAAATAGAAACACTCGTCCTTTTCATGTTTCGTATTTTGAAAAGGAAAAGTAAGATGTAACGGATAGAAATCGTTTGGTCTCGAGTGTCCTTCGCATCTCTGGACGTCCGAATCCAGTTTCTGCATGACAAACTCTAACAGTTCGTCTCTATCTTTGATGCCTTCTCTTTCCAAGTCCACGACCAATCGACAGACGTGCAAGAACGTGTTCGCGGGAATCTTTACGATAAAAGTTGTGCACGTTGACTTACAGCCGTCTTTCGATACCGTATTACCGGCTTCCAATTCTGTACCATCTTTCCCTAAACATCGAAGACCTTTGACCGATATCGTCGCAGAAAGCGCATAATCGTGTGTATTTGTTAAAGTCAAGGTATTCGTGTCTGGATCTAATGCAACCGAAGGTATCTCGACGTCTGAGTCGTATTCGTCAGCGTAGAATTTCTCCAAGCCAATCAGAAAGTCGCTCGTTCTGTTTGGCGCCATCAAGCACACGTGACATCCTTTTGCAGCTTCTCTACAAAAATTAAACGGCTTTTCCATATCGTTGCGATATTTGTGCTTTCTTCTTTGGCTCATAATTGCTGCTTTGCGTTCCATCCTTTGCTATTCTTGTTATCTGTTATGTTATACTCTCGTAACTGTAGTGTTTGTCTCGAATGGAAGCAAAGACAAACAGAGGATAAACTATATCAGTTCCCTCTATCAAACGTAATCTGCGAAACTCTCGATGGATTTCATCACAGCAGCACCACGCGAGCACTTTCTTCAAAGCGGAACCAGAGATAAAGTTAGAGTAAGGTTGGTTCTTCTTGATGACCTTTACACCTTTTTTTGTGTTGATTTTGCTTTCTTCGCGTGAACATTTCAAACACACATCATAAAATAGGCGTTTCAAAGTTCCTCGTCACATCAAAGTATTTCACAGCAAGCGATAAAGAACAGCATCGATAGAGTAAGAAAGATAAAGCGAGAAGAAGCATGTCTTCTGCGAAAACTACAGAACTCAAAGTGGATATGATGTGCGAAGGCTGCGTGGGCGCGGTGAAACGCATTTTAGGTAAAATGGAAGGTGTTGAATCGTTCGACGTAACTTTAGATACGAAGAAAGTCACCGTGACTGGATCAATCGAACCTTCGGCGGTGATTGAGAAATTGAACAAAGCAGGAAAAGCTACCGCGTTGTGGTCTTGAAAAAAAGAATGAGAGAATGTTTTACTTAAGCGCATACGTTTGAAATCAGTCACCGAAAAGTTGCACCTAACTAAAGTACACTGTTGTTGTAAATAACTACATATGCCATAAGCAATTTTTACTTCATGGCTTTGCCGTGAAGTTTTGGTTCTTCGACAACGTCATCGTCCAGCTCGCGCCCATCGCACACGTAAAGCGCGACAAACGTTCGACCGTAGCGGCGATTTCGAACGCGTCTCAGACGGTTACCAATCGATGCTTTGATTTCATCTCGCTGCCCGATGGCGTATTCAACCAAGACTATGGCATCGTCACTCACCAAAGGCGACGAATCTATTTCTAAAAGAAGGTCCGGATATGAAACTTTCTCGTATGGAGGACAGAACGACACGAAATTGAAAGCTCCACCGACACCAGAGGTGTTTTTGGAGTGTCTTTGTAAGAACGTTTCCACGGAAGCGCAGTGCGCCGTAGCGTTCTTCTCTTCCCCTAACGTCTTTATATTTACGCGCGTGACATTTTTAACCGTCCAGTCGTCCATCTCAACGAAATGTGCGTCTACACATCCTCTCGAAAGCGCCTCTAATCCAATCGCGCCGGTACCGGCGAACAAATCTAACCATCTGGAATTTTCTGGGAATTGCACGTTTGAACGTGACCCGACGAGACTTAGAATCATATCAAACGTCGCCCCACGGACGACGCCCATCATTGGCCGAGTGTTCAACCCAGATGGAGTAAGAACTACGCGCCTTGAGTGTCGTCCCGCCACAATCTGCAATCGTTTGTGCGTCTTTTTCTCTTCACCAAAGGAATCCAGGTTCTTTTTCTTCTTCTTATCGTTGACGGCATCGACAAGTTCTTGCTCTCGTTCAATTTGCTCCAACAATGCTTTCGGGACACCCATTTGTATTAACGCCGCATTTTTTGCCGCTAAATCGAGTCGTTTTTTCGTTTTAGTGTCGTCGTCGGCACCAAAAGCGAGATAATCCTCTTCCTCGCTCTTGGCGTCGAATTCGGAGGTTTTCGGAGCTTTGTCCTTGGAAGTGTCGCGGATGAAGACATCGTTCTTGCTCCTAGATTTTCGAGGAGACCGCGTTGCGGTATTAATAGTCGTTGTACGATTTGATTCATCGCCTTCCCCGTCGATATCTTCTTCGTAACCTGGTTTTGTCTTTACATACTCCGAGAGAAAACCAAAATCTTTATTCGTCGGGGAGTCGATGTTGTACAAATCCTCAGATTTGAATTCGATTCCGGAGCCTTTCGGTATGAACACGAAATCATCCTCTTCATCATCCTCGTCGTCATCAGCATTATCATCATCGTAATCTTCATCGCTGACGTCAAAGTTCAAGTCTTCTTCAAAATCAAAGTCGTTCTCCGAGTCTATTTTGCCATTCTTTTTTAGGAAACTGGCGATATCCATGGACTCGCCGTCCTCTCCTTCAATGAAGAGACCATTTATGTCATCATCCTCGTCGTCATAATCAGCGTCCTCTCCGTCGACGTCGAGTCCGAGCATGGCGAGTTCGCGGTCTTCAATTATCAACTCCTCTGCTGAAAGTTTTCGAGTTTTCTCCAACAATTCAACTCCTTCCTCGTCTTCTTCCAGCAAATCCTCTTCGTTATAAAACAATAAATCTTCTGCAGCTTCTTCGGAAGATTCGTACGTCTTCTTCTTCGCGCGTAGAGAGCAGCTGCGATGATGGTGTTGTATTCTTCGCGATATTGAGATGCACGAGTGGTGCGTGTTCTTGTTCATCGGAAACCGCGATAAAAGCGACGAAGTGGACGAAGTCGTTGCAAATTGGGCTGATTGCGCGCGAGGCACGCACCAGCTTGCGCGCGTTGAAACCGTAGTAAAGGTCATTGCGGCTTTAAGGAATCCGATATGATGTTTCGATAATGTGGTGCCTGTTCTGTCTTATGGATGTGTTAGAAAGTTTCCAACCACCGTGCGCACGAATACAATGCAAAAGAACTGGCGTGTTTTCAGCCGCCAGCCCCTTTAAAAAAAAGGAGATTTAGGAGGTGGACGAGGAGGGAACAGAGCATTTGTATTAAGGTTCGTTGTAGTAAGGTTCGTTGTATAATGTTCGTTGTATTAATGTTCATTCGCTATAAATCATTCACGAGAACGTGTCTGAACGCGGATTGTTTGCTTCGGAGTTCATCTAACGCGTCATTTATTTTGCTCAACGGTGTTTTCTTCACCTTCGCGCCAAGCTTATTCTTCGCGCAAAACTCGAGCATTTCTTTCATGTCTTTGATGCTTCCGGTGTTCGAGGTCGTGCAGTTTGTCATCGTGAAACCCATGGTGAACGTATCAATCATAAACTTGGGAACCATACCTACAAAACACATAGTCCCGCGAGGTCGCAAGAGGCTGAAAAATTTTTCAAACTCCACCGTTTCTGATGTCGCGATGGTCACCAAAATAAAATCCAACGTTCCCGCCGCTTTTTCCATCTCGTCTTCCGAGGTGTGCACCAGAAAGCCAGTCGCGCCGTGTTCGAGAGCCATTTCTTTTTTCGAATCCGAAGAGCTAATGGCGACGACTTCGTTTCCAAACGCCTTTGCGAATTTGATCGCCATGTGCCCGAGACCTCCGAGGCCTAACACCCCAATCTTATCGCCCGGCTTCGTTTGTTCCTTCAACGGTGTCCACACGGTTTGCCCTCCGCATAACATCGGAGCGACTTCGCAACTATCTAACGAATCTGGAATCGGAAAAACAAACTGCGAATCTTCGCATCGCATCACGTCCGCGAACCCGCCTCGGTTGCCTTCGCAACACGTACATTTCACTTTTCCGCAAAGCTGTTCGTTATTTTTAGTGCACCACTCGCACGAGTGGCACGACGCCGATTGCCAACCGACTCCGACTCTTTGACCAACTTTTACAACTTTCACGTTTTTCCCGATTTGGCGGACCGTACCTACGACCTCGTGTCCGCAGACTTGAGGGAACACCGCGTATTCTCCATAATCACCTTTTATCAAGTGCTCGTCGCTTCCACAAAGCCCACAGCATTCCACTTTAATCTCTACTCCGTCGTCCGTTAACGGGAGCAAATCTATTTCAATCTGTTCGAGCTTTTTCGCGTTCAATTCGAGCGCCGCGTACGCTTTCGTAGTAGTATCTGACATTTGCGCTGTGGTGTTTTTTTGCCCGCGCGAATAAAAATTCACGTCTGGGATGTTGTGCGGTCGGAGTGTACATCTATCATTATCTTCTACTACAGCTGCTATTCTAAATACCACTAACAAAAGCTAACATTTTTTCTAAAAAATCGACTTTAAAACCCGGGAATGCCCAGCTCGTCAGCGACCCCCAAATGTATCGCAACAAGCACGAGTACGAGTACTCCCGAGTTCCAACACGAGTGGATGAACATAGGGACGAGGAGATTTCTCGTTCGTACGTATGAAAAGCCTAACACGCACCCAAGCGCAACGAGTTCAGGAAAATCTCTCGGCGCCAGGTGCGCGAATCCAAAAATGAAACTCGAAAACACAACCGCGCCTGGAGCGGGCAGCCATTTTGTGAGCGAAGCTAATAAAAACCCTCTAAAAACAGTCTCTTCTAAAAGAGGTGCAAAAACGCTCGTCACTGCGAGCAGAGATCCGACAGCCACTGGGTCTTCTGATTTAATCAACGGTAAGACGCCGTCGATTGTTCCAGCTTCTTGAACTTTCGCCGTGGTAGCTGAAGCCGATGCCGCGGATATAGCATCGATCGTCGAGCTTGGATCGTTTGCAATTTGACTGTCTTGTATAGATTGTACAACTTCTTGCGTAGATTCGATCGCAAATCCAGTCAACGCGACGACGACAAAGGTCAGCAGATAACCGCTGATGCCGTATACCAACCAGCCGTTTTTACTCGTGTCCAGCGGATGCGAAAAATCAATCCTGAACCAATCGTTCTCTGGCTTCGAAAACATTTCGTCTTTATATTTCGCAACGCACGCGTATACTATGCCCAAAGATATCACCGTTTCAGCAACCTGGACCAGTAATAAATACTGCGCCTGTTGCTCGACATCAAACTGACTTCGGTCTAAGCCGAGCGCTTGCGAGACGAAGAGCGGAACTAAGACTGCCGCCGTGAGAACAAAGCTCGTTAACCAGCCGACAATACCTCCGAATACTGTCCATCCACCCCAGGGAACGTCCCATTTACTTCGATATTGAGCTATATCGAGCACGCTTCCGATTCCAGACGATGGTCCTTTCAACATCTTGGAACCTCCTCGAACGCGTCCTTCGAGCATATCTTGAAAGATTACATTTTTCTGTTGTTGTTGTTGTTGTTCCTTTTCTACTTCTTCTTCATCGTCGCCGTCGTTTCGCCGCGCGCGAGAAACATATGTTCTCCTTCCCCTTCCATAGAGTTGAAAAGAGAAAGGCTGGTAGGAAGAGGAGCGTGAAAGTGGTTCTTCGTAACGAGACGAGCGATGATTTTGAACCACCACCACCCCTTTTGGTCTTTCTTTGCTCCTAATAACGCGCTTCCCAGAAGAAGCCAACGCCGAGATGGAAGAGGAAGAGGAGGAAGAGGAGGGGTAGGAGGAGGAAAAGGAACACGGAAATGTGCTCCTCCTCATTCTTCTTCTTCTTCTTTTTTCTGTTATGAATACGAAGTGCGTATTATGTTGTGGTGATGCCCAGATTGTTTTTTGGTCCAATGCGCGTACATGGCTCAATCCTCGATGCTTCAAAAACTGCCAAAACGACGAAACAAAAGAAGCTAGAACAACTTTTGAATTTGAATTGGCGATTCTTCATAATTATTGTAACAACGCGGGTGTTTCCCTATCACCACCACGACAAACAACCACACGCATTAGAGA
>CERR01273707.1_pt1 | contig 14095 bp, 15 predicted proteins | sample 530841 | NCBI WGS metagenome assembly CERR01 (sample SAMEA2621021, study PRJEB7988) | marine metagenome | biome: marine biome (ENVO:00000447); feature: surface water layer (ENVO:00002042); material: "saline water (ENVO:00002010), including plankton (ENVO:xxxxxxxx)" | depth 5 m | reverse complement strand
ACCGTCGCCACCACCACCCACATTACCACCACCACCTACATTACCACCACCCTCACCCCCGCCATATCCACCACCACCATCGCTGCCGCCATCTCTTCCACCACCAGATGCTCCTCCACCGTCGCCTCCACCACCAAATGCTCCACCACCATGGCCAAATTATCCTCCCATACCTCCAGCTACGCCCCTTCCATCGGTGAAGATATTAGAACCTGTTGTAAATCTTCACTTTCAAAATATTGCAACACGATGCACAATAGCAAATATTATTGATAGCGTGAATAATACAATAACACCTGTATTTGGTCTTAAAAAGTATTATAATGAAAGTCTTGTTTCAGTAAGCAACAACTCTTTTGACATCAGTATATATTACTTTACTTACCAGAGTAAGTTGGAAGCACGATATATTGAAAATGTACTCATACCATTTACTATTCCTTGCATGGAAACAAGACGTTCTCTTCAAAGCACAGGAACAGGAACATACACCGTCACGACTAGCATTGGTATTAACTTTGCAGACCCACCTCGACCACCACCTCCATCTTTTCCACCACCGTCTCCTCCACCTCCCACTTCCCCACCTATCCAACCGCCACCTCCAACACCACCGCCTCCTATCCAACCACCAATCCCTCCTTTTCCACCACCAATATATCAACTGCAAACGCCTTTCACAGACTGTCCAGCTTCTTACAGATGGGGTGATATCAATGAGGACTCGATCACGACTGCAGGCGACTGTCTCGTGAATATTCCTACATCAGGCACATGTCGTGATTCGATGTTCACATTTTATGATTTAGAGACATCGGCCTCACAAGACGACTATATCGAAGCGTGCCTAAATTGTTTTATTTCAGATTGTTTCACAAGATATTGACTTTACTTGTAGCAGCAAAGAAAATAAGTTGCAATCAAAAAATGAGCTGCATGAAGAAAGGTACCTGCACTTCTGACCAAAAAGTATGGTGTAGAGGATATACTTGTGAAAACCATACAATTGTCAAAGATCAATCAAAACGACAAACTGGAGATCCATGCTCGAATTCAAACGATTGTCAATCAAATATATGTGAAAAGCTTGAATGTGACTCTTTGAAAAGCATTGGAATTCCTCAAGCTATATGTGAAAATATGGGAATATGTGTATTGATAACGCCATCAATATCAAATTCAGCTGATTTCTGAATACAGACATGACTTTCAGACACATTAAAATTTTATTTCAAAAAAATAATCAAATTTATTTTATACAGAAAAATTAACAGATGGCAACTCAACGATTCTTAAAACCATTTCTAGTCAAAAAAGAAGACAAGAATAATGGCTTGACTCATACTCTTTTGGATGGATGGAATGGAGGTAAAGTTAGAATTCCAGAAGATAGATACAATGAATTTTTGGTTGCATACGCAACCGACATACAAAACGGAGTCCCATTATTTGTCAACGAATTAAGAAGGCACACATTTAGAATGTTTTTAGATCTAGATATTGTATGGAACTCTAAACTATCAGATGATGAGATTCAAGAAGTTATGAAAGTTGTATTTGAATCATTTACCCGATTTTTTCCTGATATGACATACAAAGATCAATTTCTTTGTATAGTTTCAGATGCTTGTCCGAAATCAATATGTGTAGATCAAAGAAGCTTACAATCTTTAATGAAAGATGAAGAATCACTACAAAAATACATTGATCCATCTTTATCACCGTACGAGGCAATAAATGTAGAAGATACACAAAATAGAATATGGGATTATACATATGATACAATATTCAAGTTGAGTGATGGAAGATGTTTCAGAAATACGCATAAAGATAATGGAAACTTGAAACATGGTATACACGCAGTATTTCCTCATATAATCGTGACTATGCATGAAGCTTTATACATGAGAGAGGCACTTGTTATAGCTTTGTCGAATCATTTTGGCGACAAGTATGCAATAAAAGGATGGAGCCATGTCGTTGATAATGCAGTCTATGTAAACAGTGGATTACGAATGATTTATTCACAAAAAGCTAGAAATTGCGATGTTTGTAAAAACAAAAACAGAGGAAAAGATTGTGATTTTTGCGCAAACGGAAAAGATTTAAGCGAAGGACGACCTTACAAATTACGTTTCGTATGCTCCGATGGTGTATATAATGATGAAATCACTAAAGAATTGCAAAATAATATGATAAGATTGTTATCATATGCGATATTGTATACAAGTCAATGCAAAGTTTCTGAAAATTGGAAAAAGTATGCCGGATGTCCTTCATATGGTGATATAGTAGAAACTAAAAATAATGGACCTCCAAAACTTGCTTCTAAAGAGCGTATGTTTAATGAAGAAAAGAAAACAACAAGAGGATGGAAAAGTAAAACTCCTGTACAAGATACACTAATCATAAAAACATTTGAAAGACATATTCGTGAAAGATTTGTGAAAGAATACAAAAATTTGAGGGTAAAATCTGTAGTGAAAGACGATAAACAATATTATATATCAGTTGATGGTGAGGGAAGTAATTTCTGTCTAAATCTAAATCCACCCCGAGATCATAATAGCAATAGAATATGGTTTTCTGCTCAAGCAGATGGTATACGAGTAAGATGTTTCTGCCCAAAAATGGAAACTGAAGGAAGACATCTTGGATACTGCAAAGATTTCAAAACACCACCACGTCCTTTCAACACAAAAGATATGGCCGTTCTATTTCCTCAAAAATCAAAACCAACAAATGTTTTATTTCAAAATCCAAGTTCATATCTGATAAAAATGCAAGAAGAACTTTTTCAAGAGGCACCATACGCCAAAAAAATGAAAAAATAGATCAACATTTTTTTATGTATATAAAAAAATGAACTCGTTGCCGGTACAAGAATCTGCACTCGATGATTTGTTAAAAATTTTGTGTCAAGGAAAAAACGAAATAAAAAACCGCGACCGTGAAACAACTAATCAATATGGATGTCCCACAGGTCAAGGTAAATCATGTCTAAAAGCAGGATATATTGTTGATTCATCTAGCAAAATTAGCCCGAAAACAAAATCTGACCTGAATTATTTGGATGAAACTACACAAAAACTTGTAAAAGCAACAGAAACCAAGAATAATGCTATAAAAACATTCAAAAAAATTACAGGTTTTGATTCTATCGTAAAATTAGTAGTTATGATTATGATAATTGCATGGTGTATAAGTTTGTGGTTTAATCCTAAATTTTCCCAGTTTAGATCTTTTATAGAAGGTAATGATATGTACTCATTTATAGCATTGATACTTATTGGAATAAGTTTTTTTATCATGTTCAAAAAATTCTTTTGTTATTCTAATAGTATTTTACGATGCAATTGTGATGATGATGAGCGAGCAAAGGTGGAGCCAGTCTAAAGTTAGCCCCAGGACTTTTCCATTGTAGCTCCGTTTATTTTCGGGGGCTAACTACTGACCGGCTCCAGCTATGATGATGAGTAATTTCATCAACATTTGGATAATTTCCATGGCCAATCCAAATATGTAGAAGCTATAAGTACTAATAAGCTTAGTCCTATGGCACCACCATAGAATCTATTCGTATCATTAGCATTACCAAATCTCCACAGTTTCATTGAATATGGATGTAGTGCAAGGACAAATCCATACACTACCAAACAAATAATAAAAAACAGTTTGGAAAGTCCTATACCCAGAAAATTTCGACCTGCCTGATAAGTCATATGAGCTGAAGTTACAAATTTTTCAATGTCGTCAGCTTTACCCATTTTATAGATGTTATGAAAAAAATGTTAGCAGACTACATAAAAAAAATATAAGAGTATATAATGATGCACAAAGATATATGCTGGATCATATTCTTTGTAATGGTGATCTTACTATTTTTATTAAAAACCGTATCAATTAGACAGACATTTAAAAAGGTCGAAACTCTGCATGATTTGGCGGAAGAATGTTTGAATAATTTAAGTTTGGATGAATTAGATAAAATCATTAAAAACACGAATCATGAAACTATGATTTTTAGTAATGACACTTCTAAAATATATCTAGATTCTTTTGAAGAGATGATTAGCAAAACAGGTAGGAAACCTACCGCGCAACAATTGCAATTCTTGAAAATTATGAAGCAAGATATAACAAAAAGCTCAACTGTAGAGTTGTATGACAACATAACTGTCGTAACAATATCTAAATCGGAAAACAATGATTATTGTGTTTTGAAATATAGTTTTGTATAAATTATAAAAACCATTGAACTTCATCTGTTGCATCATATGTTTGACAAGTAAAATTTTCCTTTCTGTAAAATGCCCATCGTTTCCATCGCAATTGTTCAAATACAGAAAAAGTGTCAATGACATCAATAATAAGAGGTGTTTTTTTTTCAGGGTGCTTTCTTTGAACTCTTCCACTTGCTTGTACTATATCTCCCTTTGGAGTTGCTAGGATAAGTGTATCTAAACGAGGAATGTCTAAACCTTCTTTTGCCATAGTGTATGTACTCAATATAATCCTGCACTCGCTTGATGTTTTGCGTTCAGTCTCTGATGTCGTACCAATATAGTACCCAATATCTTTCGCCGGTACACCAAGTTTGCTTAATATTACATATAATGAATGTAATTGCTTTATTCTATCTGTCAATACTATAATGTATCGATCGCTATCATAACATTCTTTCATTCTATGTGCAATAATCTTATTCCTATCATCATCCACAACCAGAGAATTTAACATTAGTGGCATGCTTATACGACCGTCTTTGTAGACGATTTCTTTCCGTTTTCCACCTTGATATAGCATGCATGATACAAGAGTGTGCTCGGGTGCACGATCTATTTTATAACATATAGACCCCATACTCCAATATAACAATGAAGTCAAACCATCTCTTCGTTCTGGAGTAGCTGATAAGCCTACCACATATCTTGCCGGAATTTGCCTTAAAGCTTTATGTAATACAGGAGCCGCCATATGATGAGATTCATCGATCAATAAAAAACCAAAACTTGACATAACTTCTTTAGCATATTCTCTTTTTGATAGAGATTGAACCATTCCAATTACAATATCAGCTTCGTAGTTTACCGTATTTTGTTGGATTTTACCTACCTTACATCCAGGAAGAAATGTTTCTGCTCGTTCTTTCCATTGATCTACTAAAAACGCTTTATGGACTAATACCAGAGTTCTCCGCTTCATTTGAGATGCTATAAACAAAGCACATACAGTTTTTCCATACCCACAAGGAAGAACAACCATACCTCCTTTACTGGAACCATTCAATCTCAAGAGTGTTTCCGAACATGCTTCTTGTTGTATCGGGTTTAAAATCCCACTAAATTTATGAGCTTCCATATCCGCACCTAATGTAGTGTTATCTGATTCAGGTACACCCCAATTATCTAAACCATAAAATCTAGGCACTGATAAAATTCCGCCTTTCGATTCGAATGCGTTGAATTGGATAGGAGCTTGATTAGAGAACGACATGTCGATTGGAATCATCGTCAATGTACGTTTGTGCCTGGCTAATTCTTCACGAGACAATTTATTTTCAGGAATAGAATACATAGAATCCAAGACAGATCCTTCAATTTTTATCCGTTCAAGCGATTTGTTACTTTTGGGGTTGATACTACATAAATCTGTCATTTGTTCTGATGTTTGAACCGTAGTTATTCCTTTAAAAACAAATGGAAGAAGTGTCTGATTTGTCATTTGATGATTTACTGTAAAAAAAATAAAACTGATTCAACAATAAATCACCTTTTTAATTTAAATAGGGTAAAGCACGATCAGGACCCATTTTTATCTCAATATTCTCATAATTCATGTAATAGGACATGAACTATTCGTTAAAATAATTCGTTCGTGACTTCATGTGCGTTGGTACAAACGGAATCGTTATTCTAACAATATACATGTCAACTGTGGGAATTTCTCTAATAACATTGATGAATCCACGCTGAATGTTGTCATATTCGTAGAAAATACAAACCGCACCGCCCGCTCTAATGTATGAAATAATCGATGTCAATGCACCACCTGTTAATATAACATCGTCAAATTGAATAAGATTTTTTAAAAATTTGTTATTATGTAACTGGTCTATGCTTCACTGCATAACGCATTGTCAATAATATATCAGTATTTTGATATTTATGATTAAACAAATACAAAGCCATTTAAATATGGTCAATAAAAAAAATACAAATGGTGTCTACAAAGTTACCGATTGCGCAATACTAAATAATAAAGTAGTAATTTGAAAATATGCTCTAAATTGTTCTTAAACTTCGTCCTTTAGATCAATCGAATTACTTTCTAATTCTTTGTCTTTGCTTTCCTTACTCATTTCTTCATACGCTTCTTTTTCTTTTGTAATCAAGCTCAACATCTCTGATTTTGATGTCGTAAATTCATCGTAATCATTTGTTACTAAAATGGAGTCAAATGCACTTCCAGCTTTTACTTGCCATATTTCAAACCCTATTGCCCCAAATGTATAATTGCCCATGTTATCGTCATCTATAAACTTGGGATTTTTTATTTTGGGCTGATTCCAAACTCCTTTGTAATCTGGATTCGAGATTCGTCTTGGTTTCCATTCGCCCTTGAAATCTGGATTTGATATCAATGGTGCTTCCCATTCACCATCATCTTCTGCATTCCAATCTTCTGGGATCGAAGCATCTGGATCTGGAATCTGAGCAGGGATCTCATCCCATTCGTCTGGCTTCTTATCGTTTAAATCATCCATCTCTGGATCATCAATCCAATCATTGGGTTTCTTCACTTCAGGGTCGTTTATTTCTTCAGGTTCTAAGAAATCAAAATCTTCTTTAATCATACCACTTGCTTTCGATATGTTATCTATAGAAATATCATATTGTCCGCCGTTCATAAGAGAAAAATCAAACATGTGTGTGAATGTATCACGCGGACATTCTATTTTCTTCTTGTTTTCGTAATTCGTTCCATTATAATTCAAAATAAAATGAACTTTTCTGGATTCTCCACAAATATCTGGTCCGAACATAATATTGTATGGTGTTTCAGATACACCTCCTTGTACTTTAGATAAATCATCCAAAGGCGGATACATTTTCAGATATCCACCTCCGCAATCTATTACCTGCTCATGTTTTACCGTATAATGAACATATAAAGAATCTTGTGAATTTTCAAAAGCATCAAAAGATGAAGTACTTGTATAAAATCTTGCAGATTCATTCGTCATAAATGCATTACTCTTAATTTCATCGGCATAAAAAGAACCCTTTCCTATAATGAAATCTGAAGAGTCTTCTCCTTTCCAATAACTTGTAGTCCATCTATCAGAATCCGAAAATGTTTCGTTAAAGAATATAGTGCCGAATGCATATAGAATATGAAACATTTTTTATACTGTTTAAAAAAATTCAAAAGTAATTTGATTCCCCATTTTTTAAAAAGTGTATATAATAAAAATGAAAGATGAATATCCCGAAAATGTAACGTTCAATTTTGATGATGATAATTTGGACGCTTGGGGAGAAACGCCTTTTTACATATTTGAAGATGATAGTAACTTTTACTTTATGCCAAGAGAAGACGGAGACATCGATGTAAACGATGTATATGCAGCTTCTGCAAAAGCGAGTTGGCTGAGTAAAATTGCAAGAAAAGGTAGTAAAGGAGGAAGTAATATATTTGGAGGACTACTTGGAGGCGGAGGAAGTAATCTACTTAATGCTGGGAAAAAATTGGATGTATCGAAACTTTCAAATATTCGTAGCGGATTAGGTGCTTCGATGCCCTCGTTCCAAAAAATGCCCAATAAATTACAGAAATCATTAGGAAACAGCTTTAGCAATTTAGGAAAATTTGGTAAAAAATCAATAGATGATGTAGCCGAGGGTGGACCAGATTTTGCAAAACGTGTTACAAAAAATTCTGAATCTGTTGCAAAGGGCGCAAAGAAAATATGTAAAACTAGGACTTGTGCAGCTGTTGAATCAATTGGAAAGTTAGGCAAAAAACATAGTGGAACATTGATCGTAGGAGCAGGCGTCGGAACTTTCTTAGCTATAAATCATTCAAATAAATCCGCAATGGAACAACAATGCATAGCATTGTGCGTACCGAAAGATTGGGATAAACTGCGTTCTGATTTAGACGACGGCACTCTGACATCAGCTCCAACAGCTGCAAATAACTGTAATACAGATTCAAGCAACACAAACCCAATTTGTTTCAGAAACCTTGCCACTCTTCAATCAGACCCAGAATTTTTCAAGCCTGAAAGTCAAATGTCGATTTTCCCAGCTGACTGGACAGAAGCCGAGCAACCCTTTTGCACGTTAAAAGAGTATACCGACAAACCGCCTACTAAAGATAGTGGTGGTGATTGTGAAGACATGTGTGCTACGCGGTGTGGTATCATCCATAGAAGTGCAGCAGAAGCCGTAGGTGACACTTTTGATTTTACAACCGAAGCTTTGGGGGAATTAATGAATGGAATGTCTCACTGTTTGCCAGGAGGAGACTTCTCTCAATGTCCATTAAATGAATTTAGACAATATTTTATATACGGTATCATAGGAATTGTTGTTTTCACAGTTTTAATTCCAATCCTTAAAATGCTACTTTTAGGTGGTGGTAACAAATACTATCCTCCACCACAATATGCTCCAGCACAATATCCTCTACCATAATCTCCTCCACCACAATCTCCTCCTTTTCTTTCATACCCAGAACACTACAATCGGTAGGATACATCTCATCATATTTTTTTTTCCAGAAAATAAATGAAAAATGTTTCAAAGAGTTGGTAAAAAACGACCAGCTACAACCCCAGCTACACCACCAGTTACAACACCCCCAGCTACAACACAGCCAAGTACATTACCTTCAACCTCATATACATTGTCACCATCTTTGTATGGAACTCCCGAAAACCAGCCACAAAAAACAGAAGATCGAAGCATACCAGAAGATCGAAGCATACCAGAAGATCGAAGCATACCAGAAGAAAGTTCAAAACGATCTAAATGTCTTTTGGAAGATCCATTTAACGCTAAAATTGCGATTCCTTCAATGCGTGTAAATGGAGTCATATCAGAAGCTTTGAAAAAATCAGGAAATCAAACTGTATGGACAGATTTAATTACCCACTTTAAAAAAAAACAAACGCCGCCAATATTACTATGGGGACCAACAGGCTGTGGAAAAACTTGCGGTGTCAAAGAATGTGCAGATATTTGTGGTCTGAAAATATACGAAATAGAGCCTTCGGTTCTCGATTCTACTGAAGATCTGAAAAAATGGTTGTACAATATAACTGGTTCAAAAACTTTACTTGGACCACGAATGATTCTGGTCGATATTGTTGAAGGAATCGATCCTTCTTACATAAGTATATTCGAAGCATTCATTAAAAAAAATACAGTTTTGCAAACTCCCATTGTCTTTATCATGGATAATGCATATAATTTATCACTTCGCAACTTTATCAACTTAATACCAATCAAGATGCGTTGTTACAGACCAAATGCAATATATTGTACGAGTCTCGCAAAAGCATCATTCGGGAAGCATATTCCATTATCTATCATTCAACAAAGCGCACAACATTGCGGAGGCAATATTCGAAATTTGAAATGCAGAATATTAAACTCAGGAAACTATGTTTTCTTTCATGAAAGTGATGATTCGTTATCTTTGTTTGAAAGTACAAACAAATTTCTAACGAATAAATTATGTCCCGAAAAATGGATACTATGTGCAGATAAAAACAGTTTGAATCACCTAATATATGACAATTACCCTCTATTTTTATCATCGGACATACACAATGTTGCTCGAATGTCAGAAGAATTATCACAAAATTCCCGAAATCAATATTATGAGGAATTACACTACGACATATTAAACAATGGAAATTTATTGAAATTACTATGTAACTTTACATATGCTCCAAAAATGATTCTTGAACCAAAACCTATTATGAAATTATTGAAACCTGTTCGATCTAAGGATGATTACTTGAATTCATTTTCCCGTTTGCATATTCCACCGCTTCTTCTTGATCCTGAAATATTCTATATTGACAAAAATCCAACTTAAACCATTCTAAAAGATCGGTCAAACTTTCTTTTGAAACATATTCACAAAAATAATAACGATCATTAAGACACGATTGAAACCATCCCTTTTCAGTTGGAATCAACTTTAATATTTTAACTTCATTTTCCTTTACAGATTTTGCAACCACAAAGAACATCAAATTATTTCTCTCCATTTACATTGTAAATGAATCGCGAAAAATCTGATTGTATCGGACCATTTTTTTTAATAAATGCAAGTCAACGACAAATAACAATTATGAATAGAATCCAACCAACCTTGACCGACAATATTATCTGCAAACACTTAATACCGTTGATTACTCAACAATCTGACATATCTTTACGAGCATTGGATTGGCTAGTTACAAATTACTCTAAGAAAAACAACATTGTTTGTCAAACAAAAAATGGTAGCTTATTCAATATTTATCATGGATACAAGGTTGCACTATCGCATTTCAGAAGAAGAAACTTCGATCCATTTCGTAGAAGACAAAGAATTACATTAACTTTTCAAGATCAAGAATATCAAACAACTGTAGGACAATGCAACTTCATACACTGGGCATACCAATGTGGAGTTTTACAATATGCAGTTGAAAATTCTGAGCTCATCGAAAAAGACATGAATTTAGCAGCATTAGCAAATAAATCTGAAAGAAAAAATCAGAAAGAAAGAGGAATTCCTCACAGACGCAGAGAACTATCTAAAGCTCCCATTACAAAATGCTCGGTATACAAAGTAGATTCGCATGTAGTTTTTGATACACTAGCATCAGATTCCGAATAATTTTTGATACAATAGCATCAAATTCCGAATAATTTTTGGTTAAAAAAAATAACAAAAAATGAAACATATGAAGATTGCGAATAATAGATGTGAATTTGAAATTTCAAACACCTGCACATTCACAGCAAATGCCATCAGAAGAGCACTACTATCTGACATTGAAACTGTAGCTCCTAATACAATACTAATCAAGGAAAATACATCATGTCAAACTGATGAGTATATTTGTCACAGAATAGGACTTATACCTTTTCTACAACAAAAAGAAGAAGTGAACTATAAAGAAGAATGTTTAACACTGAATGTGTCTAACAGAACACCAAAAACATCTGATTTTGAAGGAGACGCTTTTAAAACAATATATGAAACGGATCTCATCAAACTTATTGATGGCCAAACGTTGAATATTGAAGTCTACTTCAATAGAGGGACTGCAAAAGAACACGCTAGATATTCCCCGGTCGCAGCAGTTGGATATGAATTACAAGATAAAAAAATTGTATTCACTTTCGAGTCTATAAATGGAGAATGTCCATCTGTTCACTTGAAAAAAGCTCTTCTTAAATTACAAAATCGGCTAAATCATGTAAAAGTTGAAGTGGAAATGTGTTAAATAGGACAGTATAATGTATTCCATACACTGCATCTTTTAATGTTTGATGTACTCAAATCTGGATAAATATGCAAAATATTGCGTTAAAACATCATTATTTTATTTTATTTTTTAACAAAAATGGACTTCGATCCTAAATGTTTTTTTGAGAATCCTCCACGTATGAAAGAAGATCTAAAGGAATACATAAAAGATTTATCAAAAAAAATAGTAGAAAAAATTAGAAAATTCTCTGAAAATTTATGTAATGGTGAAAGAATCTCTTCAAAACATGTCAAATTAATATTATTGGCGCTCTGTCCAGAGCCCATCACTGTATATAATAGACAAGGCTTATGTACACAAAACTTTAAAATGAAACCTATTTACAGAGTTCTTATTAAAGCAATTGATGAAGCGGTCCAAATGATCGAAACAGATAAATACGGTGGCATAGAAAAGAAAATTGTCAAAGGTACTCAACACATTTTGAAAAGTAGTAGTATCAAATATTCCTTATCTGGAGCTATAGCAGTCGCAGCCACAGTATCAACAATTTGTGGCATTCTTTTACAAAGCTCAGTAGATTTATTGTCTGATGCTAAAACATTAAATTATGATTCAGTTCGAACAAATGGCGTATATCATAAGTCTAGTTCTGGTCAAATATATCCGTATAGTTCTCTCATTAAATTTTTAAATATAATTGAAATTTTAGAACCGTTGAGTGTTGAAGCCAACAAAAAAGATAAAAAAAACAAAGAGTCCATAAAATATAACCGCGAACCTCTAAAAGTTCATTTTCAAGCGCAAAAATTTACACCTGATAAAAACCAACAGCAACGACCATCTACACCAGATAATTGTTTTTGGGAAGACTGAAACTTTTTTGTCCACTAACATAAATGAGTGCATTTGCCGGAAACGATTGTGAATGCGAGAAAAATACACGGATCAAATATGATAAAGTATGTTGTGAATCATTAATTGCAGAATGTGCTGCGTGTAAATTCGATCTGTCTATCGAAGAATTTTGTGAAGTCAATACAAATTTTCCTGGATGTCCCGCGTATGACATGAGCGAAAAACATATTTCTACAGATTTAGACATGGAAAAAATTGAACAAAAAATCATCGAGACTATGCAAGATGTGAAGGCTGCTGAAAAGCAGAAAAATATCGAAGTAGAAAAACAGAACTTGTTAAAATATAAAATGGCTAAAAGTTGTGGTCCGGATTATAATTTGAATAAAATAACTACCTATAATAAATTTGAATGTAGATATCTTGGTGTCGGAGAACTTGAAAATGGAAAACAGGTAAGAAATCCTTTTCAAACATGGAGAGGAACATTACCCTCTTGTGATGATTCAGTTATCATTTCTGACGAATTAATGGAAGATGTCAAGTTCGTAGCATATGACGCCGCAGGAGGAAATGAAGCAAAACTGAATGTTGATGAATTTTTATGTAATATTACAAGTTTGCCTATCAACTAATTTCGTCCGTTTTATTTTTACGAACTTTTCGATTCTCTGTTAAAATTTGCCAAATTGCAAATTCTCCCGCAGTAATTCCATAATTTGGGAAAAATGTATCGTGACACAAATTGCATGATTTCCTCATAATATAAAATAAATGTCGCTTATCTTTCACTCTTAACGACTCGACAAAACATGATATTACAATATATTTTTTCCAAGTTGGATAAGTAATAAATGTATGCTCATTTTGCATTTTCAATTTTAAGGGTTTTTTTTTGTGAGTAAACGCAGAAAAAAAAAAACAGTAAAAAACAAATGAAAGATTTGAAAGATCTTCAGATTGATTTTGTTCGTAATGACAAAAATAATCTTTTCGAAAGTTTCTTAAAAGCATCACCTGACATAAACTTATCAAAAGAGAATTTAAGAAAAGAACTTTGTGACTTTTTGAAAACAAAATCAAATCATGAAATGCTTAAACGCATCAATGTATCAAAGTACGCTGAAGGTATTAAAAATGATTTGAAAGGAGGTGTCATAGATTTGCATTTTTTATCTCTGTTGAAACAGACGTGTATTGTTACGATTAATCCGTTTTCTATGGAAATTAATAAATACCCATTAAGTTATAGTGACGATGAAATACAAATTCGTAATTGTTCTGAAACATCTGGTTTGAAATGGCGCGAGATTAGCAGAACAGAGTCGTCGAAAGGCATGGAACTGAAGAATGCAAAGCTTGCAAAGGCGCTACAAACAAAAACTGAGCTCGAGTTTATGCAAGAAGAATGGAACGCGTTTGCCGTCAAAGGCCTCACCATAAACCACTTTGTTGAGAAGGATGGCAAATACTTTCAACCAGTTTCTGATAAATGTGTTTACTTGTTATGCTATCCTTATGGTCATTCATTTCGGTTCTATCCTATTTTAAATATACCAAATACAAAAAAAGACCAGATTGATAAGAATGCATCTTCCAAAATTGTTCGTTTCATTCCATTCATTTCAAATGAATTTAGTTCGAAGACAAATCACAGCCTTGCGACAGTAAAACTTGCTGCTGCACCTTCTGCTGCACCTTCTGCTGCTGCACCTTCTCCTGTAGCTTCTCTTG